>Ga0070731_10001645_pt1 | contig 22644 bp, 18 predicted proteins | sample Coa_R1_2_FD_66448 | JGI IMG/M metagenome (GOLD analysis project Ga0070731, IMG submission 66448) | Surface soil microbial communities from Centralia Pennsylvania, which are recovering from an underground coalmine fire - Coalmine... | ecosystem: Environmental > Terrestrial > Soil > Unclassified ... | reverse complement strand
CCGCTGAAATATCGGAAATTGCGTTTCAAATCGGCACCAAGCGAAATAAGCCCGGGGCCCGCTCCAGTGCTTGATCTCGGACTCGACACGGGTCATTTAACCGGACACCAGTGATGGCAACCAGATCATCAAGTATCTCAAGACGACGATGAGCTGATGTGTCGGTGTGTTCGCACCGAGGCGATGCTCATCGCTTCGGATGGGGCCCGACGGTTGCAAGCAATGCGGCCAGATGCTGGGCGGGTATCGCATACGTGATACCGCTCGGATTCGTCAGCGCCGCTTCCTTCGTTCCTTTCACGAAAACCATGTTGACGATCCCAAGCACTTCCCCTGTCTTGGGATCGTAGATTGGACTTCCGCTGTTGCCGGGGTACGCGGTCAGGTCCAGTTGGAATACGCGAAACGGCCCGCTCTGAAGCCGATGCACGAGCGAAGCACTGAGGTTCGAGGCAACAGCTTGCGGAATGGCGATCGGCGTGATCGCGGCAACCATTCCCCGATGCGTAGCGGCGAAGGGCCCGAGCACGGCGCCGAGCGGAAATCCAGTCATCAGAATTTCATCGCCTTCGCGCACACGATCCGGGTCGCGAAGCGTCAGCGGAGGAAGCGGATCGCCGTCGAAATGCAGGAGCGCAAGGTCGACGGCTGGATCGATGGCAAGTTGTGACGCGGTACGCACCTCGGCGTCGCGGCCGCCTGCCGCAGGAACCAGGATGGCGAGCGCCTCTTCGTGCGCGACGTCGAGTTCTGTGGGAAGAACGTGCGCATTCGTCACGATCGTACGGCCGTCGCCGATGGCGAATCCGGTGCCGCGAAACGCGAAATTCGGGCTGCGCTCGCGCTCGAAGGTACCGACGCCAACCACCGAGTGCTTGATGCGTGCAATCGTCTCGTCGGTGCCGGCGCGGACCGACTGGACGAGCGCGAGCAGCAGCGCGAGCGCGGCCCAGGCGCAAGCGCGCGGTCGATTCCATGGGCGAGCGATCAATCCGACTCGCCTTCGCCGCGTGAGGCGATCGCCGACGGCTCGACGATCGTCGGGTCGTACGGATGATGCTCGCGCGGGAAGAGCTCGAGCACGCGGCGCACGTACGCGCGCGTCTCGGGATACGGCGGCACGCCCCGATAACGATCGACGGCGCGCTCGCCCGCGTTGTACGCCGCCGCCGCAAGCTTGACCTCGCCCCGGTAGTAGGCAAGGAGCCAGCGCAGATACGCGAGGCCGCCGCGGATGTTGTCGGCGACGTCGTACGGCTTGTGCACATTGAAGCGCGCCGCCGTTTCGGGAATCAGTTGCATGACGCCGCGCGCGTCCTTGACCGAGCGCGCGAGCGCGTCGAAGTTGGACTCGACCGCAATCACCGACAGTGCGAGTCGCGGCTCGATGCCGTATCGCGGCGCGAGCTTCGTCACCATGTCGGCGATCTTCTTCTTGCCGGGCGGTAGCGCATCGAACGGGTCGGGCCCGTCATCGGCCATGAGGGGCGCATCGGGCATCGGCGGCGCGATCGGCTGCATGCACTCGGGGAGCAGGCCGTGCGCCTCGCCGAGGTTCGCGAGCGCTGTCGCCGCGAATCCGTGGCCTTCACTCGCCGCGAGACGGAACAGCGCTGCCGCCGCGCCATCGTCGCGTGCAACGCCGCGGCCGTTCGCGTACATCCATCCGAGCTGGAAGGCCGCCTCGGCGCTGCCGCGCGTGGCCGCATCGCAATAGAGCGCCGCGGAAATCTTCGGATCCTTCGGCACGCCCTCGCCGTGCTCATAGGCGAGCGCGCGCGCGACCTGATCGGCAAGCAGCGATGCTGTTGACGCTGGCTTCGCGTCGCTCGCGTGCGGGGCTTCGGCGGCCAATGCGAGCGGCGCCATGCTCGCAATCCCCACGCCGACGATTCCTGCGGCCGTCCAAGCGATGCTCGCGTGCGTGCGCTGCATGGCGGTTTTTTTCAGCCGGCGCGCAACGCGGCCGACGGCGACGCGAGCGTCACAGGCTCGAAGTGCCGCTCGTACCAAGACAACGCATCGGCCAATCCGCTTCGCGCGTTCCATTGCGGCGAATAGCCGAGCAGGCGACGCGCCTTGCCGATATCGGCCTCGGAATGGCGAACGTCGCCGGCGCGAAATTCCGCGTGGCGAGGCGGTGGAATATCGAGCTCGGGATGGCACTTCGCGATGAGATGGCGCAAGGCGGCATGCAGGTCGTTGAGCGACATTCGCTCGCCGACCGCGATGTTGTAGACCTGCCCGAGCGCGCGCGGATCGTCGACCGTGGCGGCGAGCAGATTGGCCTGCACGACGTTGTCGACGTAACAGAAATCGCGCGTCGTCTCGCCGTCGCCGAAGATGGTTACGGGCTCTTCGCGAAGCATCGCCGCGGCGAACCTCGGGATCACCGCGGCATACGCGCCGTCGGGATCCTGTCGCGGGCCGAACACGTTGAAATAGCGCAACCCGATCGTCGCGCTGCCGTAGCAGCGGCGGAACACATCGGCATAAAGCTCGTTCACGTATTTCGTGACCGCGTACGGCGAGAGCGGCGCGCCGATGACGTCCTCGACCTTCGGCAACGCCGGATGATCACCGTAGGTCGAGCTCGACGACGCGTAAACGATCCGCGCAACGCCTGCTTCACGCGCCGCGACGAGCAGGTTCAGGAATCCCGTCGCGTTCGCCGCGTGCGTTGCGAGCGGATCGGCGATCGAGCGCGGCACCGACCCCAGCGCGGCTTCATGGAGCACGACGTCAATGCCGTCGCACGCGCGGCGACATGCGCCCGGATCGACGATATCCGCCTCGACGAACGTGTGGCGGCGCCATGCCGCTACGCCCACGCGTTCTCGCACTTCGCCGAGATTTTCACGCGAGCCCGTTGCGAAGTTGTCGAGGCCAACGACGTGCTGACCGAGGGAAAGCAGCGACTCGACCAGGTGCGAGCCGATGAAGCCGGCGGCGCCGGTGACGAGAAAGCGCCGCGGATTCGCGCGGATCGAATCGCACGCGCGATCGAACGCGGTCCCAGCCGGTGAACCGGCGCTCATAGCCGCCACACCGCAATGCCTCGCTCGCGCAGCGCCGGCGCATCCGCGTGCGACTTGACGTCGACGAAGAGACCGCCCGGCTCGAGTTTCGCCATGAAATCGTCGATGCCCCGCGCGTCGAACGCCTTGTGCGCGACCGCGAGCACGAGCGCGTGCGCCTTCGGCAATTGCTCCCAGGTCGCGAGCTTCTCGCCGTATTCGTGCACGGCCTCGTCCGCGCTCGCGACGGGATCGTGTACGTGCACGTCAGCCCCATACGAGCGAAGCTCGCGGATCACGTCGATCACGCGCGAATTGCGCAGATCGGGCACGTTCTCCTTGAACGTCAGCCCGAGCACGTTGATTTTCGCCGACTTGACCGGGAAGCCCGCCTGGATCATCTGCTTCACCGTCTGCTCGGCGACGTACTTGCCCATGCCGTCGTTGATCCTGCGGCCGGCGAGGATCACCTGCGGGTGGTAGCCGAGCTTGTCGGCTTTGTGCGTCAGGTAGTACGGATCGACGCCGATGCAATGGCCGCCGACGAGCCCCGGACGGAACGGCAGGAAATTCCATTTCGTGCCGGCCGCCTTCAGCACGTCGGTCGTGTCGATGCCGATCTTGTGGAAGATCAGCGCCAGCTCGTTCATCAGCGCGATGTTGAGATCGCGCTGCGTGTTCTCGATCACCTTCGCCGCCTCGGCGACCTTGATCGACGACGCGCGGTGCACGCCCGCTTCGACGACGCTCGAATAAACCGCGGCAACGCGCTCGAGCGTCCGCGGCGTATCGCCCGACACGACTTTGGTGATGCGCGTCAGCGAATGCTCGCGATCGCCGGGATTGATCCGCTCGGGCGAATAGCCGACGAAGAAATCGCGCCGCCACTTCATTCCCGAATGGCGCTCGATCACCGGCACGCAGATCTCTTCGGTCGCGCCCGGATAGACGGTCGACTCGAACACGATCGTCGTGCCGGCGGTCAGATTGCGCCCGACGGACTCGCTTGCGCCAAGCAACGGAGTGAAGTCCGGCTGGTGCGCATCGTCGACCGGCGTGGGTACGGCGACGACGATGAAGTTCGCGCGCGAAAGCGACGCGGGATCGGTCGTGACGGTGAGATGTGCGGCGGCGTCGAAGTCGGCGCCTGCCACTTCGCCGGTCGGGTCGACGCGTCGCCGATACGCGTCGATTTTCGCCTGCGACAGATCGAAGCCGATCGTCTCGTAGCGCTTGCCGAATTCGACGGCGAGCGGCAGGCCGACGTAGCCCAGGCCGACGACCGCAACAATCGTCTCGTTGTCGGCGATGCCGCCGGCGCGTTGCGCTTGCACGGTCAAAGTGTCGCGAGCAGCTTTTCGGCTTCGATGCGAACGGGCGAGTCCTTGTCGAGCTTCGACAGCTCGGTCAGCGCCTGCTTCGCCCCTGCCTTGTCGCCGGCATCGACCAACGCCTTCGCAAGGTGCAGCCGAATCTCGCTGTCCTGCGGCGCGAGCGCCGACGCCATCTTGAGAAGCTGCGCGCCGCGCTTCGGGTCGCCGGTGCGCGACGCCGTCCAGCCGAGGGTGTCGAGGACGTTCGGATTGAGCGGCGCGAGACGGTGCGCCTGCTCGGCGTAGCCAAGCGCGTCCGGCTTGCCCTGTTCGGTCAAGACCCAGGCGAGATTGTTGAGCGCGCCAATGTTGTCGGGATCGATCGCGAGCACGCGCTTGTAGCCGGTGACGGCGGCGCCGTAGTCCTTGCGCTGCTGGTCCCGCTCGGCGAGCGCCTGGACGAGCGTCGGGTCCTGCGGATGATCCTTGATCCACTGCGCGGCCCATTGCGCCGCCTCCGATGATCGACCGGCCGCCTCGAGCGTCGCATAGACGCGAAAGGCGAGGAGCGGCGCGTTCTCGCGCTTGAGCGCCGCGTGGTACGCGGCCAAAGCGTCGTCCCACTTCTTCTCGCCGCCGAAGATCTCGGCCTCGAGCGCGTAGCCGATCGCCTTGTCCGGTTGCTCCTTCTGCAGCCTGCGCGCTTCGGCGAGCGCGGCGTCGACCTTGCCTTGCACCAGATAGGTCTTCGCGAGCGCGCCCCATGCCTGCGACAAGCCGGGCTGCAGCGCTAGCGCCTTGCGCTCGTTGTCGATCGCCGCCTGATAGTCCTTGAGGCGCGTCTGGAGTTCGGCCAGGCGCAAGGGCACCAGCGGATTCTGCGGTTGCAGCTTCGCGAGCTGCGTAAGCGTGTCGACGGCCTGATGCAGGTCGCCGTTCAGAAGCTGGGCGTTCGCGAGCAGGTCGACGAGCTGCGGCGTGTTCGGCACCGCGTTCAGCCCTGCTTGCGCGGCCGCGACCGCTGCCTTGCCGTCGCGATGGCGAAACTCGAACAGCACGCGCGCATTGCGCGCGGTGACCGACGTCGGGTTGGCCGCGACCGCCTTGTCGAGCGCGGCCCTGACCTGATCCGGGGGCGCACCCGAAAGCTCGGTCAATTGCGCCGACGCGATCAGCAACTCGACGCTCTTCGGGTTCTTCGCGAGCAGACGGTCATAGCGATCGCGCGCCGCCTGCAGCTTGCCTTCCTGAATGTCGAGTGTCGCAAGGCTTGCCGCGGCGGGATAGAAATCGGTCTGGATTTCGAGCGCCTTCTCGAAATGGAGGCGCGCCTTCGCGAGATCGCGTTTGGAGAGGTAGACGATGCCGCGCAGGTTCTCCGCCATCGCCGCGTTCTTCGGGTCGCGCTTCTCGATCTGGTCGACGATCGCCAGCGCCTGGTCGAATTCGCGCCGCTTCAGATGCGCGGCGAAGAGCGCCATATCGGCCTGTCCCGCCGACGCATCGTTTTTAGACAGCGCTTCGAGGTCGCTGAAGCCGCGCGACGCATCGCCGGTCGCGAAGCGCACCTGCGCAAGGCGCACCTGGCTCGCGACGTTGGTCTTGTCGAGCGAATTCGCGTGCTCGTATGCGGATTCCGCTTCGGTGGCCTTTCCCTGCGCCAGATACGCTTCGCCGGCGATGCGCAGGAGCGTCGGGTCGTTCGACGCGATCGACATCACGGGTTGAAGCGTTTCGAGCGCATTTCCCGGGCGCCCGGTACGAAGGTAGGTCACCGCGAGGGCGCGGCGCGCGATGATCGCATCCGGGACGCGTTGCACGACGCGTCGAAGCTTCTCCTCGGCCGAAGCGTAGGACGCGAGCTGGACGTCGACCAGGCCCGACAGCATCAGCGTTTGCATGTTGTCCGGACGCGCGGCGAGCAGCCGTTGCGTCACGTCGCGCGCGTGCGCCGTATCGCCGAGGACGAAGGCGACGAGCGCGTCGTCGTACAGCGTGCGAAGGTCGCGCGGCGCGACCTCCTTCATCTTGGCGACCTGCGCCTTGGCGAGATCCGGCTTGCCGGTTGCCACGGCGAGCGAGACGAGCGCCGCGCGCGGCGCGACGTCGTTCGGATGCGCGGTGATCGCCTGCTCGAGAAGCTTTTGCGCGTCGTCGACGCGACGCTCGGCAACCTGCAGTTCCGCCTTCATCAAAAGCGCGTCGATATTCTGCGGTGCGTCCTTCAGCACGGCGTCGATGTACTTGTTCGCGCCAGCCACGTCGCCCGAACGGCTGACAAGCTGCGCCTTGAGAAGCAGCGCCTTGGCATTGCCCGGCGCATCGGCGAGGGCAGCGTCGAGCTCGGATTGCGCCTTGGCGGTGTCGCCCTGCGCCGACTGCGCGGCCGCAAGCGCGATCGCCAGGTCCGCGCGCGTCTCGGGGCGCGACAGTTTTTCGCCGGAGAGCTCCTTCGTCGCCTTCGCGTATTCGCCCTGCCGTACGAGCGCCCATGCTAGCACCGGGTCCACGTCGTCCTTGGCCACATTGGCGTCGATCGCCTTGCGTGCCTCGGTCTCGGCGCCCGCAGCGTCGCCGCCGTCTAGGAGCGCGCGGGCCAGCAAGAGCCGCGCCTCGCCGTTGCCGGGCTCCTTCTGCAGCGCGTTCTTCGCCTCGATCGCCGCCGCCTTGTAGTCTCCCTTTGCCATGTACGACTTCGCGGAGGCGATATACGAAGCCGCGTGCTGGCCCTCGCATCCGTACAGTCCCAGTGCGGCCGCGAGGGCGGTCGCACAGGCAAGCGAAACAATCGGACGAGTGTTCATCGACGTTCCAAAAGAAGGTCGGGCGCCTACTTGAGCCCGAACCGATACATGAGATCGTACAGCGTCGGCCGGCTCACGCCGAGCAGCTCGGCGGCGCGGCTCAAGTTGCCGTTGACGCGCCCGAGCACGCGCAGCACCGCCCGTTTTTCCGCCTGCTCGCGCACCTGCCGCAGGTTGAGCGCGGCCGCATCGGGCTCGGGCTCCGAAAGACCGATGTCGGCGGCGGTGATGTCGGGTCCGTCCGCCATGATGACCGCGCGCTTGATCACGTTCTCGAGCTCGCGCACGTTGCCGGGCCACGCGTGCGCGTCGATCGCTTCGATCGCATCGGGCTTCAACACCATCGCGCCGCGTCGGTGTTCCACACCGAAACGCCGCACGAAGCCGTGCGCGAGAAGCGTGGCGTCTCCCTGGCGTTCGCGCAGCGGCGGGATCTCGATGACGATCTCGGCGAGCCGATAGTAAAGGTCCTCGCGAAAGCGCCCCTCGGTGATGCGCGTTTTCAGGCTCTGGTGCGTCGCGCAGACGACGCGCACGTCGACCGGAATCTCCTGACGGCCGCCGACGCGCTCGATCACGCGATCCTGGAGAAAGCGCAGAAGCTTCGCCTGCAGCGACGTCGGCAGATCGCCGATCTCGTCTAAAAAAAGCGTGCCGCCGCTCGCCATCTCGAGCTTGCCGAGCGTCTGCTTGACCGCGCCGGTGAACGCACCCTTCTCGTAGCCGAAAAGCTCGCTTTCAAGCAGCGTCTCGGGAATGGCGGCGCAGTTGATCGCGACGAAGCGTTCCTTGCGTCGCGGCGAGAGGTCGTGCAGGCCGCGCGCGAGAAGCTCCTTGCCCGTGCCCGATTCGCCGAGGATCAGCACGGTCGCGGACGTCGGCGCGACCTTCTCGATCGTGCGGCACACGCGAAGCATCGCCGGGTCGCGCGTGATGAGCCCGGCGAACGCCGGCGCATCGCGCGTCGCCTGCAAACGCGCGTTCTCTTCCTGCAACTCGTGCACGCGAAACGCGCGATCGATCGTCCACGTCAGAAGCTCGGGCTCGAACGGTTTCGTGCAGAAGTCGTGCGCGCCGAGGCCGATCGCTTTCAACGCGTTGACGCGGTCGTTCTGGCCGGTGAGCACGATTACCTTGGTGCTCGGAACCAGCGCATGCATTTCCTCGAGCAGGCGAAAGCCCTCCGCGGGATCGTCCGGCGAAGGCGGCAGGCCGAGATCCATCGTCACGACCGCGGGCTCGTAGCGGCGCACCTGCGCGATCGCGGTCTCGCGGTCGCTCGCGAACACCGTTTCGTACTGGTCGAACGCCCATTGCATCTGCTTTTGCAGCGCAGGGTCGTCCTCGACGATCAATAGAGGGCGGCGGACGTCGCTCACTGACCGCTCTCTTCGCTCGCCTGCCTGGCCGTACTCGTCATGCCGCCTCTTCCTTCATCGCTGCCGGCTCCTGCTTTTCGTCGAGGGTTGCCGCGAGCGGCAGACGCACGCGAACAACGGTGCCTTCGCCCGGCCGGCTGTCGACCAGAATATCGCCACCGACGCTCGCGATGTATTGCGCGCTTTCATAGACGCCAATGCCCATCCCCGACGGCTTCGTCGTCTGGAACGGCTTGAACAGGCGCTCGCGAACGAACGCTTCGCTCATCCCCGCGCCGGTGTCGGCCACGACGATGATCGCGTGCTCGGCGTCGCTTTCGAGGCGCACCGAGACGCGTGCCGGCGGTTCGCTCGCGTCGATCGCATTCTGCAAGAGGTGACCGATCACGTGCTCGAGACGGTCCTCGTGACCAAGGGTCGGCAGCGGCGCGGAAGGCTCGAGCGCGATCCCGACGCGCTCGCCGGCCTTGCTTCCGCAGACGCGCCGCACGATGCTCGCCAGGTCGACCTGATGCGGCTTCTCGACCGGATCGGCGCCAGCGCGAAGCTGCAACATCAGCGCGTTCATCCGCGACACGACGTGCTCGACCGTCGACAGCATGTCCGCCTGGAACGCCGGGTTGTCGCGATGCCGCTGGGCGTTCCTGAGCATCAGCGAAAGCTGCGCGACCAGGTTCTTGAGATCGTGAACGACGAACGCCGACATGCGATTGAAGGCGTCGAACTTGCGCGCCTCGAGCAATGCTTCGGTCGCGCGAATCTGGCCCAGGTAGCTCGCTGCCTGCCGGCTCGCGGTCTTCAAAAGATCGCGCACCTCCCAGTCGACGTCGATCGGCGTGCGCGGCGTCGCGAGCACGACGAAGCCGATCATCTCGGGCCCCGAGGCGAGCGGAACAACGAGCCACGGCGATGGAAAGGCGTCGAGCCATGCGGGCGCGCTCGTTCCCTGGTACAGATCGGGACGCAGTCGTTGCTCCCCGACGTCGACGATCCAGCCGGTGCGCGCGAGGAATTGCACGAATGCGCCATCGCTAAGCTCGAACGCGTCGATGCGCGGCGTGTTCCAGCGTGCCGCGGGCGCATATCCGCGCGGCTCGTCCTTCATCCACAAGCTGCCACCGGGGCTTTCGACGAGATCGGCGAGCGCCATGACGGTGCGCTCCTGCAGGCCCTGCACGGCGCTCTCGGTCGAAAGCGTATGCGTGAAGCGAAGCCACTCCTGGCGATAATCGTAGCGATAGGAGAAGAAGTGCTTGCTGACGAAGACCTTGAGCTTCGCGCGAAAGCGGCCGGACGATGCGACGAGCGCAACGAACATCGCCGCGGCGAACAGGAGCTCGATCTGCACCGCGTGGCCCCATTCGCCGCCGAAGTAGCGGACGAAGTAGCCGGCGATCGCGACGGCAAGCAGGAATGCGCCTGACACGAGCAGCGCCGACGAATTGAATACCGCCTGGCGCGACAAGTGAAGATCGACGGTCCATCCGGTGTTGCGCGCCGTCGCCATGGCGATGAACGGAATCACGATGACGTTCGCGAAGCCGCGCGCGACCCAGATGCTGGGATCGAGATGCCCGAACATCATCGCGTCGGCATAGAGGAACAACTCGAAGCCGAAGGTGCCGACCTGCGCGATGATGAATGGCTTGATCGCCCATCGCATCTGCGGTTGCACGCGCCGCACTACCTGCTCGGCGAGAATCAGTGCGTAGACGCACAAGCCGATGCGCAGAACGAATGCGACGCGCACGTCGCCCGCGTCGACGATCTGCGAAAACCGAACGCCATCGCCGACGAGCATGCTCACGACGAGCGCGGCCGCGACGAGCGCAAGTTGTGCGCGCGTTCCGCGCGGGAAGCGATCGGGAGGGTCGGTCGACGATAACAACAGATGGCCGACGAAAAGCAGCCACGCGCCGTAGCGAAGCGCATCGGCGACGCTCGCGCCGATCACGGTGGCGAGCGTCGGCGCAACGCTGATCGCCGTGCAAAGGCCCGCCCACGTTGCCGTGATCGCGAGCGCGGCGAAAAGCAGCAGTGCGCGCGCATTGGCGCGCGCCCCGATCGCAACGCGAATCGCGAAGATCGCGTATCCGGCGAGCGCGATCCCGTAGCTCCAGGCGCTCGCTATGTCGAAGGTGCTCTCGTTCACGAGAACGTCATCTCACTTGGGAAATCAACACTTGGCCGTTGGCGCGTTCGGAACAAGGCGCCCGCGCGTGCGAACGAATGGAAGGTCGAGCCCGGACGGCGCGCATCGCAAAACTGAGCAAAACGACAGAGCGGCCGACGCCGCCTCGACCTACCGCGCGCCCTCGCCCAACAGGACGACGCGCACGGTTTCGAGAAGGATGACGAGATCCAGAAGCAGCGTGTGATTCTTGACGTAGAAGAGGTCGTACTCGAGCTTGCGAACCGACTGCTCCACCGATGCGCCGTAAGAGTAGCGCACCTGCGCCCAGCCGGTAAGTCCGGGCTTGACGCTGTGGCGCACCGCGTAGAACGGTATCTGCTCGGTCAGCATCGCGACGAACTCGGGGCGCTCGGGGCGCGGTCCCACGAAGCTCATCTCGCCCTTGAGCACGTTCAGAAGCTGCGGCAACTCATCGATGCGCGTGCGCCGGATCAGTCGGCCGACCCGGGTGATGCGCTCGTCGTTGACGCTCGTCCACGTCGGCCTGCCATCCTTTTCCGCGTCCGCCGTCATGCTGCGCAGCTTGAAGACCGAAAACGTGCGCCCGCGAAGACCGACGCGTTCCTGGCGATAAAAGATCGGGCCGCCGCCCTCGGCGGCGATCAACGCCATCGCGACGAGCATCAGCGGCAGCGCGGCGACGATCAGAAGCAACGACACGACGAGATCGAAGCAGCGCTTGACGAACAAGCGGAACAGGTTCTGGCGAAAGCCGTGACCGTAAATGAGCCAACTCACCTTGAGCGACTCGATCGGTACCTGGCCATGCACGCGCTCGAAATAACCGGCGAGATCGGTGACCTGCACGCCGGAGAGGCGGCAATCGAGAAGCGCGCGAAGCGGCAGCACGCCGCCGCGCTGCTGGCGCACGGCAATGATCACTTCGTTCACCGCGAGCTGGCGCACCGTGTCCTCGAGCGAGCTCCGCGCGATCACGCGTCCGGGTGAAACGACGCTCTCCTGCGCCTTCTCGAGCGGATAGAAGCCCACGAGCCGCATGCCGAGCGGATTCGGCTGCATGAACGATGCTTCGACAAGCCGCGCCTCGGGCCCCGTGCCGAGTACGAGCACGCGATGCGGCAACACCGCGGATACGAGCGGCAGTACGACTGCGTGGCGGATCAAAACGAGGCCGACGAGCGCGAGGAGGATTGCGATCGTCCAGTCGTGCTGATAACTGAGTTGGCCCGGCAGCAATTGCGCGCCGAGGAACGCGAGCGGAATGCCGATCGCCGGTGCGAGAATCAGGCGGGCGAAATAGCTTCCGCCCGAAAGCGACTCGGTCCGCCGGTAAAGGCCGAATGCGCCGTTCAGACATACGATCGTCGCCGCGAAGATCAGCGCGAAGAACGGCGCTTCCGGATGCGTGTCGGCGTGACCGTCGACGTGCAGGATGAGCATCACCGCCGCGAACAGCCAGCACAGTTCGGCCGCGAGCTGAAAGAGCGTTGCGCCTGAGAGGTTCTGTCGAAGTGCGTTGAACATGCTGCGTTGAAGGCCTGCAAGGCGCTTGCAAAAACGATTGCTTCAGCAAGCGCTATGCCATCGCGGGAGATGATCGTTCCCCGGTCAGTCCGCGGGCAATGGAATATTCCTCATCGCGCGCGCGTGGTAAACCGTATCCCGCCAATCGGTACCTTCAGGAACGCGCTGTAACGTACAGGACGGTTCCCGGTGCCGGGCATTTCGAGTGCGAATCGCCCAATCGGTTCGCTGCACGTCTCTTGCGCCGCGCGAAATGTTTCACGCGCCAGCGTTGATTTGCTTGGCTTTATCGCGACGCGCCACGCCGTGCCGGCCAGGAATCGCGTAACGGCGTACGTAATCGTCGAGGTAACGTCGCCGGCACGCGACGAACTGGCTGGGTCAAATGCTCAGCCGACGAACGCGCGATGTATTGGCGCCGATCGTCAGCCAGCGAACGCCGGGCGGCGGATTTTTCGCGTCGTGATTCGGCGACGATATCACGAAGAAATCGTTTGAATTGCACCCGGGCTGTAGATGCGCGCGTCGATCGGACGACTTTGCCGCGGATGGACATATTCACGCGACGGTCGAAGGTCGTGGCCGTTCGCCCGCCCTGGCAATACCGCGCGACCCATCGCGTCCGAGCTTCGATGCAATCGGCAATCGAAACGCGCAATATCGGCAAAATCTTCGCGACCGACGCGCAGGTTGGCGGCCGATTCGATCGCCAATCCGTGGATCGGCGCGAGATCGACAAACAGATTGTCGAACGCCTTGATGCGCTGCGCGCCCGGCCGTACGACGAGCGCGAACGCGTCGCCGCGACGATCGTTGACCAGAGTGTTGTTGACGAGGAAGAGCTCGTTGCCCTGCGCGCGGTACGCTTCGGCGCCGTAGCGAACGACGATCGGATTCCGCGTCGTCGCCGACTGCCCGATGATGTTTCCGATGACGTACGCGCCTCCGCCGGACGGAAATTCGAGCTCGTAGCTCGCGCGTCCTCCCGCTTCGTCGGTGAGCCGGTTGTAGAAGACAAAGCTCTCGAGCGCGCGGCTTTTGAAGAGATGGCCGACGTTCGCGTGGTGGAAATAGCTCTCGGTCACGAAGAGCTTCGCGATGCTGCCTACGTACAGATCGTGCGTCTGCCCGTCGCCCGCGCCGTTGTGGCCGAATTCGCAGCCCTCGATCGCGAGCTCGGCGTCGGCGTCGTTCCCCGTGAGCAATCCCTCTTCGTTGCCCACGAAGATGCAATCGCGAACGCGCAGGCGGCCCGTTTCGTGGCGAATGCCCGCGCCGTTACGCGACGGAACGCGCGCGCCGCTGAAAGTCAGGTTCTCGATCGTCACCGCGTCGCCACGCACGACGAAGATCGCCTTGCCCTCGGCGCTGTGGCCCGCGGCGACAAGCCGCGAAAGCCCGGCGACGCCGCGAATGACGAGATTCGACTGCCGCCAGACCGCGACGTCGCCGACATAGTCGCCGGCATCGATTTCGACAATGTCGCCATCGCGCACCTGGCGAACGACGTCGCGAATGCGCTTGATCGCGCGATGCGGGCCGACGTGCAGAACGCGACGCGTCGCATCGTCTTCGCCGGCCCATGCGCGAACGAACGTCGATGGCGACGACAGCAGCGCCGCAACGAACGCGCGGCGGCGCCGATTCACCGCTCAGCGCCCGTCGTTCGCGCGCGCCCCGGACACTCGAGCGGCCGCTAGTCGGCGCCCTTCGGTTCGGCGCTCGCCGACTCGCGGGCGGGCAAGCTGCCGGATGCCTCGTCGCGCCACTTGCCTGCTTCCTTGAGCTTGTTGCGAAGGCCGGGCAGCACGGCGCCGAGGCGATACGCTTCGTGCGCGTGCTCGAGCGCGTTCGAATAATCCTTGAGCTCGAAGTAGACGAGACCGAGGTTGTAATGGACGTTGGGATTGTGCTTCTCGGTCTTGAGCGCATTCTCGAATGCCTTCACCGCGTCCTGATTGTGACCAATCCGCGCTAGATACACGCCGTAGAGGGATTGGACCTCACCGTCGTCGGGCGCGAAGCGGATCGCGCGGTCGAAGTAGCAGTCGATGGTGTAGCGTGCCCCGCGCGGCTTCTGCGTATGGTCTTTGAAACCGAGGTTCATCATCGCCGCTAGCGCGCGGTGATGGTTGGGCGAAGCGCGCAACGTGTAGTCGATGTCGCCGCCGAGCGACGCGGTGTTGCCGCTTTTGAGCGACTCGACCTCGGGCGTGAAGTGATACGTCTCTACGATCTTCAGATGGTCCTTGCCAGTACGATAATCGAACGGACCGTATGGATTCTGCAGCGAGCCGCATTCGGGGCTTGCGCCGGCCGTCGTCGATACCGCGAGCGACGCCGCCGCAACGAAGGGCCCCATGATCGAGAGAAGTTTCATCCGATTCCTCGTGCAGCAGATGTCGCACCGTCGACGCCGGCTCGATCGCGTAGCCAGCGGATCGTCAAGGCCGCGAGTTCGTCGCGCCATCTCGCTGCCGAAAAAGTGTGGTCGGCGCCGGCTACTTCGACACGGCTCACCGATGCACGTTCCAGCGCTCGGCGCAGCGCACCCGGACGATTCGCCGCCAGCGCGAATTCCGCCGCCGTCTGATCCCTGCCGCTCAATACGACGAGCGTCGGGCACGCGTGCGACAGCAGGCTCCTGCCCATTCGTGCCGCCAAACCCTCGTCTGCATCGCCGTGTCGAAACCGCGAGCGTACAACGCGCGCGGCCGTTCGCCAAAGGCCGGCGAGCGCCGCACGAACGTCGATGCCGCCGCTTGCGAGCTTGCGCCAGAAGCCAGCGCTCGCGATACGACCCGTGTAGTAGTGCCGCAGCGTCGCCTCGGCGTTTCCGGCGTCCGATCGCACCCACGGGTTGATCAATGCGAGCGCGCAGGCGCCCACGCCGCGCGCAGCGAACGCGCTCGCTGTCGCGCCGTCGCAAAGGCCCACGAGCGCCACACCCGAAAGCCCCGGCATCCGTTCGCGCAGCGTGGCGACCGCGGCCTCGATATCAGGGTGCGCTTCGTCGAATGCGATCGGCTCGCCATCGCTGTCGCCCATTCCACGGTAGTCGAAGCGCAGGCAGGGAAAGCTGGCGTCGGCAAGCGCACGCGCGAGCAACACGAATTGCCGGTGACTTCCGACCCGGTACTGGGGACCGCCGACGACGATGACGACACCGATCGCCGCGGACGCGCCGCGCGGCCTCGTCAGGATGCCGAAAAGCGACGCGCCGCGGCAGTCAAACCGCAACGGAATCTCTTCGTGCATCACTTTCGCGGCGTGAAAGCACGTTCGCCGATGCTTCCACCAGCGCGTCGCAGCGCTCGATCTCCACCGATTGCCAGAAACCGGGACCGGAAACGGCATGGCACTCAACGCGCACGTCGGCATCGCGGAGCGCGTTCGACCGCGACGACGCAGCGGGCGGAAGCGCCGCTGGCGCAGAGTTCACCACCTCGAACCAATCGATGCGTCCGCGATAGCCGGCAGGTACGCCAAATTCGACCTTGTCCATTTCGACGGCAAGTGTCGGCGAGATCGCATAGCCGCCGATCTCGAGCGTCTCGCCCGCCGCAAGCCGCGCGCGAAGCGCGCCGGTTCCGATGCGCGCGCCGGCATCGTCCATATCGCTCACCGTCTTCTGACGCAGGAGATGCGTGAGGTACTGCGCGCCGGACACGACCGGCTGCCAGAGAATCAGCGGTGCGTCGCGGGCTTTTCCCGAAAGCAGCGAAGGAACGAGCAGCGCGCCGGTACGCAACGCCCAGAGCAGCGGTGGCGACGATGCGCCGCGCGCGACGAGCCAGTCGATCGCATCGTCGAGATTCGCCGCCCAGACCGAAAGCGTGCCTTCCCGGTGCTCGCCCGCGCTATCGCCGCAGCCGAAGAGATCGATCTGCAGCACGCCGTAGCCAAGCGCCGCGAACGCACGCGCCGCACGCGCCGTCATCGCACGCGCCTTGTTCAATTCGTCGCCGAACGCCGGCACGTGCAGAATGGATCCGGCGGGCGGACGATCGGCCGGCATGCGGTAGATGCAGAAGCAATCGCCGGCGCGGGCAGACAGCAGGAACGGATGCTCCGCGATGTTCGACGCCGCTTGCGCCATGCCCGCGAGGACCGCTTCAGGACTTCGCCGCGCACTTGCCGCGCACGTAGCCGACGAGGCTGCCAACGGTCTCGAACGTGCTGCCGTCGATCTCGTCGTCCTCGATCGTGAAACCGAACCGCTCCTCGAGCGCGGTCAGCAGGTTGGCGACAGCCATCGAGTCGAGCTCGGGCACGCCGCCAAGGAGCCGCATGTCATCGGCAAAGGCGGCTGATCTTCCTTTGAGGCTCAACACGTCGTCGAGCACGGCAAGAACGTTACTGCGAACGTCCAATCGATGTCTCCTTCGAATTCGCGGGTCATTATATAGTCCGGTCCGTCTCGAACCGGGGTGAAACAGGGCGTTGAAAAACGGCGGCAAGGTGTTGATGGTCGCGTACCACTTCCCGCCGCAAAGCGGCAGCAGCGGCGCGCAACGCACGGTCGGCTTTGTCCGCTATCTGCGCGAATTCGGCTGGGAGCCCGCGGTGCTCACGGTCGATCCACGTGCGTACGAAGCCGTCGATCACCAACTCGCGCCACCCGACGGCGTGTGCGTCCATCGCGCGCTCGCGTTCGACGCGTCGCGGCATTTCGCGATCGGCGAGCGCTATCCTTCGTTTCTCGCACGTCCCGACCGCTGGACGAGTTGGCGCTGGGCGGGTGTCATTCGAGGACTCGCGATCGTGCGGCGATGGAAGCCCGACGTGCTATGGTCGACGTACCCGATCGCGACCGCGCACGCGATCGGACATGCGATCGCGCGCATCACGGGCACGCCATGGATCGCGGATTTCCGTGACCCGATGGCACAGGATGGCTATCCCGCCGATCCTCGAACGTGGGAAAGCTTTCGCGGAATCGAATCGCGGGCGATCGGTCGCGCGACGCGCACCGTCTTCACGACGCCGAGCGCCGCCGAGACCTATCGTCACCGCTATCCCGAGCGCGCCGAGCGCATCGCGGTGATCGAGAACGGCTTCGACGAGGAGATGTTCGGAGATTCGGCGCCTGCCGATGCGCGCGTCGTCACCGACGAGCGCTTCGTGCTCCTTCATAGCGGCATCGTGTACCCCTCGGAACGCGACCCGACCGCGCTCATCAAGGCGCTGGCCGCGCTTCGCGACGCGGGACGTCTCGAACGGCACGAGCTCGTGATTCGCTTTCGCGCACCGGTTCATGGCGCGTTGATCGAGATACTCGCGCGACGCCATGGCGTGGAGGACGTGATCGAGATCGCCGCGCCGCTGCCGTACCGCGAGGCGCTCGCCGAGATGTCGCGCGCCGACGGTCTCCTCGTCCTCCAAGCCGCCAACTGCAACGAGCAGATCCCGGCGAAGATTTACGAATACCTGCGAGCGGGGCGACCGATCCTGGGACTTGCCGATCCGAGCGGCGATACGGCGGGCGCGCTCGTCAACGCCGGTGTCACGCACATCGCCGCGCTCGAGGATGCAACCGCGATCGCGGATGCGCTACGACGCTTCGTCTACGACGTTCGCGGCGGCCGCGCGCCGCTGCCCAACCAGGCAACGGTTCGACGGGCTTCGCGCCGTGAGCGGACGGCGGATCTCGCGCGCCTGCTGAACGAAGCGGCGCAACGATAGCCGTTTCTCAGGCGACCGCGACCTGCGCCGACAGATTGCGCACGAACCGTGCGCCGATGCGAAGCGGCGTGCGATCCCACGGCGTGAATCGCGGCAACTGGAACATGTCGGACCGGCGTGAAGCTGCACCGCACGCCGTCGAGAATGCTGCATCGAAGCCCAGCTCGCGCACGATCTCGACGTGCGCGCGGCCATAGTCGACGCCCGGCACTCCGTTGGGATAAGCGAAATGGCGCACGGGCGCGTCGATGATCGTTTCGAGCGCGGACTTGCCTTCCGCGATCTCGCGCCGCGCCTCCTCCTTGTCGATGCGAACGAGGATCGGATGGCTGACCGTGTGGGCGCCGATGTCCATGCCGGCCGCGTGGAGCGCGCGCACCTGGTCGCTACGCATCATCAGATCGCGCGGGACATCGACGTTCGCGAGATCGCGGATGGCCGCGCATCGCTTCTCACGTTCCGATGGGTCGAGGTACTTGGCGCCCGCGATCAATTCGGAAATCGCTCCATGCTTCTCGTCGAGCGTCTCGATCGCGAATGCTCGTAAGCCGATCGGCGTCAGGTCGAGGCGCTTGCCGCGTGCGCCGCGAATGCTCTCGATGATCGCGTCGTTCCACATGAGGCCGCCGTCGAGATAGCCGGTGCTGACGAAGAACGCCGCCTCGAGCCCATGCCGCGCGAGGATCGGCAGCGCGACCTCGCAATTGTCCGCGTAGCCGTCGTCGAAGGTGATGCACGCGGCGCGCGCGGGAAGCGTTCCGGCCGTGAGCATCGGCACCGCGTCGCGAAGCGGTATCACGTTGAAGAGGCGCGCGAGCAGACGAAGCTGCGCATCGAAGCGCGCTGCGTCGATCTCGCCGGGAAACAGGGGATCGGGCTCGCGACGGACGCGATGATGGATGAGCACCGATAACCGGGCGCGCGCACCGGCCGGGCTCGCCACGGCAAGCGCGGCGCGCACGAGATGGGTCGAAAAAGCATCGCGTTCTGACACCGATGGCATGCGCAGGATCGAAACGTCGCGTCGCTTCGCGACTCGAAAAGGTCGGCCCAGCCGCAGGCCGATGTCGCGCTAAAGCTATCATAGGCGGCGTCTTTCGCGTCGTGCGAACCCGCCTGCATCATTTCCTCCGAACAACGCTGATCGAAAAAATTGGCTCGTGCCTTCATTACGCTCGATCTACGCGACGATACGACGCCTCGGCATTGTCGACGGCAGCCTGTGGGCGACAGCGAGAGTCGCGTCGATCGCGACCTTCGGTCGTCTGTTCGTCCAGCGCTACTACTTCGTCGCGCAACCTGTGCCCGCGAAGGCGGACAACACGCGCGCAAGCGCGAGCGTTTCACTGCGGTCGATCGCGCGCGACGATCCGCTCGTCGCACAGTTCCCGCGGCCTCGCGAAGTGATCGCCGCGCGCTACGACATGGGCGCCGTGTGCCTCGCCGCGGAGCGGCAGGGCCGCTTCGTCGGGTTCGTCTGGCTGAAGGAAATCGAGTATCCGGAGGACGAAGTGCGTTGCCACTATCGACTCGAGCCCGCGAATCTCGCTGCCTGGGATTTCGACGTCTATGTCGACCCGTCGTATCGATACGGCCGCACGTTCGCGCGTCTTTGGGAATTCGCGCACACCTGGTTGCGCGAGCGCGGCTATCGCTGGAGCCTGAGCCGGATTTCCGCGTTCAACCCGGAATCGATCGCGGCGCACCAGCGACTCGGCACGCGGCGCATCGGCAGCGCGATCTTCGTGCGCGCCGGAAATGCACAGCTCGCGATCCTCGATCGGGCACCGTTCGTGCATGTCGGCTGGCGGCACGCGCAGGCGCCCATCCTGCGGCTGCGCGCACCGGATCGATGATCCGACGATGAACGAATCGTTTCTCCTGCACGAGCTCGTCACGGTATCCGCGGAGCGCGAGCCGCACGCAACGGCGGTCGCCGGCGCCTTCGGCAACGCCGACTACGAAACGCTGGCCATGGACATCTCGCGCTTTGGCGCGGCGCTCGTCGATGCGGGCATCGACCGCCACGAGCGCATGGGCATCTACCTCGAAAAGCGGCTGGAGACGGTCATCGCGATGTTCGGCGCCGCCGCCGCGGGTGCTGCGTTCGTCCCGCTCAATCCGGTGCTGAAGGCGCCGCAGGTCGGCTTTATCATGCGCGATTGCAACGTGCGCGCACTCGTCACGTCGGCCGAACGCCTCGTAACGCTGGAGCACGAGCTACGCGACTGTCCCGATCTGCGGCACGTGATCGTCGTCGGCGCGAATCAATCGTCGTCGGCGATTCCTGTTCCCGTCCATGCGTTCGACCGATTCGTCGAAGCCGGTCGCGGAAGACGCCATCGCGTCATCGACACCGACGTCGTCGCGATCCTCTATACGTCGGGCAGTACCGGAAAGCCGAAAGGCGTCGTGCTGTCGCATCGGAACATGGTCGCGGGCGCGAAAAGCGTCGCGAGCTATCTCGACAACGTCGCGAGCGATTCGCTGCTCGCCGTGCTTCCGCTGTCCTTCGACGCGGGATTCAGCCAGCTCACGACCGCGTTTCATGCCGGCGCGCGCGTCGTGCTGCTCAATCACCTGCTCCCGCGCGACGTGATCGCCGCGCTACGCAACGAGCGCATCACCGGGTTGACCGCGGTGCCGCCGCTCTACATCCAGTTGGCCGAGCTCGACTGGCCCGCCGAGATCGGCGAGCACCTTCGCTACTTCGCGAACACCGGCGGCAGGATGCCGCTCGAAACGCTCAGGCGCCTGCGCGCACGCGTCCCGAAGGCGAAGCCGTTCCTGATGTACGGATTGACCGAAGCGTTCCGCTCGACTTACCTGCCGCCCGGCGAAGTGGACCGGCGTCCCGATTCGATCGGCAAGGCAATACCGAACGCCGAGATTCTCGTGTTGCGCGAAGACGGCACGCCGTGCGCGCCGAACGAGCCTGGCGAGCTCGTACATCGCGGTGCGCTCGTCGGGCTCGGCTACTGGAACGATCCTGCCAAGACGGCCGAGCGATACAAGCGCATCGAGCGTGCCGGGTTGATGCTGCCGGAGTATGCCGTGTTCTCGGGCGACACGGTGCGCACCGACGAGGAAGGCTACCTCTATTTCATCGGCCGGCGCGACGAGATGATCAAGACATCCGGATATCGCGTCAGCCCGACCGAGATCGAGGAGGCGCTCTACTCGACTCAACTCGTCGGCGAGGCAGCGGCATTCGGCATCGAACATCCGGTGCTCGGGCAATCGATCATCGTCATCGCGACGCGCGCCGCGGGCGCCGAGGCCGACGCGCGCACGATCATCGCCGCATGCCGCGAACGTCTCCCCGGCTACATGGTGCCCTCGCATGTCGAGCTTCGCGCAGGACCGCTGCCGCGAAATGCGAATGGCAAGATCGATCGCAAGCGCCTCGCGGGCGAATTTGCCGAGCGCCCGCGCGCAACCATCGAATGAACGACGCCACGCGCTTCGCTTCTCTCGACTGGCCGATCGTCGACGATTGCCTCGTCGTCGGCGGCCTTCCGTTGCCAAGGCTCGTTGAGCGCGTCGGGGCGACGCCGTTCTATGCCTACGACCGGCGCCGCATCAGCGACCGGATCGCGACGCTTCGGCGACACCTGCCGCCCGGGATGCACCTTCATTACGCGATGAAGGCGAATCCGATGCCCGCAGTCGTCGGCCATGTCGCGCCGCTCGTCGACGGGCTCGATGTCGCGTCGGCGGGCGAGTTGCGCGTGGCGCTCGACGCGGGCGTCGACCCGGGGAACGTGAGCTTCGCGGGTCCCGGAAAGGGTAGCGCCGAGCTGCGACAGGCCGTCGCGGCCGGCATCCTCGTCAATATCGAATCGGCGCGAGAAATGCCGCTCCTGGCAGAGGCATCGCGCGAGCTCGGAGTGCCGGCGCGCGTCGCGGTGCGCGTGAATCCCGACTTCGAGCTCAAGTCGTCGGGCATGAAGATGGGCGGAGGGCCGAAGCAGTTCGGCATCGACACCGACGCGATTCCCGACGTGCTGCGCGACATCGAGCGCGCGGGCCTCGCGTTCGAGGGCTTTCACATTTTCGCGGGCTCGCAAAACTTGAGCGCCGACGCGCTCTGCGATGCGCAGCGCAACGCTGTCGATCTCGCGATTCGCCTCGCGCGAGATGCACGGCGAGCGCCGCGCATCGTCAATATCGGAGGCGGATTCGGCATCCCATATTTCGCCGGCGAGAAGGCGCTTCCGCTCGAGCCGATCGCGGCGAATCTCGCCGAGCTTTCGCGGCGCGCGGCGAACGAGATGCAGGGAGCGACGCTCGTGCTCGAGCTTGGACGCTACATCGTTGGCGAGGCCGGCATCTACGTGTGCAAGGTGGTCGATCGCAAAATTTCACGGGGTCACGTGTTTCTCGTCACCGACGGCGGGTTGCACCATCATCTCGCGGCGAGCGGCAATTTCGGCCAGGTGCTCCGGAAGAACTATCCGGTTGCGATCGGCAATCGCGTCCAAGGTTCGACGCGCGAGCTGGCGTCGGTCGTCGGCCCGCTTTGCACGCCGCTCGACCTGCTCGCCGACCGCATGGAGCTCGCGAAAGCGGACGAGGGCGATCTCGTCGTCGTCTTCCAGTCCGGCGCGTACGGATTCTCGGCGAGCCCGCATCGCTTTCTCGGCCATCCGCCGCCGCTCGAAGTGCTCGTCTGATGCCCGAAAGCGCGGTCTCCGAGCGCTTGTCGGCGGGCGTGGTGCCGGCGAATCGCCTCGTCGGCAGCGTACGACTGTCGCAGGATGCGAT
>Ga0070731_10001643_pt1 | contig 22661 bp, 27 predicted proteins | sample Coa_R1_2_FD_66448 | JGI IMG/M metagenome (GOLD analysis project Ga0070731, IMG submission 66448) | Surface soil microbial communities from Centralia Pennsylvania, which are recovering from an underground coalmine fire - Coalmine... | ecosystem: Environmental > Terrestrial > Soil > Unclassified ... | reverse complement strand
CCCTCATCGGAGACCTCTACGAAGCCCGGGCGGCCGCCGCGATGCGAGGCGTCGGCGCCCCGCTGCGGATGGGCGGTGGCGATGAAGAATGTGTCGGCGTGCCTTGCCAGCGCGGCCTGGCCAGGGTCGAGCGCCGCGGTGTCGCGGCCCGCCTGCGCGGACGCGGCGGCAAGGGCGGTGGTGGGTAGGCGACGTTGGATGAACTTCGGACAGTTCCCGAACGCCTCGGTGACGCTGAGCAAGATCCCGTTCGGCCTGCGCTGCGCGACGCCGTTCACGCGGATGCGGGTCCGGGTGTCGAACTCGATCCCCAGCACGCCGAGCCGCGCGCCGGGGCGCTGAAGCGAGGCGTGCAGCGGATCCCCCGGAGCGGGGAGTGCGTCCAGGATGAGGTGGCTCTCGTCCAAGGCGCGAGCAAAGCCGGTGCCGCCGAAGATCAGCGATGCCCACACGCGCCCGACCTGATCCTGGCTCGCGACGACGACGAACGGCTGGCGGGCCAGGAATGCGCCGAACTCAGGGGGGACGAACGGCAGGATGTTGCGGCCAACCTGGGCGGCCACCGCCTCGACCCCGGCCCGGAGCTGGACCGCCCGCTCGCCCTCGTGAAAGACGCTCGGGGCGCGCTCGACAGCCCGCCCCTCATTCATGGTCGGGATGGGGTCGGCGACCTCCTGGATCTGGAGCACCTCAGGGCCGCCAGGCTCGGTGATCACGATCGCTCGCATCCGTACTTCCTTTCCGCCGGCTCGGGGCCGACATGTGGTTGTTTAGTGAGCGTTCAACAACTACGCGCAGAATAACGTAATGGTCGTTCAAGAACATTACGAGCCGGTGAACGGGTCAGCGCGCGTCAGGTTGAGCGGTTGGCGCGCGTCGGCGATCGATTAGCTGAGATCAGCGAACGCGGCGTCGACGATCGTCCGCAGCACCTTGCGGCCAGGATCGGTCTTGCCGACCACCATCAGCCCCATCCCTGTGGCCATCAGCTGCATCGCCTTTGCGCGCGGGTCCACGGTGTCGGGAATCTCACCCCGACGCCTGGCGTTGCGTAGCGCCCGCTCGGCGTTGCGCTCAAGCCGCGCCATGTGACCGCGGACGACCGCGCCCACCTCCGAGTCCTCGGTCGCCAGCTCCATCGCGGAGTTGACCATCAGACATCCCATCCGACCCTCGCGCGTCGTCAAGTCATCTACCAGGCCATCGAAGTACGCACGCAGCTCGCCCACACTCGCGCCAGCGCTCTCGAGCGCGCCCAGCTTCTCCGGCACGACCAGCTTCGAATACCGATCGAGCGCCTGCAGGAACAGGCCGCGCTTGCCGCCCGGAAAGGCGTGATACAGGCTGCCGGGATTGACGCCCGTCACCCCCACAAGATCGTCGACCGACGTCTCGCGATAACCGCGCTCCCAAAACTCGCGCATGGAGCGATCGAGCACGTCGTCGGGATCGAACTGCCGCGGTCTCGCCATCAGATCGAGGGTAGCGGAGCGCCCGTTCAAAAACGCCACAACGGATGCGCCTGGGGGAGGCCTCAGCGGCCTGGGGACGCCTCAGCCGGCGACGTTCGCCGTGGCGATCACCCGCTCTGGTCGAAGGCGCACCAGCAGCTCGCCGGGGACGGCATTTCGGCGGCCGAACTCTTCGGCGCGGTGGGCGCCCATGTACCGGCCGCCGATCGCCGTGGCGAAGCGCAGCAGTTCCTCGGGGTTCTGGCTAAGCGTCACCGGGCCGCGGATGTGTACAAACGCATATGGGGCAACTTCCTCGTCGACGATCACGGCAGCGCGCGGATTCCGCCGGAGGTTGCGGCCCTTGACCGACTCGCTCCACGTCGTGAAAACCAGCTCCTCGCCGTCGAGCACGAACCACACCGGCATCACGTGGGGTTCTCCGTGGGGTCCGCTGGTGGCGAGCTTGGCCGTGCGCGTGCCGTGGCTGAGGAAGGTACGGATCTCGTCCGGGTGCATCGGGTCGGGCATCAGGCTCGCCGGCACTCGGCGTCGCGTGGGTTATGCGGGCTGCTTGGACGTGATGTAGCTGACAAGGCCGGCGACGTCCTCGGGGACCAGGCGGCCGATCGCGCCACTGGAATACACGCTGATGAGGACGTTGCCGCCCGGGTCGAGGACGAAGCCGGTCGACTGTAGATGCACCGGGTCAGGATTGACGAACGCCCCCGTCGCGTCGTGGATAGCTGCGGCGTCGGCGCTATGGCCGACGGGGAAGGTGAGGCCCTGCTGGGCGATCAGCTCGCGGGCGGTGGCCTCGTCGTCGACGGACAGGGAGACGACCTTGATGTCCAGAGCGTCGAGCTTCTCGCTGTTTCGCTGGAAGGCGCGCAGCTGGGCGGTGCAGTACGGGCACCACGAACCGCGGTTGAACAGGATCACAGCGAAGTGCCCGGCCAGCGCGTCCGGGAGGTCAATGGCCTCGCCGTCGACCGGCATGATCGTGATCGGCGGGAAGTGGTCGCCGGGATTGAGCAATGGCATCGCGTTTGGCTCCTTCGTGACGTGGATGGTGGGGAGTGTCGGAAGCAGAGTAGGAACGGTCATTTGGCAAAACAATGGGTGAAGTGCGCGAATCGATAGCCGTTTAGCTCAATCCACTCCCTGTCAGTGAGCAGGGCGGCGATAAGCTCTGGTGATCGTGGATCCGCTCGCTGACGTGTTTGACCTCACCCGCGTCTCGTGCGCTGTGATGGCCCAGCTGATCGCCTACGAGCCGTGGGGTGTGAGCATCGACCCGGTGCCCGGCGCGGCTTTCCACGCGGTGGTTGCCGGCAGCTGCTGGCTGCGCCTGCCCGGCCGCGCGCCGCAGCACCTGATGCCCGGCGACGTCGTTCTCCTGCCCACGAACACGCCGCACGAGCTGGTCTCCTCGGTCGACGCTCAGAAGGATTCGCTGGCGCGCTTCGAGACGGACATTCCGCGCACGCCCGACGGCGACATGGTCATCGACGGCCCCGGCGCGGGTACACGCCTGCTCTGCGCGGCGTACGACTACGACCACGAGGTCGCGCACCCGCTGATGTCCCAACTGCCGCCGGTGCTGTATGTCCCGGCCGGCATGCCCGGGGACGACGGGGCGGTCGCCGCGACGCTGCGGCTGCTCGCGCTCGAGCTTGGGGGCCGTCCGCACGGCTCTCGGGCCGCGGTCGGGCGGCTGCTCGACGTGCTGCTGATCCACGCGATGCGCGCCTGGTTGCGCATGCAGGAGGCGGATGCGAGCGAAGGGTGGCTGCTCGCGCTGCGCGACCCCGTGATCGCTCGGGCGATGAACGCGATCCACCAACGGCCCCGAGAGCCGTGGACGGTCGAGTCGCTGGCCCGGGAGGTCAGCGTGTCCCGGGCGACGCTGGCCCGCCGCTTCGCTCAGCTGGTCGGCGAGACGCCGCCTGAGTACTTGACGCGATGGCGGATGGACGTCGCGGCCCAGCGGCTGCGTGACACCGATGACACGGTCGCGGCGATCGCCGACGCCGTCGGCTACCGCTCCGAATACTCGTTCTCCCGCGCCTTCACTCGCCACCGCGGACTCGCTCCCGGCCGCTACCGGCGCCATGTGCGCGAGCGAGCGCTGGCGGCCGCATAAGAGGGAGGCGAGGCGCCGACGCACCGGTGGGCCGGGAGCACCGGCTCCCGACCCACATTGATGCGAGCGTCTAGTTGGTGGCCAGGCCAGCGGCCCCGGCACCGGTTGCCACGGCGACCGTACCCCGCGGAATCAGGTCGCCGCCATTGACCGCGAACTCCGCGATCTGCCCGGCGGCCGCCTCGTTGACGTAGAGGTTCTGGCCGTCGGGGCTGAGGCGCGCGTCCCCGGCCCCGGCTCCACTCGGCCCCGGGATGGGAGTCGAGCCGAGGAGGCTGAGTGAGCCTCCGGGCGCGATCGCGTAGCGTGAGACGCTGCCCGATGCTGTGTTGACGGTGAACAGGAAGCTGCCGTCGTGGCTGATCTCGACCCAGCACGGCGCGGTCTGCTGATCGGCGAAGGGGGAGGCGCCGATCGAGCTGAGCGTGCCGTCCGACGCCACGCTGAACGCGGAGACGGTGCCGTTCCCGGCGTCGCCGTGAGCGTTTGAGACGAACAGCTGCGATGGATCAGTGGGCCGGAACTCGCTGCCGAACGGGCCTGGGCCCTGGGCGGCAAACGGGGATCCCGGAGCGGCAATCAAGCGACCGTCCGCGCCCACCTGGAAGCTGTCGATCGCCGACGTTCCAACCCTCGCGCCGACCAGGTTTGTCCCCGTCCCGTTGAACAGGACATCGCCGGGCTGGGCGTCGGCCGGCAGCGCGAACGTCGAGCCGGCGAGAGGCGTCAAGCGCCCGCCAGGGCTCAGCACGAAGCCGGTGTAGTTGGCGCCGCCGCTTCCGGCGTTGGCCACGTAGACGAGACCGGCGTGCTCGGTGACGCTCACGGGTTCCGACCCTCCGGAGGAGACAACGGAGCCCGGTACGAGCCGCAGCGTGCCGTCCCGGCGGATCCGCAGGACCGAGATCTGGTTGCTGCCGGCGTCGACCGCGATCACGTAGCGGCCGTCGCTTGAGACCTGGACGGCTCCCTGGGAGGCGAGGCTGGACCCGGTGCCGGCACCCCCGGCGACGAAGGGTGAGCCGGGAAGCGGCGAGAGCGTTCCGTCGGCGTGGCGGTCAAAGCCGCTGATCGTGTTGACGGGGGCGGTGTTGGCGTCGACGTAGACATGACCGACGACCGGACTGGACGCGGCCGCCGCCGGCCCGGCCAAGGCCAGCCCACCGGCGAGCGCGAGCAGGGCAACGGCGCCCCTTAGAAAAGAGCTCATGGCTCCTCCTATCTGTTGGCAGTTCAGGAGTCGGTCCTGAAGGCCGACCGCGGAGAGTTCAGGACAACAGCAACGCGCTCTCAGGGCCGGTGCGTTGCCGGCCATTGGAGCAGAGACATCACGATCCGGTCAACGCTTTTCGGCCCGATGACCGCACTCCGTAATTTGTTACGGAGCGCTGAAGCGAGGCGGGACCGAATGCGATTACAGGACGATGAACAAACGGCCGCGGGCCTTCCGCGGCCGACCAAACCAGCCGTAAGGTTTGACCAATGAGCGCCCTGGCCCAGCGGATCCGAGCCAAGGTCCTCGTCGTCGAGGACGAGCCGGCGATTGCCGATGTGGTGGCGCGCTACCTGCGGCGCGCCGGCTACGAAACCGTCCTCGCCAAAACCGGCCGCGATGCACTTGGGCGCGCCGAGGAGACTCGGCCGGACGTCGTCCTGCTCGATCTGATGCTGCCGGACATCGATGGGCTTGAGGTCATGCGCCGACTCCGCCGGGAGGAGCTCCGGCGGCGCGCCATCATCCTGCTCACCGCCCGGGGGGAGGAGTCAGACCGGATCGTCGGCCTGCGGCTGGGGGCGGACGATTACGTGGTCAAGCCGTTCTCGCCGGCCGAGCTGGTCGCGCGGGTCGACGCGGTCCTTCGGCGGATCGCTCCGGTGCCCGAGCATGAGCCGCCGCTCCGCTTCGACGAGTTGGTCATCGACCCATCGGCGCGGACAGTGATACGAGACGGCCAGGCCGTCGATCTCACGCAGCGGGAGTTCGATCTGCTCCTGTTCTTAGCCCGGCACCCGGGGCAGGCGTTCACCCGGGACCAGCTGATGGACCGGGTGTGGCAGTTCGCCTTCTATCTCGACACCTCTACGGTCACCGTGCACATCCGGCGCCTGCGCTCAAAGCTCGAGCCTGACCCGGGGCGTCCCCGACACATCGAGACGGTGTGGGGCGTCGGCTACCGGTTCACGCCATGAGGCGGCGAATCGGGCGAATGCTGGCCGCGGCGCTGGTCGCGACGTGCGTCTCGGCAATCGCCTGGCCCGTGTACGGCCGGCACGCGTTCCTCACCTCGCTGGCGATCCTGGCTCCAGTCGGGGCCGCGACGGCGCTGCTGGCGGACCTACTTGTCAGTAATCGCCGGGCGAGCGGCGGCCTTCGCCGCCAGCTTGCGATGCTCGCGGTTCTCGCCGCCGCACAGCTGGCCGCCGCGGTCGGGCTGTTCGCGGCGCTCATGTTCGTCTCCAACCACGACGCGTTCTTCATGGCGCTGGCCGCCGGCTACGCCGCGCTGATCGGCCTGGGCGCCGCCTGGCTGGTCGCGCAGCGGGCGTTGGGCGATCTCGACTCGGTGCGCGAAGGGCTCGCGCAGGTGGGGGAGGGCTCGCGAAACGTGCGGATTCCCGTGCGAGGACAGGACGAGCTGGCGCGCTTGGCCACCGACGTGGAGTCAATGGCGGCCGAGCTGGCGTCCGAGGAGCGCGCGCGGCGTGAGCTTGTCGCCTCGGTCTCTCACGACCTCCGCACACCGGTGACGACGCTCCAGTTGATCGCCGAGGGTCTCGAGGACGGCATCTTCGAACCCGAGCGCATTCGCGACCAGCTCCAGGTGATGTCGACCCACGTGCGCGCACTCGCTGCGCTGATCGATGACCTGTTCGAGCTCTCACGCCTGGAGGCGGGAGACGTCCGCTGGTCGATGCAGCAGGTCCGGCTCGACGAGCTCGTGCAGGAGACGATCGATGCCCTGCGGCCGCACGCTGAGGCGGGCGGAGTGGCCGTCACGGCGGAGCTGAACCAGCACCTCGTCCCGGCCTGCGGCAATCCCGAACAACTCCAGCGCGTGCTCGTCAACCTGATCCAGAACGCGATCCGTCACACACCGGCCGACGGAAGCGTCGTTGTGCGGGCCGAGCCCGTCCCGGGGCCCGCGGTCGAGGTCGAGGTCGCCGACTCGGGGGAGGGCATCGACCGTGAGCTGGGAACGCGGATCTTCGAGCCGTTCGTTCAGGGACCCTCGCGGGTGGCGGGTGAGAATGGATCGGCCGGCCTTGGCCTGGCGATCGCGCGGGCGATCGTGACGGCCCATGGCGGACGCATCTGGCTGGCCGGCGACGGGCCGGGAACCCGGATTCGCTTCAGCCTGCCGGCCGCCTGATCAGCGCGCGGCGATGGCCGGCCAGAGGGCGTCGACGATCGACTCGGCCCAATCAGGGCCCGGCCGTCCGCTCGCGAAGACCGCGGCGAAGAACGCGCCGAGGATCAGATCGAGGACCCGCTCAATGTCCACGTCGGGACGGATCCGCCCGCGCTCGATGCCCTCCTGGATCGTCTCGGCGACGATCCGGCGCTGCGGAGTGACCATTCGCTCACGGAAGAGCTCGAGCAGCCTCGGGTTGTAGGGCTCCTCCATCAGCAGCGTGCCGGCGAGCGATATGCCGTAGTTGCGCCGGATGCTTTCCACGTGCGCGATCAGATCCAGCCGGGCGTCGCCCGTGGGTGAGCGTTTGACCGGTGTCCGCAGCGTCTCGATCGCCGCGCTTACGAGGTCGGCCTTGTCCTTGTAGCGGCGGTAGACGGTGGTCCGCGCCACGCCCGCCTCGCGCGCGACGGCATCGATGGTCAGGCGTTCATAGCCCTGCTCTCGGAGCAGGCGGTGCGTCGTCTCAAGGATCAAGCGGTCAGCCTCGGGGTCCTTACGGGCTCCCGGGCGGCGGCGCTCCTGAACTTGTGTCGATTCCATGAACGTCAGCCTACAAGTCGCTTCAGATCGTCGTTTTACGCTACAGTCTGTTTCGCTACATACTGTATCGCAAATCTCTGCGTGAGAGGAGACTCAAGATGTCCAAGCTGGATCTGAACGGAGCCACCGTGATCGTCACTGGTGGGTCACGCGGGATCGGCCCCCACATCGCCGAACGGCTGGCGAGTCAAGGGGCGAAGGTGGCGCTCGTGGCCCGGAGCGAGCCCGAGCTTGAAGCCAACGCTTCCACGCTCTCGAAGTCTGGGGCTCAGGTGGTCGCGTTTCCGGCCGATGTCACGTCGCCGATCGAGCGGCGTGAGCTGATCGAGGCGGTCGAGGAGCGGCTGGGGCCGGTCGACGTGCTGATCAACAACGCCGGTGGCGACCTCCAACGTGAGTTCCACAATCTGACCGAGGCCGAGATCCAGGGCGTGCTCGAGCTCAACCTGACGAGCGCGGTGATGCTGACCAGGCTGGTGCTCCCGGGAATGCTCGAGCGCGGACGCGGCCACGTCGTCAACGTCTCTTCGATGGCGGGCCGCGTGTCCTTCCCGTATACCGAGGCCTATGCCGCGGCTAAGGACGGGCTGATCGCGTTCACTCGAGTCCTCCGCGCCGACTACGGCGACCGAGGCGTGAGCGCGTCGACGCTGATCCTCGGCCCGGTGGGAGAGGCTGGGGTCGGCGCTCGGACCGCGGAGGAGATCGGCATCAAGCTCCCCCCGGTAGGTCTGGTCTCGCCGGCGAAGATCGCCAAGCTCACGGTCCGGGCCATCCGCAAGGACCAGGCCGAGCTGGCGGTGCTCCCGGGGCCGGGCAAGTTCCTGCGCGGGATGATGGACCGGTTCCCCAGCCTCGGCCCGACGATGAACCGCGCGACCGGCACTCACAAGACGATGGCCACCGTGGCCGAGTTCCGTGAGCGTGAAGCCCGGTTGGCGGCGGCCGAGCGGATGTGACCGGTTGACAGCCTGGCTGTCGATCGCGGTCTGCGGCCGCTTGACCGCCGTCGCGCAGGTCTGCGCTGCCGTCGGCTGCCCCGTGAGGAAGTTCGCCCCCTGAGTACCGCATGCGCGTACTCCCGGGGCAAACCTCGACGCCGGCTAAGGCCGGCTACGCGCTGGCGCCACCGAGCGGGCCGGGAGGTTCGGGCGGCAGGGTCTCGAGCGCCTCGAGCTCGAACCGAAGGAGCTCCACGACCCTGTCGCCCGGGATCGTCCGCTCGAGCATCTCGAGGGACTTCCGATACCGGCGAAGACGGACCGCGGCCGCGTGGCTGTCCAGGCCGCCGGCGAGAAGCATTCGCAACTCGCGCACCTTGCTCACCTTGTCGGCGGCATGGACCACCAAGGCGTCGGGACCGGCGTTCCGAACGCGCTCGCGTACGTCGTCCTTGCGCTGCTCCTCGTCGCCGATCGCCGGGTTGTCGCTGACGGTCGCGACAAGTTCGCTCACCTGGCGCCCGAACAGCGACTCGAGCTGCCTACGGTCAGCGTCCGTGTCCTCCAGCACGTCATGCAACACGGCCGCCGCGACGACGTGATCCGGACAGCCCGAGCGTTCCAGATAGGAGGCCACCTCCAGTGGATGCACCAGGAAGGGCGCGCGATCTGCCGCGCGGCGCTGCCCGCCATGCAGATCCTGCGCGAACGCGATCGCCCTTCGGGTGATCGGCAAGTCCCGCGCGAAGCTGAGATCGGGGCTCGACCCCTCGCCGGACGCCACGCGCTGAAGTCTCGGCTACTCAGCGATCTTGCTGCCGCCGGTGTACACGACGCCGACCTGGACGCGCCCGAACACATCGGGGTAGCGCCGGTCCGAGTAGGGCACGCCAAAGAATTTCGCGGCCTCGCTGCCGGCGTAGATCTGCGCGAGACCCGAGTACGCCACCTGCTCGGTGCCGCGGTCGACGCTGGTGCATGCCGTCGACCGAGATCAGGAGAACATGCCTGATCTGGGCTCTGTGATTCGCCGATGCGCTCGGCACGGCTACGGCGGCCGCCGCCACAATGGCAGCCGCAGCCGTGCCGCAGACGCGACCTTTGCGCGTACGTGCATGAATGCCCCTCCTGGATTGGGATCTGAGGGGTCCAACCTAGTCCTGGGTGGCGGCGCACCTGTAAGCAAGCTGTGGCGCCGGTGTGACCTCGTTGTGAACTGCCAGTCCGGGCTAGGCCATCCAGGTTTGCGTCGCCCACCCGCTCAACCGCTCGATGGCGTCCGAGACGTGGGCGAGGTAGCGCTTGACCGCGGCTTGGACCCTCGGCTCGCTTGCGTGGTCAGGCAGCCCGCGCATCAGGTTGAGGCGGCTTTTCATCATCCACGCCGCGAGGTCAGGCTCGCTGAGCCACCGTGCCTCGGCGGTCCATGTGCCGCACATCATCCGCGGCCAGTCCTCCGGCCTGCTCGGATAGGCGTGAGGTGGACAAAGCCGGTTCTTATCCGTGTCGTCGTCGCGGTGCGCCTCGACGAAGCCGATCAGGGCCGCGTTGAACGACGGCGACAAATACCGCACCTGCTGAAGCACGATCTGCTGTTCCTGGAAGATCGGCGTAGCCGGAGCGTTGCTCAGCCCGAGCGCTGTGCAATCGACATGCACCACGTCACGGCCGGTCGAGACTTCTCCGCGCTCGAGGACTATCCGGTCGGCCTGGATCCGTCGCACGCGACCAAGCCGGACGACGTCGCGGATCTGCCGCAGGGCTTCGAGCTCGCCTGGGCTGAGCATCGTGCCGCGATACATCGTGGCCGGATGCGATGGGTCGACGCGAACGAACCGCCCCGACCCCTCGAGCCGTTCGAACAGCTCGTCGATGTCCGCCGCCAGCGCTCCGGCCTCGGCATCGAGCGAGATCCCCTCCATGACCGCGCCAACCTGCTCCAGCGGCTGAAAGTACCTGCGGTCATAGAACCACGCGTCACGCGGGCGGATCCAGCGGATCCGGTCAGGCTCAACGCCGCTGCTGAGCAGCCAGATGCAGGCGTCCGCCGCCGTCTTGCCTGACCCGAGAACGGCATACGCGGAGGCCGAGTCCGCGGCGGCCGGGAGATCGTTGACCGGAACGAAGCGAGCGGCCACGTCGACGTCGAAGGGGACCGCGTGGGTCGCCGGAATCGACGCCTCGAGGTAACGGGCGTCGACGACCTTTCGACGCACCGACACCGCGATCAACTCGCCGGTGGTGAGGTCGCGGACCTCCTCCCCGCCGCTCCCGCGCCCCAGATGCTCGTGGCGTGTTAGCACCCGGACCCGGCCTGTCTGGGCGAGCCGGTCGGCCGCCTGGGCGAAATGCTCGCGCACCTCGCTCCCGGTGGCACGCTCATAGAACCCGGCGTTCTCCCCGATCTGGTCGATGCGGTCCTCGCCGAGTGGGAGCGAGTTCACGCCGTAGTACGCGGAGGGCGTGTGCAGGCGCACGAACGGATATGCATGCAACCAATGACCGCCCGGGGCCTGCTGGCGGTCGACGACGACCACGTCGACATCGGCCTCGGCTACGAGCACGTCGGCGAACGCAAGCCCGCTCGCCCCGGCCCCCACGACCAGGTAGTCGGTGTTCACGGCCGGCTCTGGTTACTCATTGGCGCCGACATCTCGGCGACGATCCGGCGGGGTGCAAGCCGCCTCGCCACCTCGCTCCGTGGTCACGCAGCCCTCGGGCCGATGTCCGGCTATTCATCGTCATCACCTCGCGGGGAGGCATATTGGACAGGCGGCCGATCGCCATCGTTGCCGGATACTGATCCGGGTCCGCATTACCCCGGAGGCTGGGGCGGTCGTTTGAGAGCCCGCTACGCCCGAGGTGGTGAGCGGGGGGTGGCTGCGATAGCCGATCGAGAGAGTGGCGTTTGGCATGCGTAGGCGGAAAAAAGCGACCCGAATCGCCGAGAGCGCCGGAGCGGACGCATTTTGCTGCTTCCAACGGCAAAAGGTGCCGCGAATCGGGGCGCGCGCCGAAGGGGACGCCTTGTTTCGCCACCAGCGTCGAAGCGCGTGATGGCTTCTGGCTGCGCGTGATGTTCTCGGACGGGTCGATCAACGACATCGCTGGCGAGCGGCGGCTTGCCGAGCCCGCGCGCCCATAACCCTGGGGTGGTGCCCTAGGGCGGTTCGCCGCGGTCGTCTATACGATGGCCCGCGGTCCCTGGGGCCGGGACCCGCGTCGCTGGCTAGCGACGCGCTAATCCATAGCTCATCTACCGGGGGCGACGTCGGGGCGCGGGAGCGCGGGTGGGCACAAAGCAGGTGCTCAAAGGAGACCAATCGCAAATGCGGTCGCTGAAAAGCGTGCAGTTACACATCTCAGTTCGACACGTCGTGATCCTCGCGGCCGCCGCGCTCGCGGCGGTCTGGCTGGCGGCCTTCGTGCCCGCCGCCCAAGCGAAGAAGCGCCATTGCCATTCTGGCTACACGCTCAAGCATGTGCGGACTCACCAGAAGGGCCGCGTCGTCCGCGTATGGCGGTGCGTCAAGAAGCATGCGAAGCACGCCGGGAGCCCATCAACGACCGGAAGCCCAACCACGACCCCGCCGCCCGGCGGGAGCGGTGGTACGACCACGCCGCCTCCCGCGTCGAACGCAGTCCCGTTCCCGCTCGGGGCCTACCAGTGCTGGCAGACCGCCCCATCGACTGACCCTCTGATGCCGGCGGGGACATACGGCAGCAGCGTGGTCACGACGGTGACCTTCAACGGCGATGGCACCTACCACAAGTCGAACGACTACGTGGGGGGCAACTGGCACGAAAGCGGAAACACGATCGTGTTCACCAGCGGATTGCTCTGGCAGAGCGGCTCGTATGACCAGGGCGTCATATATCCATCCGGGACGACGATGCCCCATGCAACGTCTCCGGCGCCGGCCTCGGGCTACACGCTGGTCATCAAGGACACGGTGCAGGAGGGCGGCAACCCGCCAAGTCAGGAGTTCTCGAGCACGGACGGCCCGAACGGGTCCTACAGCCCGCCTGAGAGCTTCTTCTACTGCAAGATGTAGCGACGGATCGCTGAGGCGCGCCCGGCCGACGGTCGGGCGCGCCGCGGCGCCTATCGATGCTCTGGGCTGTGCCTCGTCGTCTCTACCCCTCGTGGCAGTGCGCCGTCGTGCTTACGGCGTTGCTGGCCAGCGCCGGCTGTGGAGGGATGCCTAGCGCGACGGCGCGGTCGTTGACCCATCAGGTCTCACCCGTGGTCAAACCCACGACGGCACCGGCGCCGCCTCGGCCCCGAATCGTCTGGGATCCCATCCCGTTCGGAGCGAAGCGCAAGGCGGAGATGGTGGCCTATGTTCGCCGTCACTACGGAAGCTTCATGAAGCCCACCTGGCGACTCATCGACCCGCACGTGATCGTGATCCACTACACCGACTCGCCCAGCTTCAGCTCCACCTTTAGAACCTTCGCCGCCGACGTGCCCGACCCTGAGCTGCATGAGCTACCGGGGACCTGTGCGCATTTCGTGATCGATCAGAGCGGCACCATCCACCAGTTGGTCTCGCTGGGGACGATGTGCCGCCACACGGTGGGGTTGAACTGGACCGCGATCGGGATCGAGCACGTCGGCTTCAGCGACGCCCAGGTCCTCGGCGACCGCAAGCAGATGTTCGCCAGCCTCAAGCTGGTGCGCTGGCTGCGCTGCCGCTACCACATCCCGGTCCGCGACGTGATCGGTCACAACGAGAGCTTGTCGAGCCCCTATCACCGCGAGGACGTGCCCTCGCTGCGCATGCAGACTCACAGCGACTTCAACCATGCCGACATGCAGGTCTACCGAGCGCGGCTGCGTGCGCAAGGTGGGTGCGGCTAAGCGGCGCGCTCCTCGAGCTCGGGCACCACGACCTGGGCCGCATCGGCGGGGGTGACGTCGGGGTAGAGCGCGCGGATCACGATGAGCGCGAGCGCGCCGCCGACCAGTTCCGCGGCGATGAATCCGGGGACCGACGCCGGCGCGATCCCGGCGAACGTGTTGGAGAACATCCGGCCGACGCTGATCGCGGGGTTGGCGAAGCTGGTTGAGCTGGTGAAGAAGTAGGCCGCGCCGATGTAGGCGCCGACCGCCGCGGGGCTGAAGCTGGTGCGCCGAGTCCGCGCCAGCGAGAAGATGACCAGCAGCAGCCCGAGCGTCGCGATCACCTCGGCGAGGAGGTGGGCGGAGGTGGCGCGGTGCTTGGTTGAGATGCTGATCGCCGAGAGGGCGAACATGCCGTTCGCGACGATCGCGCCGGCGATGCAGCCGCCGAATTGTGCCGGGATGTAGGCGAGCGCGTCGCGCCAGCTGATCCCGCCGAAGCTGGCATCGGCCAGCGAGACGACCGGATTGAAATGGCCGCCGGAGACCGGGCCGAACATGAGGATGATCGCGAACAGCCCGGCCGCGGTCGCGGCGGCATCCTCGAACAGCTGTAGGCCGATGTCGTGGGGCGAGAGGCTTTGGGCGGCGATGCCGGCGCCCATCACCACGGCGGTGAGAAAGGCGGCGCCGAGAAACTCGGCCAGCAGCCGGCGTCCGAGGGGTATGTTCACGACCTAGGCGTCAGCCTGTGGTCGCGCTCGGTGTCCCGAGTTCGGCGAGCAGGTGATCGACGCGAGAGGCGATCTCGTCACGTGTTGCGCGGACGGTGTCAAGGGATTGGCCTCTGGGGTCCTCGAGCTCCCAGTCGAGGTAGCGCCGGCCTGGGACGACGGGGCAGGCGTCGCCGCAGCCCATGGTGACGATCACGTCCGCCCACTCGGCGAGCTCGCGGGTGAGAAGCTTCGGCGTCTCGCCGAGCAGGTCGATTCCGAGTTCGTCCATCACTGCGATCACCTCGGGGTGTACGCGCCCAACCGGCTCGCTGCCGGCCGAACGAGCCTCATGGGCCCCGTCCGCGGCCCGGTTGAACAGGGCCTGGCTCATCTGAGAGCGCCCGGCGTTGTGCACGCAGACGAAGAGCACGCGAGCCATCAGGCCAAGCTTATCTATTGACAATCATCAACTCAATAGGTATATGTAAATCGATGGTTGTCGATCTGGAGCTGGTGCCCAAGCAGAAACGTCCGCCGGGCGAGCGCTGCTGCGAGCCCGTCGTCTATCCGGATGTCGAGCGTGACGAAGCGGTCCGGATGGCCGAGGTGGCCAAGGCGCTCGGGGATTCGATTCGGCTGCAGCTCGTGGATGTGCTGAGAAAGCACGCCGGGAAGGTGTGCGTGTGCGAGCTCGTCCCGCTGTTCGAGATCTCTCAGCCCACGCTGTCCCATCACCTCGGAAAGCTCCGCGCCGCCGGGATCGTCGACTCCGAGCGACGGGGGCTGTGGGCTTATTACTACGTCAAACCCGAAGCCTTGAAGGAGCTCTCGGCATGGCTGAGCTAGAGACCACTACTTCCGACGTCCGCGAGACCGTGCGTGAGAAGTACGCCGCCGCGGCCAGGACCGCTGCGGCGGGTGACGCCGCGTGTTGCAGCCCCGCCGACGAGGGTGGCGTGTTCGGCTCCGCTCTCTATGCCGGAACCGAGGGCGCTCCCGACGCCGCGGTTGGCGCGTCGCTCGGCTGCGGTGTTCCAACCGCAGTCGCCGATCTGCACGAGGGCGAGGTCGTCCTCGACCTGGGTTCCGGTGCCGGTGCCGATGTGCTCATCTCGGCGCGCCGCGTCGGCCCAACGGGCCGAGCGATCGGGCTCGACATGACCGACGAGATGCTCGAGCTGGCCCGGCGCAACGCTGCCGAGGCCGGGGTTGAGAACGTCGAGTTTCTCAAGGGCTACATCGAGGACATGCCGCTCGGCGATGAGACGGTGGACGTCGTCATCTCCAACTGCGTGATCAATCTCTCCGGGGATAAGCCCGCGGTGATCCGCGAAGCCGCGCGCGTGCTCCGTCCCCGGGGACGGTTCGCGGTCTCCGACGTGATCGCCGACGAAGACATGGACGAGGCGACCCGAGCCGACATGTCCGCCTGGACCGGATGCATCGCCGGTGCGCTGACCGAGGCGGAGTTCCGTGGCGCGCTCGAAGGCGCCGGATTCGAGGAGATCGAGATCCGCGAGACGCACCGCGTCCACGAGCACGCGGGTGCGGCGATCATCCGCGCGCGCAAGCCGTAACGCGTGAGCGCCAGCGTCCATCTGCACGACCCCCAAGCCCTCTACCGGCACTGGGAGCACGAGCAGTGGAACCCCTGGGCGGTGGACCTCGAGGCCGACAAAGCCCAGTGGCAGGGCGCGCTAGCTGGTCAGGACAAGGGGCTCGTCTATTGGGCGTTGTCCTCGCTGATGGTCGCCGAGGAGCGGATCACGACCAAGTTCGCCGGGCTGGTCATGGCCGCCGAGAGCGAGGAGGAAGCCACCTATCTCGCTTCCCAGCAGGTCGACGAGGCGCGGCACATGCAGTTCTACGCGCGCTTCCAGGACGAGGTCATCGACGAACCCGCCACGATTTCGGCCCACATCACGCGCTCGCGCGAGCAGCTGGGCCCCTCGTTTGCCGTCATCTTCGATCAGGCGCTCGTCGAGGCGCATGAGCGCCTCGCCGTGAATCCGAGCGACCTGGGGGCAAAGGTCGACTTCGTGACCACCTATCACCTGGTGATCGAAGCCACGCTGGGGCTGACCGCCTTCGAGTTCATCACCCGCTACCTGAGAACGAACGAGCTACTGCCAGGGTTCGTCGAGGGCTACAGCCGTATTCATCACGATGAGCAGCGTCACATCGGCTACGGCATCTGGTTCCTGCGGCGAGCCGCCGGAGACGCGGGACTCGCGGAGCGAATCCGGGCGAAGCTCCACGAGCTCCTACCGGCGGTCGCCAACGCCCTGGCGCCACCTGACCAGGAGAGCACCGACTGGGAAGCGCTCGGCGCGACGAGCGAGGAGATCCGTCAGTTCGCGCTCGACGGCCTCACGCGTCGGCTGAACATCATCGGTGTGCCACTGACTGCCGCCGGATAGCGCGGCCGAGGTGAGAACGACAGAGCCCGCCGGCGATGCCGGCGGGCTCTGGGACTCGGGGAAGATCGCTGCGGGCTTAGGCGAACGCGGGCGTCGCGGGGACGTAGCGCTCCGCCCGGCCGCGGCGGCGGGCGATGAAGGCGAGCGGCGCGAGGGTTGCCCGCTGGAGCCACCCGGGCGAGCCCGGGCCGCGGACCTCGTCCTTGAATTCGCCGACGAACAGGGCGAGGTCGAGGGGCTTGGGCATGCCCTTCTTAGTCACGCGGCCGTCCTGGGCGAGGCCGACCGCGGCCTCGAACAGGCGCTCCATCTCGAGGGCCGGGGTGACGCGCACGCGCATGGCGGCCCCCTCCTCGCCGATGTTCTTGAACTTGTGTGCCTTCCCCGGCTCGACGACGACGATGTCGCCGGCCTTGGCATCGAGCTTCTGACGCACCGCTCGCGCCGCGGAAGCTGCGCCGTGCGCGGTGGCGGCGTGAGCCTTGACGGGTCTCGGTCTGCGCCTCACAATCGCGATGTGCGGCGCTTCGGATACTGGCTCGGGGCGTTTCTTGTCCTCGTTGGCATGTTCTGGTCCGGCCGCGAGAGCACCCACGGCCTAAGCGCGCTTTGGGAGCACTGGTGGTGCCCGATCCCGGTGGTGGCGATCGTGGTGGGTCTGGCGAGCGCCTGGGTGTTCAGGCGGAGGCCAAGCCAGTCGCCCTGAGTCAGCGCTTGTGGTATGGGCGATTTCTTTGGCTATGACGAAGAAATCGCCCACACGGAAGGAATGGCCCGGCCAAGCGTCTACTAAGCGTGGCTAAGCGCCCCGGGGCAGGCGCCAGCCGGTGTAACCCGCCGATAGGAGGTCTCCGTGAAGAAGTTCCTCGTCCTTTACCGTTCTGACGAGGACGCCGCCAGCCGAACGGCCGCGTCGACGCCGGAGGAGCAGCAGGCCGGTATGCAGGTGTGGATGGACTGGTTCAGTCGTGCCGGCAGCGCCATCGTCGACGGTGGCGCGCCGGTTACTGGCGGCGACGGGAGTGTGAGTGGATACTCGATCCTGCAGGCTGAATCGTCCGAGGCGCTAGCGGACGTTCTCGATGGCCACCCCCATACGACCCACGGTGGCGGGACGATCGAGACCTACGAGTTCCTCCCCGTCCCCGGGATGTAAGGGTCCCTCGGCGCCGGCGTGCTTTAGCCCGGCTACTTCTTGCGGCTGCCGCCTGAGGCTCGCGATCGCGTCGTAGCCGACTTGCCTGCTTGCTTGGCCGCCTCGCCGGCCGCGCCGGCCGCTTTCTTGGCTGCGCCGACCACGCCACCCGCGGCGCGCTTGGCCTGGCCGGCTGCCTGTCCGGCGGCCTTGCCCTGGCGGGTCGCCGCCGCTTTGGTCCCGGCGCTTTGCGACCGCGCCTTCTTCTGGTTGCGCTCTCGCGTCGCGGCGGCCTTCTTTGCCGCGGCCGAGCGGTCTGCCTTTGTCTGGGCCATCTTGCCTCCCTAGATGTCGTTCAGGAACGGTCTGGTCATACCCTCGCAGCGAGATTGCACGCAGCTTCGGTGTCTGTGAGTCGCAATCCGCGGGCTCAGCCGATTGCCGCCCGCAGCTCCTCATCTCCGCCACCGAGCACGAGCGGACCGTGGGACACCAGAACGTGCTTCACCGGGAGCACCGTGAGGCCGCGAAGGAGCTCGCGAAGCCTTGCCGGTCCGCCCTCAGGCTGTGTCCATGAGTCCGGGCAGACCCGGAGCTCACCGTCACTCGTGCGAAGCATCGCGTCGCCGAAGAGAAGAGTGGCCTGGCGCGGGAGCCACACCGCCATCTCGTCATCGCGCTCGACGTCGAATACGCGCAGTCCGCCAACGACCTCATCTCCGCCATTGATCGCGCGGTCAAGCGCGTGGGCGTCACCACCTGCCGGGTAGGGCTTGGCCCATACCTCCGCGGCGTACCGGCGGGCGGCCTCGGGGACGCTGCGCTGGTGCCAGTGGCACGTGCGGAGGATCCCCGCACAGCCGCCGCGGTCAGCCACGAGTTGATCAAGCGCGTCCCAGTCGGCGACCAGAGGATCGATCAGCACGACCCCGGGCGGGGTCGCGACCGCCCACCACGCAACCTCCGGCTCCCAGCCCTCCTCGCCGCCCTCGCTCTCAGTCCACTCGGGGTGCACCGCCTCGAATCGCCAGAGTCCTTCGATGATTTCGCCGGTCGTTTGTGGTTCCATCGAGCCAGTCTCGCAGGGGTGCGCCCGAGTATGGTCGGTGCCATGGGCTGGCTCCCCGACTCGTTCACCCATCCTGAGCGGGTCGAGCTGCCGACGGGCGAGCACCTGAGGCCCATCCGCGCCAGCGACGTGGAGATCGACTACCCCGCGGTGATGGGCAGTCGTGAGCGCCTGTGGGCAAAGTACGGCGAGGCATGGGGTTGGCCACCGGCGACGATGACGCCGGAGCAGGACCGTGAGGATTTGGCTCATCACGAGCGTGAGATCAACAGCCGCGACTCGTTCAACTACGCGGTGCTGAACGCAGACGAGAGTGAGCTCCTGGGGTGTGTGTATATCGACCCACCGACTGACCCCGAGGCCACGAGCGATGCCGTCGTCTCATGGTGGGTGGTCGATCACGTGGTCGGCAGTGAGCTCGAGCGGGCGCTCGAGGACTTCGTACCCCAGTGGCTGAAGGACGTCTGGGGGTTTGAGGCGGTGGTGTTCTCGCCCTCAGACCCTGACCCGTTGTAGCCGGTCGGGATCGACGAGCAGGTCCATCTCACTCACCCGGTCGTCGACGATCGTCAGCGCGAGCAGCGCAAGCACCTGATCACGGAAGACGACCGCCACGCCAGGCCGGCCGTCGACGATGGCGGGCCGCCCCAGCGTTGCCCGCCCCCGGGCCAGCACGAGCTCGGCCACCTGCTCGGCGCCCCGCACCTCAGCCGGCACCTGCGGTCCGGTGACGCCGCCTGTGCCGCGGAAGACGACGTCCGGATCCAGCACGGCCAGCAGCCCCTCGAAATCGCCGTTTCGTGAGGCGTTCAGGAACGCCTCGACCACACTGCGTTGCCGCTGGAGGGTCGCGTGCTGCGGCGCGCGGGCGCCACGGACTCGTCGTCGCGCCCGGCTCGCCAGCTGTCGGGTCGCGGGCACGCTGCGTTCGACGATCGGCGCGATCTCCTCGAACGGGATGGCGAACATGTCGTGCAGCACGAACGCGAGCCGCTCCATCGGCGAGAGCGTTTCCAGCACGACGAGCATCGCGAGCCCGACCGAGTCGGCCATCAGAGCCTCGTGCTCCGGGTCGCTGTCCTCGAACGGCGTCACCTCCGGATCCGCCGGCCATTGGTCGACGAAGTCCTCGCGGCGTGCTTGGCGCGTGCGCAGCATGTCGAGGCAGATCCGGCTGACCACGGTGGTCAGCCATCCCCGGACGTTTTCGACCGCCGCGGTCTCCGTCCGGCTGAGCCGCAGCCAGGCCTCCTGAACGGCGTCATCCGCTTCGGCCGCTGACCCGAGCATCCTCCGCGCGACCGCACGCAGATGCGCCCGGTTTTGCTCGAATTGCTCGGCCTGCCACTCGTTTGCGTCCATCTGTCACATCCTCGCGTCGGGGTCCGTCATGGAGAAGACGAGCCGGAGGCGGCCCGCGTGACCGGTTCGAAGCGAATCGAAATGACGACTGGAGGCATCGAGATGTATGCGATCGAAGCGCAAGCCTTGCGCAAGACGTATCCAGGAGGGATCGAGGCCGTGAAGGGGCTCGATTTCCAGGTCCCGCACGGCGAGGTGTTCGGACTGCTCGGCCCCAACGGTGCCGGGAAGTCGACCACGGTGGGGATGTTCACGACGACGATCATCCCCACCGGCGGTACGGCACTCCTGGCCGGCCACGATGTGGCGCGCTCTCCGCGGCTCGCGCGGAGCGTGTCCAGCGTGGTGTTCCAGGAGGCCGTGGTCGACGCCGGTCTCAGCGGCCGGGCCAACCTCGAGCTGCACACCAGGCTGTGGGGGGTTCGGCCCGAGCGAGCCCAGCGACGAATCGACGAGCTCGTCCCGGCGCTGGGGCTGAGCGAACTGATCGACCGCCCCGTCGGCAGCTATAGCGGCGGTGAGCGCCGGCGGCTTGAGATCGCGCGCGCGCTCACCTCGGCGCCGCAGGTGCTGTTCCTCGATGAGCCGACCGTCGGGCTCGATCCCCGGATCCGGCACGAGCTGCTCGACGTGATCGCGGGGTTGCGCTCACGCGAGGACCTGACGGTCCTGCTCACGACGCACTACCTGGATGAGGCTCAGCGCCTGTGCGACCGCGTCGCGATCATCCACGCCGGTGCCATCGTCGCGCTCGACAGCCCGGCGGCGCTGCTCGCCGGCCTGGGCCGAGAGATCCTCGAGTTCCGCGTCGACTCACGGCCACAAGACGCCCTGGCAGGTCTCCGTGCCCAGGGGATCGCCGCCGCCGACGCTTTCGTGGTCGGCGCGCGGATAACCGTCCCGCTGCACAGCCATGCGGTGGGCGACGCGCTGGCGGTGCTCGAGACCCACGGGCTCCGCGCCTCTGAGATCGCCACACGCGCCCCGAATCTCGACGACGTCTACCTGAAGTTCACGGGCTCGCTGAGCGAGGCCGCGTGAACGCGAGAACACAAGCGAAAGGAGTTCAGACATGTCAGCCCTAGCCGAATCGCTCGCGGTCCCTCGCCAGAGGTCCGGGGGGCGGCGTGCCGCCGGCGCGCTCGCCACCCTGGCCCGCCGCCGGGCGGCGCTCACCGCGAGCAACCCGAGGCAAATCCTGGTGCCGCTGATGGGTCCGGCCATCCTCGCCTCGGTGGTCGCACCGGCGCTCAAGGTCGCCACCGGCGGCCTGCACTCGCACATCGACTACCAGTCGTTCGTGGGGGTGGGCACCGTGGGCCTGGTCGTGCCACTGACCTGCATCTTCGCCGGTCTCAGCGTGCTCGTTGATCGCCACAGCGGGGCGCAGCGCGAGCTCCTGGCGGCCCCCGTCCCGCGCGCGTACCTGGTGATCGGGAACCTAGTCGTCGCCCTGGCGCTATCCGCGCTGCAGGTGATCGTTCTGATCGGACTCTCCGCCGCGCGGGGTGGTTCGTTTCACATCACGCCGACGGGTATCGCCTGGTTCGCCACGGCCACGCTGCTGTTCACGGTGTTCATGTACGGCGTGGCCGAAACGCTCGCGGCGCGGGTCGGGAAGCAGGAGGAATACATCGGCGCGACCCCGGCCGTGGCGATCCTCCCGTTCTTCCTTGCGGGAGCGCTGTTCCCCATCGGCGCGATGCCGGGCTTCCTGACCTGGGTCGCCAAGTTCATGCCGCTCACCCACGCGCTGGCGCTGATGCGCTACGCGTTCGTTGACCCCAGCGGCAAGGGACTGCATGACATCTGGGGGATGCACAACGTCACCGCTGAAGCGTGGCTCAGCCTCGGTGTCGTTGCGGCCTTCGCGGTTGCCCTGACCGCCGTCGCGATCCGCGTTTTCGCGCGGTCGGCGGTGAAGTAGGCGCGCTCAGAGGTCCGGGCGGCGTCCCGCGTCTTGAAGCTGGCGGGGCGCCGCAGCGCTCCCTACTACCGCCACGACCTCGCGCTGGTGCACCGTCGCGGTTTCGGGTTCCACGTCTGACGAGGCGGCGATCGAACGTGCTCTGATTGGCATGGCGCGCGCCCTTCGTCCCGGGGGCCTCCTCGTGACCGACATCTGTGACCTCTCCTGGGGGACGGCCAGACGCGACGTGCCCAGTCATGGACGTGTCGGCCCGGACTGGGCAATCATCACCGAGTTCTCCACCCCCTCACCCGATCGATTCGTCCCGGACATGACGACGTTCCTGCCGAACGGTGACGGGTCCTGGCGCCGAGACTCCGAGCACCACGAAAACACCCTCATCGACACATCCCGGCTACCGGAAAAACTCGCGGATCTCGGCATCCGCCGCCGAGATCCGCTCTGCATTCGGCAACGAGACCTTGCCTGAAGGCCTCCACGTCGTGACCGGGACACGGCACCTTTAGAGCGAAAGCAGACGCGACGCGGCTTTCGTGGAGTCCTCCCGTGAAGCAACAGTCATGCGCTTGGCGCGGATAGCGGAGCCCTTTGTTCCGCGGAGCTCGCCCGTGGTGGTAGCCGGGCAGCGTGGCGGGCGAGCGGCGGTGACCGGCAGCATCTAACAACACTGACGCCATGTCCGTTCCTCC
>Ga0070731_10001642_pt1 | contig 22673 bp, 19 predicted proteins | sample Coa_R1_2_FD_66448 | JGI IMG/M metagenome (GOLD analysis project Ga0070731, IMG submission 66448) | Surface soil microbial communities from Centralia Pennsylvania, which are recovering from an underground coalmine fire - Coalmine... | ecosystem: Environmental > Terrestrial > Soil > Unclassified ... | reverse complement strand
CGCCTCAACGGGTTTGTTCGTCGTGAAGATCATGGGCCGATGCTTGAGATATCGTTCGTTCACGACCTGGAAGAGCACGTTGGCCGCATCGGGCGGATGGACCAGGTAGCCCACCTCGTCGATCACCAGGACGGGGATGTGGGTGTAGGGATGAAGCGCGGCGGCGAGACGGCCGTCGCGGCTGGCGACGCTGAGGTCGTGAATCAGTTCGTTGGCGGTGGTGAAGAGCGCCTCGAATCCATTCTGGATCGCTCGGTAGGCGATCGCGATCGAGAGCGACGTCTTGCCGGTCCCTGTGGGACCCGAGAAAATGAGCCCACGCCCTTCGCTCACGAGCTCAGGGCCGAGATAGCTTCCCAGGAGCTTCGGATCCACGGAGGTCTGGAAGGTCCAGTTGAACTCCTCGATGGTCTTGAGGAACGGGAAACGCGCACGGCGGACGGCACGCTGGATCCGAGTCTGGGCTCGGTGCGCGACTTCCTCGGCGATGAGCCCCGTCAGGTACTCGCGGTAGGAGAGGTTGTCCGTTTCCGCTCGGATCTCAAGCTCCGTGTAGAGCCGGCGCACGGTGGGCAGGTGAAGTCGGCGGAGCATGGCGTCCAGGTCGAACGTCGTGGTCATGCGGTCTCCTTCAGGAGTTGGGCGACATACTCGGCGCCGAAGAGGTGTCGAGGCGCGGCCTCTCGAATCGCCCCGAGAAAGCGCGGAGCGCCGTACTGCGTGAGAAGCTCGTAGAGCTTTTCGATCTCTGGCTTCCAGGTGTAGCGCCGGAGATGGACGATCTCGGTGAGGAAGTCCACGGCCTCGGGCCCCAGCTCGAAGAGCTGCTGACGCTTGAGGTAGAGCTTGCCGCGCTCGCCGGAGACGTGGGCGAGCATGTCGGCCCGGTGCTCGGGCCGCCAGGAGATGCCGGGAGTGACGGGGTGCCGAGGGTGCTCGGCGGAAAACGGCCCTGCGATCAACTTTACGCGGTCTGGGTAGAGGAAGAGCGTGCCGGAGATCCCGATCGCCCGCGCGGGCATGGAGTACCGCACGCCCTCGTAGAGCACGTGACCCGTGGGCCCGACCATGATGGGGATGCGGAGGGCGTACTCCGAGGGAGCAATGGGGAGCGGCCGGAGCCGCTTCTTCTCCTGGGCCAGACGCACGGCGGGGATCTCTTTCGTCGCCCGGGAGGGCCGCAGCTCGTTTACCTCCTTAAGCCACTCGGCGAGCTGGCGCTCAAGATCCGCGCGGTCGTGAAAACGTCGGACCTTGAAGAAGGAGTTCTTCACCCACTTGACCAGGTTCTCGACGGCTCCCTTTTCGTTGCCGCGCCCAGGAGTGCACAACTCCGCAGCGAAGCGCATGTCGATGGCGACCTGGGAGAAGGTCTGATTCCATTCGATGATCGGCCCATCGTGTTTCAGGACGATCGTCTTGGGGTTGTCGAACACGCAGACAAGCGGAACCCCTTGGAAATCCGCCAGGCCCAACAGGAGGGCGCGCACGAGCGACTCGATCGCCTCGTCCAGGACCAGGATGACGTGGGACCAGCGGGACCACTTCAGGCGTGATAGGAAGAAGTGAACCCTCTCTTCCTTTCCGGTCGCCTCATATCTGATTTTCAGATTACCGAAGTCGTGCTGGGAGAACTCTCCCGGAACGCCTTCGAATCGGACGACGGGCGAGGGGATAGCGCGGGGCCGCAGCGCGGCCACGATCTGGTAGAGGGCGGTCTTCCCGCCGGTGTAGCCCTGCAGCCGCATCCGCCGCAGGACTTCGACGGTCGGAAGATCCGGCTCGGTCTTGAAGAGCTCCTGGATGGGGGACGCAAATGGAAGCGCGGTGCTGGGACGGCCCACTTTGCCGTCGCTCGCCACGTCCTTCCGCACCAACTCCTCAACGGGCGGCTCCTTGAGGATGTCGGCTACGCATCGACGTGAGACCCCGGATCGTTTGGCGATCTCGTCCCGCGTGAGCCCTGCTTTCCGTAGCACTTGTACCTCGTGTCGTTTCATCGCGTCATACACGTCCAATCCCTCCCAGCACCGAAGACCGCAGGGTCTCGGGTGGGAGGGATATTACTTGGGTTTCCGGGCTCGTTGAGTACTCCGACCGGACCGCGTCTTACGCGGCGGCGCCCCTGGAACGGGGCTCGGGACAGGGCAATAATTTCCGGAATTCCCAGGGCAAGAGTTTACGGAACCGGCAAGGATCATCTCAAGAAGGTCCTGGAGAAGGAGCGGCAATATCAAGAGATGCGAGTAGAGTCACCTCCTAGCTTTCCGAAGCCGAAGGGACGGTTCTTGGATATGAAGCAAGCTGGAGACTATATGGGGATGTCGGGCAGGGCCTTTCGCAAGATGATCGAGAGGCATCCGCTCCCCCAAGGCATCGTGGTCAGAATCGGCAGTAGGCGTCGTATCGACATATACGCGTTTGAGAAGTGGGTGACACGCCAGCAGCCTCGAGGGGGCTCCTAGTCTCATTTCAAAGTACAGAGGGCAGGTCACCGAGCGAAGTGAACCCTTGAGGCGAGCCTGACCCTGGAGAGGGGGGATACTACGCTGCAAACTCGCCGACCCAGCCGTTCTCGACAAGAAGTCCCCATTTATTTTGGCTAACAAATTAGCCTGTGACCAGGTGCCTTCGAGACTCCTTGGGGGTATAGAGGGCGAGAAAATGACCACTGTGGTGGTGGAAACCGACAAAGTGAAACCTGTAGCGCAGTATCTGAGAATATTCGTGAGTGCGGTCTGCAACATGCAGGCTTTTCACCTTAGCGCTCCCTTGATTCAGTGAGGGGACCATGTGTGTCCCTTGGGAGTACGGGTAGTGATCCGTACTGTTCTTTGACAATTGGGTGGCGTACCTGAGACCTCCCGGCGCATCCCGGGAGGAATGGCGAACCCGACCGAACGATGCCGATTCCCTGGCTCGGGTCGGGATGTTTGTGTGTGTAGGTCCACGAGGATCAGGGACCTTGCGGACCGAATAGACCGTGGACCCGCGGGACAGGTGTAACGGCACTCTTGGTGTGAATCGTGTAGACGTGATCGCACCGCCGTAGTAAGCGGTGTAGGCCGTGGCAGGTTGAATGCCAGGCAGCAGTAATCGATGTGGGCCATGAGTAGGTCCCTCCGTACCACGCCCAGGCCCGGCGTGGAGGGGGCCGGTGAGCTAGGGCAGGATGCCCGAGGCATGCAGTCAGGGGCGGTCATCCGCCTCCCATATCTCCGGAGATTGTCGGCTGTTAGGCCGACGTTGCTTGCGGCCGCAAAGCTGGACCGCAGCAAGTGTGTGTTCTTCGTTGTCGTTTCCAAGGTTCCGTTCTCAGGTCACCACCGGGGCCCTATCGCTGATTTCCAGCGCTTGGGGTTTGCCTTGGACTCGATATTCGAAAGGAGACACGCTGTGCCGAAGTCACTATTTCAGCAAGTCTGGCCGTATGCCCGCCTCGCAGTGGCATACGTCGCTTCCAAGTTCAATCTGTCGGACGGATCGGCGGAGAATCTCGTCAACGAGGTGCTCGCATCCCTCCTCATGAAGCGACCGGATGACCTCAAGAACCCGAAGCGCTATCTGCTCCGCACCTGCCGCTGGCGGGCCCTCGAGATGTACCGCAACAGGAAGCGATGCGAGGAAGCCCAGGCCATTTGCCAGCTCGAGGAGAAGTACATCCCCAACGCTCCCGAGGTCCTGGTCGCGCTCGAAGACGAAGACAAGCTGCGATTCTTCGGGAAAGTGCCGCCCGCTCAACCCGAGGTGCCGAAACCCGTTCAGGATGGGCACAGTCTCGTTGAGATCTCTGCGAATTTCGAACTTCCCACTTCCTCAGTCCGCATGAGGCTTCACCTCGCGCGGAATGCATTCACTCACAAGGCTAGCTGATAGAAGGGAGAAACATCCATGAAACGACTTAACAGACGAACGCTTTTACGTCATGCGAGGGGAGGGTTGCTCTGCTTCGAGTACCACCACCCCTCGGAAGCAACGCTCCACTTTCCGCGGACTTGGTGGCGGGGGCTCATCAAGCGGATTGTTCGCGCTCTGTGGTGCGCCATCTCCGGACACCAATCAACTAGGTTGCTCGACAAAAGTCAGCTCAAGAAACATGCGCGGACCGCATTCCTCGCATTCGTGAAAGACCACCCTGAAGCCACTGAAGTCCACTTTGGCCGGGTGTGGTGGCCGTCGGTGATCAAGCGGATCGTTCGGACGCTCTGGGACGATCTATGTGAGTTCTATGGTGGTACTCCCCTACGGTCGAATTCGGGCTACAAGTGCGACCGGTGCAAAGCGGCAATGCAAAACCACAAGATCGCGTGAAGGAAATCAAAACCGTGCTTGGGGCCGGGGGATCCGAAAGGGTTCCTCGGCCCCCAAGTGATGTGAAGGAGGATGACACAGTGGGCAATCTTCAGCGACTTCGCCGGCAGTACTCGGGACGGCTGAAGTCAATCACGGTTGTTTCGATCCAGCCGCAAGTCTACCCGCAATTCGCGATGGATAAAGACCACAAGTTTGTGAGACTTCCCGACGAACAGCGTATCGAAGAGATCGTGCGCGTGTGTGCGTCGGCGTTGGTTCAGCAGACCCTCTGTCCTGAACCTCCTGAATCAGGCGGGATGATCGCAGAAGCTGCTTGACAAATCACTTCTATATAATATGATAGTCAGATGAAGCAGATCCTTACAAACGAACCAGCTACCATTTCGCGGGTGTGCTTGTACGTCCGAGTTTCGACGGACAAGCAGGCGAATAAGGAGGACGGCTCTCTCGACACGCAGATGGATCGCCTGGTTTCCTATGTTGACTTCAAGAAGAGCCTCGGTGAGAAGTGGGTGATCACCGAGAAGCTCATTGAGGGGGAGCGTGACGGAAAGCGCCAGGGGCGATCGGGAAAGAATACGAACCGCGAAGCCCTTCAACGCCTCATGGACCTGGCGAGAGCCAAGCTTATCGATATCGTCATCGTCACCAAGATTGATCGTATTTCGAGAAGCACGATCGACTTTTTAACCATCGTCAAGGAACTGGACAATCTGGGGACGAAGCTCGTGTCCCTTCGTGAGAATATCGACCTCACTTCCCCAAGTGGGAAGTTTCAGACGACCTTGCTCATTGCGCTGGCTGAGCATGAGCGCGAGACCATTTCTGTACGAACCAAGGAGAAGGTCGAATGGCGGGCCGAGAAGGGCCTTCCCCTGGGTCCGCCTCCGATTGGCTACGTGATGAACGAGAAGATGTACGAGATCGATCAGAAGTACGCTGATCATATCCGGACCTGCGACCAGCTCTACCTTGAGCACCAGAGCAGCGAGGCCGTGTTGAGGGAATTCGCCCGGCTTGGCTTCCGGACTCCGCGTGGGCATCGCTATAACCTTCCGATGATCTGCCGCATCCTTCGGAACCCCACGTATGCGGCCAAGATCGACTACGAGGGCGAAACGTACGACGCTCAGTGGAAGCCGCTCCGGACTTCCGAGACGCATCAGAAGATTCAGACTCAAATGGACGCCAACGATCGTCGCAAGCGGAGCGCGCAACGCGAGAGCAAGGAGCATGTCTATTTGCTCCAGGGGCTCCTGCGCTGCGCACGCTGTGAATACAAAATGTCACCGAAAGCGGGCATCGGCAGGAAAGGGATCTACTACCCGTACTACGCCTGCACCAACGCGGAAAAATCGCTGGGCGAAGCCTGCCCCCGAAACTACGTTCCGGCGCAGGCGGTAGACCGGGCGGTCATTGAATTCCTCAAGAAGCTCCAGCTCCAGCCGGACCTGGTTAAGTCGTTCGTCCAGCGGGCGAACGAGGTCGTATCCGAATCAGCGGGACGGCTGACGCGGGACCTGGCAAGAGTTAAGGAGCAGCTCGCCTCGGTACGGACCAAGCTATCCAACCTTGCCGAAGTGGTCGCCGAGCAGGGCAAGGCGGCGATGGTCAGCCTCACCAAGAAATTCGAGGCTTTCGAGGCTGAGCGCCAGGAGCTGGAGCAATCCGAGGCGAAGCTGAAGAAGGAGATGGAAGCTGAGGACTGCCAGATTCTTTCAGCTCAGGAGCAGATTCGAACGATTGGCCTATTCAACCAACTCATCGAGTTGAACCAGAACCATCCTGAACGCATCAAGGCCATGCTCCCTCGGTTCATGGACTACGCCGTATGGCGGGCTGAGAAGGGAGAGGGAACGCTGGAAATCGCCCTCTTCCCGCGTCCTCTCGTTACTTCCAAGGACGTGACCCTAAAAACCATGCTTTCGGACCTGGTCACTCAGAGGGGTAAGGCGGGCGAGCGTGGCTCAGGGGTGCAGTTGGTTCGCCCACGACTATCAATTGGGGTGACCGACGGGACTTGAACCCGCGACAACCTGGGCCACAACCAGGCGCTCTAGCCAACTGAGCTACGGCCACCATGAGACAGGAAACCGCGTGGCGATGGGCAATTATATGAATGGCCCCGGGGGATGCAATCCAAAAACCGGGACCTAGCGCGCCGGGGTCACCGCCTGCAGCAGCGGCACCAGCGACCGCGTCACCGTCTCGAGGAACATCGCCTCGTCGTCGGTGAATTCGCCAACGTTCTGAGCCTGGGCGTCCAGGATGCCGAGGCAGGCGTCGCCCACCCGGATCGGCACGCAGATCTCCGAGAGCACGCCCGGAATCTTGAAGAGATACATCGGTTCCTTGCGCACGTCCTTCACGTTCATCGTTTCGCCCAGCTCGAAGGCCTTCCCCAGGAGCCCGATGCCGAACTTCAGCCTGGCGCCCGTGGCGATGTTGATCGGATGCGCGCTGGACTGGGCGAGCAGCACCAGTTCCTCGTGATCGTAGTCCCCCTGGAAGACCGCCGCATAGTGCCCGCCGCAGGTCATCCGCACCGCATCCACGACGCGCTGGAGCACGGCCTCGCGGGGTGCCGCACCCCCGCCCAGCCGCGCCAGGTTGTGCAGGGCCGCGACCCGGTCCTGCCAGGTCCGGCCACGCTGTTCCAGCTCGACCATCTTGAGCGCAATCGCCACCTGCGATGCCAGGAAGCTGAGGACCGGCACGTCCGACTTCTGAAAATAGCCGACTTTCCTGGACTCGAAGTTCAGGATTCCCAGGAGCTCCTCGCCCGACAGGATGGGCATCGCCGCCTCGGAGCGCATCTCGGGATGCACCTCGACGTACCGCTTGTCGCTGCGGACGTCCGCCACCACCACGGGCTGGCGCTTCGCCGCCGCCGAGCCGCAGATCCCCTGGTCCTTGACCTTGAGCCGGTACCGGGTCGGACGCAGCTTTTTCCCGACGACCTCGTGCTCGACGAGCTCGGCGCCCTCCGGATCGATCAGCAGGAGGGAGACTTCGTCGGCGCCCAGGGCGTCGCTGGCCAGCGCGCAAATTTCATGGAGCAGCAGGTCGGTATCGGAGATCGCGAGCAGTCGCCGGATGACCTCCGGCAAGAGCTTGACCGCATCCATGCGGGTTTTTTTGCTTCCTTTCCCTGCCACGGGTGTATTGTGTCCTGAAATCGAGGCCGAACACAAAGAATTTTTTTCCAAATGTCGATACGGAGGACCCGATGAAGCGCTGGACCGCCCTCCTCCTGCTGGGATTGGGCGCCTGCTCGGGACCGCGCGCAGCGGCCGGATCCTCGGCCGCCTCCGATCGCACCGTCATCGTCATCAGCCTCGACGGCTTCCCGGCCTACATGTTCGAGGATTCCCGTCTGCCCACGCCCACGCTGCTCCGAATGCGGCAGGAAGGCGCCTCGGCCAAGGGGATGACCATCGTCAACCCGGCCGTCACCTGGCCGAATCACACGACGCTCTCGACCGGCGTCCCGCCGATCAAGCACGGCGTTCTCTTCAACGGACTCCTGGTGGTCGAGCCGGGCAAGGCGGCCCACGTGGAGCAGCGGGGCCGGGCAGACCTGGTCCGGGTTCCGACGGTCTACGACGTCGCGCACCAGGCTGGTCTGAAGACGGCACAGGTCGACTGGATCCCCTGGCAGACGGGCGGAACGATCGACTGGGCCTTCGAGGAAGTCCCCAATCCGACCGGCGCGGTCGAGCGGGAATTGGTCGCGGCGGGGCTCGCGGAAGAAAAGGACTTCGAAGAGTTCAAGAAAGGCAATATTCAGTGGCGCGACGCCCTGTGGACTCGGGCGGCCTGCCACATCCTCAAGGCGCACAAGCCAAACCTGATGTTCTTCCATCTCCTGAACACGGATGCCACACACCACCGCTACGGGCCGAGGACGCCCGCGGGAATGTCGGCCCTCGCCTTGGCCGACGCCCGGGTCGCCGAGCTCCTGGCGGCCCTGGAGCAGGCCGGCCTCAAGGACCGGGCGACGGTAATCGTGGTGGCGGACCACGGGTTCAAGGGGACAAAGAAGAGCATCCGTCCGAACGCCGCGCTAGCCAAGGAAGGCTACCTCAAGGTGGAACGCGGCCAAATCACGTCCGCGACCGCATCCGTGGTCGCCGAAGGGGGTACCGCAATGGTCTACCTGAGAACGCCGGAGGCTCTCGCTGCGGCGCCAAAAATCAAGTCCCTCTTGGGCGGCCTGGAAGGCGTCGACCGGATCCTCGAGCCGGGGGACTACGCGGCGCTCGGCATGCCGTCCCCGAAGGACAATCCGCAGATGGCCGACCTCGTCCTGGTGGCCAAGCCGAGTTACGGCTTCGCCGGAGGGGCCGAGGGGGATCCGGTGGTCGACGTCACCGAGGGAATGACCATTGGCCTGCACGGATACCTCGCGGACGATCCGGACATGAACGCCATTTTCATCGCCTGGGGTCGGGGGATCCGGAAGGGCGCCCGGATCGATACTCTGAGGAATGTCGACGTCGCCCCCACGGTCGCGGCCCTCCTGGGCCTCCGGCTGGCAGGCGTCGACGGCAAGGTGGTATCCGACATTCTGGACTAGATTCCCCTCCGGGCGGCGCTGGGGCGATAACAGTTGGGATTGCGCCCTCCTCCGAGGACCCCTATAATCACGCTTCCCAATGAAGCCCCCGCGCGTTTCCTTCGTCTCCCTCGGCTGCGCCAAGAACCTCGTGGACAGCGAGGTCCTCCTGGGCCACCTCGCCAAAGGCGGGTTCGACCTGTGCGCCGACTACAAGCAATCCGACGTCGTGGTCGTCAATACCTGCGGGTTCCTGGCGTCGTCGGAGAAGGAGTCCATGGACACCATCGACTCCATGGTCGACCTCAAAGGTAAAGGGCGTTTAAAGGCTGTGGTCGTCGCCGGCTGTCTGCCCCAGCGCTACGGATCCGAGTTTGAAAAGCGCCTCCATGGTGTCGACGCCGTCCTCGGCATCACCAACCGCGAGAAGATCGCCGAGGTCTGCTCGACCCTCCTGGAGAAGACGCGGCCCGCCAAGCCCGTCAACCTGATCTCCTCCGACCTGCCGAAGTACGAGATTGACCGGGACCGCGTCCGCCTGACGCCCCGCCATTCCGGCTACGTCCGCCTTTCGGAGGGATGCGACCACACCTGCGCGTTCTGCGTGATCCCCCAGATCCGAGGCAAGTTTCGGTCCAAGCCGATGGAGGTCATCCGAGGCGAGGTCGAGGAACTCGCCCGCGACGGCGCCAAGGAGATCAATCTGATCGCGCAGGATACGACGTCCTACGGGCTCGACCTCTACAAGAAGCTCGTCCTCGACGAACTGCTGAAAAGTCTCGAGGACGTCGAGGGCGTGGAGTGGATCCGCCTCCTCTACTGCTACCCGAGCTACGTCACCGACCGCCTGATCAAGGAAGTCGCCCGCAATTCGAAGGTCGTCAAGTATGTCGACATGCCGGTCCAGCACACGAAGGAGCGCATGCTTCGCGCGATGCGGCGGGGCGTGACGGAGTCGTCGCAGAAGGACCTGATCCGAAAGTGGCGCGACACCGTCCCGGGACTGACCTTTCGGACGACCGTCATCGTCGGATTCCCGGGCGAAACCGAGGAAGACTTCCAGGGGATGCTGGACGACCTTCGGGAACTCCGGTTCGAGCGGCTGGGCGCCTTCCAGTATTCCAAGGAGCCGGGCTCCAGGGCGGACGCCCTCGAGGGCCACCTGAGCGAGGAAGAGAAGACGAAGCGCTATGGCCGCGTGATGCAGCAGCAGCAGGAAATCGCCTTCTCGGTCAACCGGGCGATGGTGAACAAGGTCGTCCCTGTGATCGTCGAGAAGAAGTCAGGCAAGAAGGCTTTCGAAGGCCGCACGGCCGGCGACGCCCCCGACATCGACCCGGTGATCACGCTTCACGGTCAGGCCGCTTCGGTGGGCCAGGTGGCCCGCGCCCGCGTCACCGGCTTCAACGTGTACGACCTGATCGGGGACCTGGTCTAAGGAGCGAGAGAATCCGCCATGCTCCTGATGACCGCGGCGAACAAGGTCACGTCGCTCCGATTCCTCCTCTGCATCGTCTACTATGTGCTCCTGGCCCTCTGCATGAGACAGCGGGACCAGGAAATGCTGACGGTGGCGTTCATCCTCAACCAGATCATCGCCTGGAGCGACCTCCTGGACGGCTACCTGGCCCGCAAGTACAAGGAGGTCACACATTTTGGTAGAATCGCCGACCCGCTGGTGGATAAAATCCTCGTCTGCGGGTCGTTCATTTTCTTCCTGACCCTCGACCCGCTGAACAAGATTTTCACTCCCTGGTTCGCCACCGTGGTGCTGGGGCGGGAGTTCCTGGTGTCGGGCATAAGAGGCGCAATGGAAGCGGCGGGAATCCCTTTCCCAGCGACCTTCTGGGGCAAGGCGAAGACCGCGATCCAGAATGTGGCGGTCGGCACCGCCTTGGGCTATGCGGCCTGGCTGCCCACCACCCGCTGGACGGAGCTCCTGACTATCACCCTCATGTGGGCCACGCTGGTGGCTACCGTCATGTCCGGCGTCACCTACGTCCTCAGCGCGCGCAAGTTCCTCGGCAGCGAACGAGTATAATATAGAGCCATGCCCGAACTCCCGGGTCCGAAGTCCCCGCAGAAGATGAAGACGTCTTCCGGGCAGATCCCCCATATGGGCCCCAAGCCCGGGTCGACCGCCAAGATTCCCGCCGGATCCACGACGTCGCGGCGGGCCACCCCTCGGTCCAAGGCGGAGATCGTCTCCTCCAGCGACGACGAGGAAGTCTCCGAATTGCGCCAGCGCGTCGCCCCGCCGTCCGGCGCCACCCTGGGATTGTCGCTCAAGTGGAAGATCGTCATCGCCATGGCGGCGATCACCGTCGCCACGGCCATGCTGATCTTCTTCTCGATCAATTCCAAGGCGGTCACGCAGCTCAGCGACGAGATCGACGCGAAGGGGATCCGGCTCGTGAAAACCCTTGCCAGCGTCGACGCCCCGCTCTGGAAGGCGGCCATCCAGCCGGCGATCGCGGATCGGAAGCGGAAGCTCGACTTCCTGGCCCAGAAGTTCAACCAAGACATGACGGCCGCCGGGCGCGAGACGCTGTTTCGCCAAAGTCCCGAACTCAAAACCATGTACGACCAGCTGGCCGACCCGCTGGGGCCCCTGCACACCCTCAAGAGCGACAAGCGCGACGTCGGGCCCGGCAACGACATCCTCCAGATCACGGTCGTGGACACGGAGGCGGGCACCGTCCAGGCCGTGGATGGGTATGGCGAGAAGGGCATCAACACGGCCCCGGGACGGGACGACCCCTCCGGCGTGCGGATCGCCGACGGCCGCGACAAGGCGACCGGCGAGGAGGTTCGCCTCTACTACATGAAGAAGGACAGCATGCAATTCAACGTCATCCTGTCCCTGGCCCGGATCAACGAGGCCCAGGGTGCCCTTCGCTCGTCCATCCTCCTGCCGATCCTGATCTCCATCCTGGCGGGCATCGGGATCGCCGTGTGGATCGGCACGCTGATCACCAATCCCATCACCCATCTGATGTCGGACATGAACCAGGTCTCCAACGGCAACCTGGACCACAAGACCGTGGCGCATTCGAAGGACGAAGTCGGCATGCTGGCCCAGACATTCGGCCGCATGACGGAGGCCCTTCGCGCGGCGCACGACCAGGAGATTCAGTCCAGGGCCCTGGAGCACGACCTGGCGATCGCGAGCGAGATCCAGTCGAACCTGGTGCCCAAGCGGATGCTGAAAGTGCCGGGCTACGACGTCAGCGCGTACTACCGGCCTTCCAAAGAGGTCGGCGGGGACTACTACGACTTCATCCAGATCGACGAGGAGAACGAGGGGGTCATCGTCGCGGACGTCTCCGGCAAGGGCGTTCCGGGATCCCTGGTGATGACCATGGCGCGGGCGTTCATCCGAATGGAAGCCGAGCGGAGCCGGAACACTTCCCCCGCCGACACTCTGATGAAGGCCAATCGAATGTTGGCGCAGGATATCAAAAAGGGCATGTTCGTGACGGCCCTCTATTGTATACTTAACAAGCGTACGAACGAGCTTCGGGTGGCCAGCGCGGGTCATAATCCGCTGGTCGTCTGGAGGGCCGCGACCAACCAGGTCCAGCTCGTAAATCCGAACGGCATTGCCCTCGGATTCGACAAAGGACCGGTGTTCGAGCGGACGGTAAAGGACGAGAAGATCGTCCTGGGGCATGGGGACCGGATCGTGGCCTTCACGGACGGGACGGTAGAAGCGATGAACGCGCAAAACCAGGAGTTCGGCGACGAGCGCTTCTATACGCTCATCCGGGACCTGGCCCCGCGGGACTCGAACCAGATGCTGAACCTGATCGTGAAGGAGCTGGACGAGCACAAGGGGCATGCGCCTCAGTCGGACGATATCACCATTGTGACGTTGCGCTACCTTTAGGTAAGGGAATCAGGGGCACGGGACCGGGATGGGCGAGAGTCTGAAAGACAGGCTGGTCGTCACCAACGACACGAAGCACCTCATCGTGGTGCGCGATTTCGTTTCCCGTTTGATCCGCGCCAGCCGGCTGGCCCGCGAGGAGGAGAACAAGGTCATTCTCGCCGTCGACGAGGCGGTCACCAATATCATCGAACACGGCTACGACGAGGGGGCCGAGGGCTCCATCGAGATTGAGGTGGAAGCGGCAGACCAGCAGTTCAAGATCATCATTCGCGACACGGGCCGCATCTTCAATCCCGAGTCCATCCCTGACCCGGACATGAAGGAGCATGTCCAGCGGGGTCACAAGAAGGGATTGGGGATCTTCCTGATGCGCCAGATCATGGATGAGGTGAGATACAAGTTCAAGGACGGGGTAAAGAACGAGCTTACGCTCGTCAAATTCATCCGATAGGACGGTTCGAATGCCTGCGTTTCAGATCCTCAAGGAGAAGTTGCCCCAGGGGGTGGTCCTCCTCAGCGTCAAAGGCTTCCTCGACGCCCATACCTTCGAGGAGCTGGAGAAGACCATCAACGACATCTTCGAGGACGGCTGCTACAAGCTGGCCGTCGACCTCTCGGGGCTCGATTACATCTCCTCCGCCGGCGCGGGCGTCTTCATCGGCGCCATCGGCACGGCCCAGGAAAACGACGGCAACATCATCCTCATGAAGCCCAGCCCCAACGTGAAGGAAGTCTTCGACCTCCTCGGCCTGTCCCAGATCTTCACCTTCAAGGACACGCGAGAAGAGGCCGCCAACGCGCTGAAGTAAGCCGCGGGAACGGCCGATAGGATCCCTAGAGTCTTACTCGGGGGATACTCCGTATGCTGACCGCCGCCGCGCTGCTCGCCGCCTTGCTTCAGACCGCCCCCGAAAAAGCGGACGACCGCCGGCTCGTCACGGTCCGGGAGTTCGTCGTCAAGGTCGAAGCCAAGGAAGCCGTCTCCTTCAAGGCCCTCTGGGTTTCCCGCGACGGGGGCCGCACCTGGAAGTCCGCCCGCGAGGCGGGTATTCTTGAATCCTGGGGGGAATGGGTCGCCGGCACCGTCCGCTGCTCGGTCCGCGTTCCTGAAGACGGCTTCTACGACTTCTTCCCGCAGATCGGCGATGCGCTGTCCAACCGGGGCCCCGAGCCCAAGCCGGGCCAGGCGGCGGATCCCCGCCTGCGCGTCGATGTCCGTCAGCCCCTCAAAATCGCCCACCTCGAGTGGGAAGAGCCCAAGGCGTCGGTCGACTGGACGGGCGGCCAGAACGTCACGCTTAAATGGCACGCGGCCGAGCCCGACTTCCGCGAGCGCAGCGCCGAGCTGCAGTACTCGTCCGACGGCGAAGCCTGGATTTCCATCACCAAGGGTCTCGAGGCGACGGGCTCCTATGCCTGGGTCGTGCCCAACAAGGACACGAACCAGCTGCGGCTCCGCGTCCGGGCGATGACCCGCGGCTCCTTGGAGTCGAGCGCCGAGACCGAGGCGATCGTGGTACGGATCGCCCGGAAGGCCAATATCGTCCAGGCCCGGGCGCTCTATGACCGGGCCCGCGTCCTCCACGCCCAGCAGCGGGTGACCGAGGCGCGTCTGAAGTACCAGGAAGCGATCAGCGCCTGGCCGGACTTCGCGGAGGTCTACAACGACCTCGGCAAGCTGCACGCCGAACAGCACGAGCCCGCCAAGGCGCTCGAGTATTTCATCCGCTCCCGCAAGGTCTGCCCCTCGGACCCCATCCCCGTCGTCAACGCGGCGCGGACGGAAACGGAGCTCGGCCTGCTGGACGACGCGCTCGGCGACCTGCGCGACGCGATCGCGCTGGGCGTGGACGGCGACGAGCGGACGAGCGTGCTGGCCGGTGAGACCCTCTGGTCCATCGCCAAGACCGCCTCGCTCGCGAAGGACGATCGCCGCCTGCGGGAGGCCTGCGAGATGATCCTCCGCATCCGCCAGGCCGCCCGCCCCACCCGGGCCAAGGCCGAGCAGATGCTCGAATGGCTCAAAACCTCCGCCAAGTAGGCCTGGCCCGCGACCCCCGGACCCTTAAGGGGAGCGGAAGCGCGGGCCCTGCGTCTGGAAGAACTCCAGCCACGAGGCCATGACGGCGTCGTCGGGCTTGGACGACTGCTTGTACTCGGCGATCGTCTTGCCCCAATAAAAGCTGATCCATCCCGACGCGATCCCGCGCGTCTTCTCCAGGAATCCCTGGAATGACGCGAGCGAACAGTTCAGCGCGAACATTTCCTGGATCACGATGGGCTTCCCCGCCGCCTTCAGGCTCTCGAGCAGCCCGATCTCGTGGGGGATCTCCTTTTCCTTGGGGTAGAGGTGGAGGCAGAGAAAATCGAGCGGCGCGCCGATTTCCTTCGGATCCGGCCCCAGGGTCAGGCCGGCGGGGACTTCAAAGAGGAAGAACATCCCGCAGGTGACCAGGCGCCCGGGGTCGCGCCGGCGTATCCCGGGAACCAGGGCCTCCATCCACTGCCGGGTGATCTCCGCCCGCGACCTTCCGCGGGGGTCCCGCGTCAGCCGCTCCACGTAGTGCAGGCCGGCAAGCTCGCCAGCGAGCAAATCGTCCGACGCCTGTGCCGGGCTGACCGGCTCGTTCATGAGCGTGTAGCAGAAGACCGCCGGGCTCGGCGCACAGGTGCGCGCCACCGCGTCCCAGAACCGCGCCTGCATCGTCCAGCGCTCCGTCTCGGACGCGCTCAGGTACCACCCCGGCGCGGCTTCCTTGCGGTAGCAGCCCAGGCCGGTCAGATCCAGATAGAGCCCCAGGCTCTCGGCGAGATCGAGCAGCCTGGCCAGCCTGCCGAGCGATTCCTCGTCCGGCTGCTCCGGGGACTTCATGAAGCGGCCGAACTGAAGATGGACGCGCACGACCGTGCAGCCGAGGTCGCGCATCTCTCGGAAGTCTTCAGCGACCCGGTCCCACTCCTGGGCCCAATATTCCTCCAGCAGATGGAGGTTCGCGTCTCGGTCGTAGTTCACCCCCCAGGGCACCCAGGGCCTGCGCGAAGGCTCCTGGACGAAGCCCGAGCCGCCGGGAGCCACGGCGATCCGTTCCGCCGCGGGCCGTCCCGGCGCCCCGGAACAGCCGGCCAGGACCAGGAGAACTCCGGCCAGCCGGACGCTCACGGCTGCAGGACGATCGTCGATACGCTCAGGGGAGGCAGGTCGACAGAGAGCACGGCGGGATCCTTGCTCGGGAGCGCCTCCTGGGAGACGGGGCGCGCCTCGGACGAGGTCAGCCGGTAGACGACGATCGACGTGAACTTCGGAACGTCCTTCAGGTCGATGCGCAGCGGGAGGGCGCCCCCGGACTTGTTGATTCCCACCAGCACCGTGCGGTTATGGGCGTCCACGCTCGCGTAGAGTGAGGCGCGGGACGGATCCCCGCCCGTCACCAGCAGCCCCGCATCGCCGAACGCGCCCTGATGACCGTCGTAGTTTCGGAACATCTGGAACGCGGCATGGATGAAGCGGTCGTTCGTGCGCCCAAGATGCCACAGCGCCGCGGCGAAGGCCCCTTCCCGGCCCAGGATTCCCAGCACGTCGGCCTGGGCGATGGCCCCGGAGATGTCGTCCCCGCCGCCGTAGTAGTACTCGGTCATCGCCAGCCTCGTCCCCGGATAGAACTTCCCGATCTTCTCCTGGAGCCGGGGGAGCAGGCGGACGGGCCCACCCGCGGCATTGGCCACCCAGCTCGACTCCTTATAGGACGGATCCCATAGGCTTCGGGGAGACTGGATCCGTGCCGCAGCCACTTCGGGCGACGCGTCGTCCTCCGTGATCCTCCGCTTCCCGCCCCGGGCCTCCGGATACCAGTGAAAATCGAAGACGTCGACGAGGCGCCTCCCCGCCTTCTTCTCGGCCGCATTCATCTCCTGAAGGAAAAACTCGGAGAAGTCCCGGTTGTTCCGGTCGGGCGCGTCCTGCAGCGTGGTCAGTCCGTGCCAGCCGTAGGAAACGAATCCGAACACCAGGGCCTTGGGGGCGACCCGTTTGACCGCGGCCGCATACTCCGTATTGAGGCGGACGATCTCCTCGAAGCGGACCTTGTCGGGATGGATCCTTGCGTGGGTCGAGGACCACAGCTCGGGTTCATTGTCCATGCAGTAGAAAATCGGCGGCCGGGCGCCCGGCGGAAACCTCTTCTCCAGCCATGCCACGAACTCGTCCTGATAGACCTTCCCGTCGGTGGCGTCGGGCGGATCGGCGAAGGGGCCCTCCTTCCTGGGCAGGGACACCACGAAGCGCCGGTTGAGATAGTCGGGGGTCTTGCTGACGTCGCCACCGCCGTTCTTGTCGGCCGCGACGCGGCCGAGGATCGGCACCGTCACCACGATGGCAGCCCCGTGCTCGTGGGCGGATGCCACGGCGACGCGCATCGCCTCCCCCGGCACGTCGGACTTCCCCATCAGGGCGTCGTTCTGGTGCTGCCAGTCGGAGCCCGCATTGGACGCGTTCGTCTCCCAATTGTAGGCCGTCAGGCGGTTTCCTCCCGCGCGGGTGAGCGGCGCCCTCCACCCGGCCTGGTCCCAGGCGGGCGAATTCGTCCCGTAGACATAGGGCGAGATGGGAGTTCGCTTGGCGCCGTCGACCTGGAAACTCAGCGGACCCTCCTGCGCGCCGGCGGCCGCGGCCGCCGCGAACAGAATCAGCCCCAGGATTCTCAGGATTCTCATGATTCCCACGATGGATTCTTGTTTGCGATCCGGGCCAGAATCTCGCGTGGATTCAGACCAGGGCCTCGGTCGCGCTCCGCGCCGAGCGCTCCGCCGTCCTCCAGCGGTCGTGGATCCAGAACCACTGCTCGGGGTGCTGCCGAACGAATTCCTCGAAGCGCTCGCTGAAGGCCTGCGTCAGCGCCTTCGTCGGGTCCGGATCGTCCCGGAACGCGTCCGGGTAGATCGGTTCGGTCGCGATGACGGTATGATGCGCGCCTTCCCGGTAGACGTTGACCGGGACGATGGGCGCCCCGTACTTGAGCGAGAGCACGGCGGGACTCCGGTGCGTCGAGGCGGGCCGGCCGAAGAAGTTGACGTAGACTCCGGATTGGCGAGCGTCCTGGTCCATCTGGATCACCAAGAGGCCGTTGTTCTGAAGCACCCGGATCATTTCGCCCAGGGCGCGGTCGCGCGAGATCACCCGTTGACCGGTCATGGTGCGGAAGCGGTTGAGATAACGGTCGATCCACGGATTGTCGATCGGCCGGGCCAGCACATTGAGTTTGTAGCCCGCGAGAAGAACGACGAGGCCGCACATCTCCCAATTCCCCTGATGGCCGATGGTGAGGATGACTCCCTTTCCCCCCTTCTGGTATCCGGCGAGCAGCTCGAAATTCTTCAGCGTGACGTGGGTCATCAGCTCGCGACGCTCGATCATCCGCGGGGTCATCAGCATCTCGACGAAGCCCAGGGCGATGTGTTCATAAACCCGGACGATGAAGTCCCGGATCCGATCGGGCGGGCACACGTCGCCCGACTTCTCGAGATTCTTGACCGCGATGCGGACGTGTTTTCGGTCGATGGTCCGGATCAATCCCCCGAGCACTCGCGCGATCGACGGCGCCGCCGACGAGGCAAACATCGAAAGAACCATGACGATGCTTCGGAGGAGGAAATAGAGGAGAAGCTGGACGAGCCGCACGCGGTGCAGCCGGAACTTCTCGGGCCGGCTCATGTCGGCGCTCCGATGAAGACGGTCGCTTCAGCCGCTTTCTCGGCCGCCTTCCAGCGATCGTGAACCCAGAACCACTGCTCCGGGTGCGCGCGGACGCCGGCTTCGAACTGGGCGGTGTAGGCCTGAGTCAGCGCCAGGACAGGGTCCGCGGCCGAGCGATAGTTCTCCGGTAGCAGGGGGGTGCCGAGGGCGCAGCGGTGCAGGCCGCCCTCCCGGTAAATCGTCGCGACCACGATCGGCGTCCCGTACTTCAGGGAGAGGATCGCGGGACTGCGGTGGGTGGATGCGGGCCGTCCGAAGAACTCCGTCATCACGCCCGCGCTCCTGGCGTTCTGGTCGACCTGGACGATCAGAATCTCGTTCCTCTGCAGGACGCGGACCATTTCCCCGAGCGCGTGATGCTTGGGAATGAGCTTCTGGCCCGTCTGGGTGCGGAACCGGGTCAGGTACCGATCGAGCCACGGGTTCTCGATCGGACGGGCGAGCGAGTTGAGCCGGTAGCCTGCTTTACAGATCGCCAGCCCAATCACCTCCCAATTGCCCAGGTGCCCGATCACGACGATCAATCCGCGGCCCCGGCGCCGGACCTCGTCGACGACCTCGAATCCCTCGAACCGTGTAAAGTGCTCGATCTGACCGCGGTCCATCAGACGCGGAAGCATCAGCATCTCGACGAAACTGAGACCGATGTGGCCATAGATGCGGTCGATGAATCCCGGGATCGCATCCGGCGGGCAAACGCCGCGGGATTTCTCCAGGTTCTTCGCCGCCACCCGCACGTGGCGGCGGTCCAGCACCCGGAGGATACGCCCCAGCCAGCGGCCGACCTCGGGGGCCATCGACCAGGGGAACATTCCGACGACCATGAGAACGATGCGAACCAGCAGGTAGAGGAAGAACTGGACGGGCGGGAAGCGTCGGAGACGAAAATTCTTCCGGCGGCGGCTCATCGTCCGATCGGCGCGGCCGCGCGGGGGATGTCCCGGATCACGGCCAGGAGTCGCTCCTCCAGAAGCTCCTCGTTCCGCGTGATCTCGATCTCGATCCGCAGCGCGGCAAGCGGGAGCTCGAAGCCCTCCGCGTTCACCTTGGTGGCGTCCTTCTCGGTCGTGACGATCGCCTCGGCCATGAACTCCTGCGCCTCAGCGTTCATGCGACGCAGGTCCTGAGTGACATAGGCGTGGTGGTCCTCGTAGGCGCGGAACTTGACGACCGTCGCGCCGATCGATTCGAGGGTCCGGCGGAAGGCATCGGGATTGCCGACCCCGCAAAACGCATAGACGTTCCGTCCACGCAGCCAGTCGAGGCCGTGCTTCTTGCGGTTCCAGAGGCTACGGACGTGAACGGGCTTGTGGACCGACTCGACCGCTGGACCGATCTTCGCGCGCAGGTCCTCGAGCTCGGCGCGGCTGATCTGGTCGGTTCGCGTCAGGATCACCAGGTCCGCGCGCCGCAGCGCCGAGGGGCGCTCCCGGAGCAGCCCGCGCGGCAGCAGATGCCCATTGGCGAACGGCTGGGTGGCATCGATCGCGACGACGTCCAATCCCCGCTGGATGCGGTAGTGCTGGAAGCCGTCGTCGAGGATGAGAAGGTCGGCGCGATATTCGGACAGCGCCTTGCGGCCCGTCGCCACCCGGTTCTTGCCGGGAAGGCGGACGACGTTTTCGAGCTCCATTTCAGAGATCAGATCCTCGTCATCGGATCCCCGCACGGCGCTCTTGCCATAGCCCCGGGCCAGGATGGCGATGCGGTAGTTCTTGCGGGCGTACCACCGGGCGAGGAACTCGACGAGCGGCGTCTTCCCCGTGCCGCCCGCCGTAATGTTTCCCACGGAGACCACGGGACAGGGGAACTTGACCGCCCTGAAAATTCCGAGCTTGTAGAGAATCTGTCGGCTCCGGTGGAGGACGGCGTAGACAATCGTGAATAGCCACAGCACGCCGCGCAGAAGGGTCGCGGCCGGGCCCCGGCGCTGGCCGGAGATCACCGACAGGTAATACCGCCGCATGCCCGGATTCTAACACACTCAGCGACGCGGGAAAAGCCGGGAAAAAGGTTCGCCTCGGGGAGGGACGCCACGGAGGCAGCAGGGTCCGGAGCGCGCGGCTCCGGTACCCCCTGCCTCCGCGGCACCTGGGGAAGGGAGGACTACACCGATTTCTCCCAGAACGTCGGCTCCGTTCCGAGTGCCTTCACCGCGGCCATCAGGTCGCTCAGGCAGCGATCGAGGCGGGACGACAGCGCCGGCGCCTCCGACGGACTGCTCGCGGCCAGCGCGGCCATCAGCTCGAGGAGCCCAGTTCGCAGCAGCCGCTGAAGCGCCCCCAGCGTCGTGCCGAGCGCCGAGCCGCCGAGCACCTGGAGCAGCGCCTTGCGGGCCGCGTCGAGCGGCCCGACCGGCGGGATCCGGCCCGCGGAAAGCTCCGACTTCCCGGCCGTGAGCGCATCCTTAAGGGCTTCCACCGCCTTCTCGAAAGCCTTCCGCTCGGACGCGGAGACCTGCTCGGATTCCTGACGGCGGACGGATTCACCCTCCTCCTGGGTGTTCATGAACAGGCCAGCGGCCGACGATCCCTTCTTCATCCGCTCCTTCGGCGAGGGCGTGCACTTCGCCGGCGACGGCGCGACCGGGGACGAAGGAGGCGGGGGGGGCGCCAAGGAGGCACGCATCAGGGGTCCACCCGCCCCCCTGCCGGCCACCACCGGGGACTGGAGCGTCTGGTCGTCCAGCTCCATCGGCATTTCCCACTGCGCGGGCACGTGGACGGGCTGCACGATCTTGTGCCCCTCCCTCCCCGGATTCACGATCTCGCTCTCGTCCACGACGACGAACGACGTGAACCGCGTCAGCAGCGTATGCTCGATCGCCAGCGACAGGATTTCCTTGCGGATCGCGCCCTGCGCGGCCGGCTCCAGACGGAAGCGGTCCTCGAGATCGGTCACCCGGGCGCGGGCCCACAGATGATCGATGGCCGGCAGCTCGATCAAGCGCGGCTTCACGGTTTCCTTGAACGCTTTGCCGTCCGAATCGGTGCCGGTGACGGTGACGCTCTTCCCCTTCTTGATGCGGAAGAACACGGTCGCGGCGCGGCCGGCGAACAGATCCGGCACACGGGCGGGGGCCAGGTCCTCGACCCCGTCGATGTGGACGTCGACGACCAGCGGAGCGCCGATCTCGCGACCGATCCCCCGAAGCGCGTCCTCGAGCGCCTCGCCCGGGACCACGCAGGTGCAGGTGCCGCCTCCCAGAGACGCCACCCGCCGCAGGAACGCCGCGTTCACCGCGGTGTCAATGCCGACGGTGAAGACCCGCGTGTCGCCGCCGTCCTTCTGCAGGCGCGCAAAGACGGCGGATTCGTTCCCCACCTGGCCATCCGTGAGGATCACCACCACGGGAACGCGTCCCGCGGCGTCTTTCCGTTTGCCGATCAGCTCCAGCGTCTCCTTCATCGCGGGATCAAGCTCGGTGCCGCCTCTCGCATCGATCGTGCGAAGAAACTTCTCGCCGGCGGCAAGACCGGCTTCGTCGGCGGACAGGAAACGGCCGTCCGCGAACCATTCGGCCCGATCGTCGAACGCGGTGATGGCGAAGCGGTCGCGGGGGCCGAGCGTGCCAAGAAGCAGGGAGCAGGCCCGGGAGGCAGAGGTCATCTTGACCCCGCCCATCGACCCCGAGCGATCGAGGACGAAAATCACGTCGCGGGCCAGACCGAGAAAGCCGTCCCGCTTCGGGGGCAAGATCGACAGCATCCCGAAGCCGTCCTTCGTGGTCAACAGGGTAGTGCGGACCTTTTCGCCGGAAAGCTTCCAGCGCAGGATGAAGTCCCGGTCGAGCAGTTCGTCCTGCTTCGCCAGAGCGACCTTCCCGCCGGCCATCGTGATCGCGTGCTGCGAGCAGGCCAAATCGGAAAGTCCGCCGTCCGGGGCGAGCTCGACCTCGATCTGGAGCGCCACCTTGGGATCGAAGCCGCGGGCCAGCCGCGGGGGCGAGAGGCGAGACGCGTCGGGCACCTGGTCGGTGTCCCACTCGATGCCGTCGCCGACCGGGTTGCGGTCCACCGGGACGCCGGGGATATAGCGGGGCGCGACCACGAGCGGAAGGCGCAATTCGGTCGTGCCGTTCTCGAAGAACGGCAGCCGCTCGGAGGTGACGATCCGGACGCTGACCTCCTCCCCCGGGGGTAGGTTGCCGACCTGGACGG
>Ga0070731_10001641_pt1 | contig 22676 bp, 12 predicted proteins | sample Coa_R1_2_FD_66448 | JGI IMG/M metagenome (GOLD analysis project Ga0070731, IMG submission 66448) | Surface soil microbial communities from Centralia Pennsylvania, which are recovering from an underground coalmine fire - Coalmine... | ecosystem: Environmental > Terrestrial > Soil > Unclassified ... | reverse complement strand
CATCGGCTTTGAACTGTTTATCATACCGACGTCCTCGTTTGCTGTTATCTACGTTATCCATATTGCCTTTCTACCCCAAAAGTCCCTACCGCGAAATCGAAGAAAGGCTATAAGTTCATAAAGGGCGATTGGGGTGGAAGTGCGGGAGCATGGCTTCCGTCTTGTCCTGGCGTGGCCGGATGTGGCGCGGCCCGCCTCCGTCGACGCTACGGCGTGGCAAGCGAGGCGGTGCGACAAAAATGGCCAATGGCAGATGGCAAATCGCCAACTACCGAAGGGAGTGTACAAAAGTTACGATAATTCCACTAATATCACTTCGAATTTTTCGGATTGGCCGTCTGCGCCATAACGGGACAGGACAAGGAAATTACGAAAGTTACGTAAATTCCCGAAATCCCACTCCAAATTTTTTTGCCGAGGAGACACAGAGAGAGTACCGATGGCCGGCAGTTTTCCGTTGCCCGGCTGGAACCGTGGAGGTATGGTTCGAATTCGATTCAGATGACGCGCGTCGGATTGAAATTGCTGCTGGCCTTCGAGATCATTTCCGGCTTGCAGCAGGCCGTTGCCGCAAATCCCTCCGACGGCAATGCAGAAGCGATACCGCAAAATCCTCCCACAGTGGTGACAAATGTGGCGCAGTTGCGCACCCTTACCCGCGCGGACTTCAATCGCGGGCGTCCTGTGTCCCTGACTGGAACGGTGACGCTCGTGGATAGCGAACGCAGGCGGTTGGTATTGCAGGATGCGACGGGCGCGATGATGTGGTGTTCCGATAAGCCGATTGACACCGGGCTCGCAGGGAAGATGGTGCGCCTCGATTGCTCCAATGCGTGGACCTATGCGGTCACGTTTCCGGATTTTCCGGATAAGCCATCGGGCGCGGATGTCCAAACATCGTTCGAGGCTCCGTCGAATTGGGGGAATTATCATCTGACGCGGATGGCGGCGCATTTGCACCCGCCGAGATCGGGTGAGTACACCTTTTGGATAGCGAGCGACGATTCCTCTGAATTGTGGCTGAGCACCGATGATGGTCCTACTCGAGTCAGAAAGATGGCGTCCGTGATGGAGGGACTCTGGACGGACCCGCATGAATGGGACCGGTTTCCATCTCAGCGTTCAGAGACGGTGTATCTTCAATCGGACAAGTCGTATTACATCGAGGCGTTTCAAGAGCAAGGATTGCAGAACGATCATTTGTCAGTGGCCTGGGAAGGACCGGGAATAGCGCGGTCGGTGATTCCCGGGGAGTGCCTGACTCCATGGGCAGATAACGAGCGCGGGTCATGGGGAAAGACGGATGCAACGAACGGTGTTCTTCGTGAGTATTGGACGAACTACGCCGTGGGCAGCGTTGTGCCGATAACTCCGGGTGGTCCCGCGGGTGCAACGCTGGCGGGCAGGGAAGCCAGCTTTCAAGTGCTGGGCGTGGGAACGCAGCCTGAACCGCAGACCGTTGACCTGGCGGAACTACTGGCGGCCGAGAACAATTATCGTTGGATTCAGACCGAAGGCACGATCACGTTTGCGAACACTGACGGAGAAGGCGCCACTTTGGAATTGGCGGCGGGAACCAGGCGCGCGTCGGTGCGAATCGCCAAGTGGAATCAAAGCCCGCTCCAGGCCGGCCAGAACTGGCGTGTGCGTGTTGAAGGCGTTTGCGAAGGAGTGGCTGATGCTTACGAGGCTCTGAACGTGGGTTTCATTTGGGTGCCGTCGGCCGAGAATGTTCATTTGTTAAAGGCGGTGAGTGACAGCAAGGAAGCCATTGTGCCGCCAGGTTCAACGCCCGATTCCACGCCAGGATTCGGCGGCTACTATACAGGGCGTGGAGCGGTGACATTTGACGGGAGGTTTTCCGGGCGGCGCTATTTGTATGTGCAGGATATTCATGGAAGCGTGTCGGTTTCGGACGCAGACCGCGTCTTCAAGGATTTATTTGAGGTTGGGCAATGGGTTCAAGTTGGCGGCACACTGTCTCCGGGCAAAGCCGGATTGCAGTTGGTTCCAATGACGATCCGGCTGCTGGGTTGGCAATCGTTGCCTTTGCCGGCGGAACCGGGCGAGGATGCCGCCTTTCGGGATGGCCAATGGACGGAGATGGAAGGTGTGGTGCGCTCCATCAGACCGGACGGTGTTTTAAAGGTCAAAGGGCCCGGTGGTTTCATGTCGGTCTGGAGCCCGACAATACGCGCGGATGAATTCCTGGTGGATAGCACCGTGCGATTTCGAGGAGTCGTATCGTTGGACGCAATGGGCGGGCCATTGCTGCTGGTCGGTTCGCGGCAGTTTGTCGAGATTGAGGAAAAAGGTTCGAAGGACCCTTTCGCCCTGCCATCGCAGCGAATCGGCGAGCTGGACAATTTGCCCATTGCCGCTACGCACGTACACAGGGTTAAAGTGGAAGGGGTCGTGACTTACGCCGACGCCAACGCAGTTTATCTGCAGGACGGTTCCGGTGCCGTGCGTTTTCAGGCTGCCCATGCCGGGAATTTTCATCCGGGAGACCACTTTCAAGTCGTGGGATTTCCCGACGCGAGCGGTTCGCTTCGTGTGCTGGCTGAACCGGAGTTGCGTGTTGCCGGCGTTGGATCGGAAGTAAAAGCAAGCGAAGTAAATCTCAACGACGGGTTCGCTGACAACATCAATGGAAATCTGGTCGAAGTGCATGGAAATTTGCTCGCAGCGAAAAACCGAGGGCCCGTTCAGGTCCTGGAACTGCAATCGGGCCAGCGAGTTTTCGAAGCTGTGCTGGCTGAGAACAAGGGCCAATTGCCGGTTCTCGCCACCGGCAGTCTGCTTAAAATCATCGGTGTGTGTATCGCGGACCTGATTCCGGCCCCGGGCGCGAAATCAGCCAATTGGGAGAGCTCTTCCATGGCTTCCTTTCAAATTCTCTTGCGGACGCCGGCGGACATCATTGTCCAGCGCGGCCCACCCTGGTGGACTACCCGGAAGGTGGCGGCGTTGATCAGCTTTCTGCTCGTCGTGCTGGGTGGAACACTTCTATGGATGCGCCTGCAGGGGCGAAGATACGAACGGCGCCAGTTGGCTCAACTGGAGTTCTCCCGTCAAATCCTGAAAAGCCAGGAAACGGAACGGCATCGCATTGCCGCCAACCTGCACGATAGCCTCGGCCAGAACCTGCTCGTCATTAAAAATCTGGCGGTTCTCGCGATGCAGCCCGCCCCCGATAAGCGCGCCACGTTCGAACGATTGGATACCATCTCGGGAATGGCCTCGCAGGTCATCGAGGAAGTGCGGCAAATCACGCATGACCTGCGGCCGTACCAGCTCGAACGCGTGGGACTGACCCAGACGTTGCGCGGCACGATTCGACGAGTGTCCGAAAATTGCCCCATTGAATTTGCCAGCCATGTTGATGACGTCGATGGCCTTTTCGATAACGACAGGGAGATTCACATTTACCGGATTTTGCAGGAGGCGTTGAATAATATTGTCAAACACTCCGAAGCCACAGAAGCGACTGTGGTGGTGCGGAAAGAGGCGGACTCAATTGTAATGATTGTGCGCGACAATGGCCGTGGTTTTGACGCGATGGGCGACGGCACTGAGTTGTCCCGCGCGGGCTTCGGCTTGAGTGGCATTGACGAGCGCGCCAGGATTCTTCGGGGAAAGGCGCTTTTTGATTCTCGTCCCGGCCAGGGCTTCCGGTTGACAGTTGAAATACCATTGACGCGGCAAGTATGACATCCGGCGAAGTAAAACTGTTGATAGTGGATGATCACCCGGTATTCCGCCGAGGCTTGCGGGAGATCATTGAAGAGCACTCCTGTTTCAGGATCGTTGGCGAGGCCGGCGATGGCGAAAGTGGCCTGAGAATGGCTCAGGAGTTTCAGCCGGACATCGCCATCGTGGACATTGATTTGCCGAAACAAAGCGGCCTGGAAATGGCGCGCGCATTGAGGAGGATGAATTCTCCCATCAGGGTGGCGTTTCTTACCATGTACAAGGACGAGGATATATTCAACGCGGCGCTGGATCTTGGCGCTCGAGCTTACGTGGTGAAGGAAGATGCCGCTGATGACATCGTCGGCGCATTGCATAAGGTTTCGCAGGGAGAAGTTTTTCTTTGCAAATCGGTTTCCGAGATCGGGAAACGCCGCACGGATGCTGTGCGCACACTGCTGCTGAGCAAACCGCAATTGGAACGGTTGACGCCGGCTGAGCGGCGGATCTTGAAACTGATTGCTGAAGATCGCACGACGAAGGAGATCGCGGATTTTTTGAACATCAGCTTCAAAACGGTGGAGAACCATCGATTGAGCATCTGCCACAAGCTGAATATCCATGGCAGCCACAGCCTGCTGAAGTTCGCTTTCGACCACAAAAGCCACCTTTAGACGCATTTCTCTAAGAAGTTTTCGAGTCGTATAGGTGTTCCCACCTACGCACCAATCTGCGCCGCGTATTCAAGCGAATAACTTGTTCAAGTGTCGCTACGTACGTTCAGTTGCGCATGTGTTTCCACCTATATTCAACGCCCTATGGGGAGTGCTACAACTTTCCCATGTCCACTCAGGTGAATACCTCACTGCTTTCGTTGGAAGATCGTAAATCAAACCCCCATCTGAAGAAGCAAAAAAACCCTAGTATGAAAATCAAACATGTGTCCGGATTGCTTGCCGCAATCGTGCTGGCAACAGGCATCACTTCGCTGAAGGCGCAACCTACAAACTTTGTGGCGTATAACTTCGATACCGACCAGGTGACCGCCACACCCTATGGCTCTTCCTGGGGGAACTTTTTCGGAGGCGACTTTGTTTCTGTCGTCTTTGACCCGACCAGCGATGCGAGCAACAACCCCGCTTCGGGCTGTTTGGAGTTGACCATTAATGCCCAGGGATTTGATCAGTATGTGTTGCTTGACGGGTTTTATCCCGCTACTCCAGCCAATGGCGGCACCTGGTACGGACCCTTGGATTTGACAATTTTCACAAACCTTTCGTTTGATATACGCATGGATCCCAGTTCAGCGATCCGCACCAACACCGGCGCGGCAGGCGTCAATGGTTCGCAAGGGGTGGGTTCCCTCGACTTCGGTTACATGCGCATTGGGTCAATCAGTCCGGCACCTAATAGCTTTGGCCAGGACTGGTATTACAACTTTGCAATACCGGCCACCAATGGCCTGGGTAACCCCAATACAAATTGGATTCACATGAACATCAATCTGTCGACCACGGCGGCACTGTTGGGTGATTTGTCCGGAACCGGCATACAAAACTTCATGCTCGCCATGGACGGCGGCAACTTCGGCAATAACGTGCTGGTCGGACAGCAAATTATCTTCCTCGACAACATCACCTTCAGTGGTTTCGTCGGGACGCCTCCGGGACCCCGCATGTCAATCAGCAAGCCCACTCCAGCTCTGCGATTGTTCGGCGGTTCGGGTCAATTTGGACGGTCCCAAATCACACTGCAGGATGGCTTTGAAAGCTGGATCGGCGGTCCTTTCCCGATCTCTTATTCGTTCACCCTGCTTGGTAATGCCACCAATTTCCAGACAAGTCTGGATACGCACATCCATTTCCTGCCGGGCGCCGGCAATTATTCAGGTTCGGATTTCACAATAGCGAATGCGCTCTGGCTGCAAATTCTCAGCACCTCGAGCAACGTTTGCACGGCCCAGGTCCAATGGAAAACCAATCATCCAAATGCAAATCCAGGCCAGGATCCGGGCACCACAGCTTTGTTGATCACGAATTCAGTTCGGGCGGGAACGTGGACACTGACATTCCTCAGCGATACCAATGGCACGCTGACAGCCCCTGGTGCGGCCCCTGTTCCATTCAATTTGGGCACTTTGGCTGATGCAGATGCAACCGCGCTCTTCTCCAGTCCGATCCAGCTTCGCTTCGGGATTCAAAACAATAACAACGCGGGGAACGGCGGAATTCCCGACGATTGGGCCAATATCTCCATTTCAGGAACCGCCGGGCTCAGTGGAACGAACTACACTGAAGACTTCACACATGAAGGGACCAATCAGCTCGATACGACCTTCTGGAATTTGAACACCGCTGACGGCGCGGGTGTGATCGTGTTGGTGCCGACCAATGCGCCTTATTGGATCACCTGGCCGCAGCCGGACAACAATTATTTCTTCACCACAACAACCAACTTAAAGGGTGGGCTCGCGAGTTGGGTCCGGCCCGAGTTCTACAACAGCTATACTGACGGCTCGAATTCGGTCGGGACTCTGACGACTCAGGCCAAGGTTCGCTGGAACCTGATGCTGCCTTCGTATCTGCCGACCGCAGATGGTTCTCAAGGTACAAATTTTGTTCCTGGTGGACCACTTTCGCCTACCGCGTTCTTCCGGCTGCAGACAAATCCGCCGGCTCAGTAAGGCTTTACCGCATTGATATATTGCATGCGGCACTGGGAATGCATAAGAACGGCGCTGACAGCAGCGCCGTTCTTTTTCCTGTTATTGGCGAAAATGAGTCGGAGCGGAGTGTAAAGAGTAAGTCCCACGCCAACCCTCTTTGGCTCTGGATTGCTGGAAACAGTGCGAGATTTAGTGTAGAATTGTAGCGAACCCACCCGCCTTAAGAAGTACTTGAAGTTGTCTTATGCAAAGCGTGAACCCAAGAAGTCCGGCAGCTTTGAGCCTGGTCAGAACCGCTGAAGCTTTCAAACACAACTGGCGCTGTGCATGCGTCGCGATCGTCACCGGAGTTGCCCTGCATTGCCAGATGGCCGCAGCGCAAAACCTCGTGACGAATCCCGGTTTTGAAACAGGCAGCATCTCTCCCTGGGGGACATTTGGTGGCGGTCCGACCATCCTCTCCGTGGAGACGACCCAGGTTCATTCCGGCACCTACGCCGCTGAGGTGACCAACCGCACCGCGATGTATCAGGGAATTTCCCAATCGCTTCTGAATGCCCTTACGCCAGGCGTGACCTACAACGTCTCAGCCTGGGTCAGGCTGGTCAGCGGCGCAAATCAGAATGTGCAAATGACAGTGCAGGTAAACAATGGCTCGTCTTACATCGCCATTAATTCCAATTCGGTTTCGTCGACTGCCTGGACGCAACTTTCCGGACAACTTACCTGTCCGTCAGGTTTGAGTTCGTTGATTTTCTACGTGGAGGTGCCAAGCAGCTCGTCCGCGGCTTACTATATTGACGACGTCACAATCACCAACGCACCACTCGTGACCAATCCACCCATCAGCGCCGTATCCACGGTGGATTGGAATAACGTCCATCAACGGATTGACGGATTTGGTGCGTCATCCGCCTGGAATGGAAGCTGGACCGCAGCTGAAGCCGACGTATTGTTTTCGACCAATAACAATATCAGCTATCTCGGGAGCACATACAACGGCGCCGGACTCTCTCTGCTCCGCAATCATATCACCTTCGCCAACACAACTTCCGCGAGCGACACGCCCACGACCATCGAAACAAGCATCATGCAGTTGGCTCAGGCGCGAGGTGCAAAAGTCTGGAGCACGCCCTGGACTCCGGCGGCCGGTTTTAAAGCGACCAACGATATTTACGATTCAAGTCCGATCACGAATGCATTGAACGGCGGCAGCTATCTCGGCAGCGGAAACAACATTACGAACGTGAATTACGCCAGCCAGCTCGCCAATTACGTCGCCAGCATGAAAAGCCAGGGTATCAATCTGTACGCGCTCTCCATACAAAACGAGCCGGATGCGAACGTGAACACATACGAAGCCTGTCAATGGACGGGCGCGCAGTTCCACGACTTCGTCACAAACCTCTACGCCGCGCTGGCCGCTCAAGGTTTGAGTTCCACCAGGATAATAATTGCCGAAAGCGAGAATTGGACCGATCCAAGGAACCTTGCCGGCCCGGCGATGAGCGATCCGGCGGTGGCCGCGGACGTGGGAATAATCGCCAACCATAACTACGTGGCTACCAATTCAGTTGGAGATTTGGATCCCCCAGCGGCGATTCCTTCTTACGGCAAGGCATTATGGGAAACGGAAGTGGCCTTGCTTTCGGGCAGCGACGCGAGCATCAACAACGGCGTTTATTTCGCCCAACGCGTTCATCTTTTCATGACCCAGGCCCAGGCCAACGCCTACCATTATTGGTGGCTTGAAGCGTCCGGAAACGAAGGTTTGCTGGATAGCAGCGCCGGTCCGGCCAAGCGCCTGTTCACCATCGGGCAATTCAGCCGGTTCGTGCGTCCCAACTTCAACCGCATCGATGCCACCTCGTCCCAACCGTCGGCATTAATCAGCGCCTATAAAGACTCGACCTCGCCGGCATTTGCCATCGTCGCCATTAATACAAATGCCGCCACGAACATCATCGAGACGTTCACCCTCAACAATTTCACCGCCGCTACAGTCACACCCTGGATCACTTCCGCCACGCTCTCACTCGCGCCGCAAACACCCGTCAACGTCACCAATGGCACCTTTACTTACACCTTGCCCGAGATGAGCGTAGTGACCTTCGTGGGTCAGCAAAGCCAGGGAAACACGCCGCCATCTATCGCATCAGTGCCCGATCAAACAATCAACCCCGGCGTAACCTTGCTCATCACTAACACCGCCAGCGATTCAGATGTGCCGGCGCAGACGCTGACATTTGGTGCTGGAAACACCTTGCCGGCGAACGCGACCATCAATCCCACCTCGGGAATTTTCAGTTGGCGCCCGCTGGTCAGCCAGGCCAATACGACCAACGTGATTCAAATCGAGGTCACCGACAACGGCCAGCCGAACCTCAGCGCCACAAACCAATTCAACGTCGTCGTCAACCCGATTTCTGCGCCCACGGTCGCCTCCATCACGCCCAACGGCGGCGCGCTGGACCTGCTCGTGAATGGTCCATCAGGGCCCGACTACACCCTGTTGACCTCCACCGACCTGGTCAATTGGCAATCCGTGCTCACCGTCTCATCGCCCACCCCCCCGGTCACCCTCGCCGATACGAATTACCCGGACGGCATGGCCCGCTTCTACCGCATCCAACTGGGTCCGTAAATTGGCGTTCCGTGATCCGGTGTCATCCACTTTGATCCGGTTGGATTCACTTTGATCGGGTGTGATTTACTTGGATTTTTGGTTGGATTTGGATCGACCTTTAGTCCTTTCGGTCCCTTCCGTCCTTTTCCCGGAAGAGCTTCGAGGTTTCCGAATGTGATATTAGTGATATTAGTGACTTGAGCCGCTTGGGAGGCGGCGAAAGGAATGTGGCGAAGCCACAGGCCCGAGAGGGCCGAACGAGCGGGAGCGAGCGAGTCAAACTTTCGTACACCTTTGCCATTTGCCATCGGCCATATTCCTCGCTCCACCAATTGCCCCTGGCCCAACACGTCCGACGCTCGCGACTTTCCTACCCGGACCCGGTGCGACTTGGTGCGACTTGCCCGGACCCACCTGGACTGGCTCCAATTCCGTATTCTGAAATTGAAAGTGATATTAGTGTAATTATTGACTTGAGCCGCATGGGAAGCGGCAAAAGGAATGTGGCGAAGCCACAGGCCCGAGAGGGCCGAGCGAGCGGGAGCGAGCGAGTCAAACTTTCGTACACCCAACCCGAGTGGAGCGGCTATCTCCCTTGCGCGCCATAGCGAAGCGACGCCGGAGACCCGGCGCGCTCCAGCCAGGTGCGGCGCGCCGGTCCGCTTCAACCCGTCAACGATCACAACATGTCAAAGAACAACCCCTGGCCCAACGGCCGCCCTGCATATGCTTTGGTTTCACCCCAGTGAAAAGAGCGGTTTTACTAATTCTTTTTCTGCCCTGGTTGATGACTTGTCCTGGGTGCGGACCGAAGAATGATCCGATAGACTGGCAAACTGATGTGCGCCTCAAGGAAAAAGGCGGATGGAAATATGAACAGTTATTTGGCTCGACCGGCGCAGTGGCCTTGGAAGGATACGGAGAGTCTGATACTGCCAATTCTCTAACGGGCTATTGGGTTGAAAACGGAGTACGGCACACCAACGAGTTTAAGCAGGATTCGCGGCTTTACTACTTTTTTGCGTTCGGGAAGACAAATGGGGATTCGTTCCTCATCGTTTTGTCTAAGGCCAGGGGTAACCCTCTTTGACCCCTTCTTATGATCCGTTTTTTGCCCGATTCGATTCAAAGTTTGTTTGTGTGGCTAACTAATCCCTGGATCTTGGCGATTGTCGTCCTTGCGGCGTTTGTGGGACTCATGTGGTTGTTCTCCTGGTTGTCGAAAAAGCAGTGACAGGGCAGTCCTGGAATTATCGCGGTCTTCCAGAGGGTGAAAGTGATTAAATATCGGAACGGTGGATTTAGGAGCTGAGCTTTTATGACGTGTTTTGAATCAAAGCACAGTTCGGATTTCGGGATTCGGACTTCGGATTTGATCACTTCCGAATCACCCCAATGCTCCCCATCCACTTCTCCGCCAGCTCCGGCCACGCGCCAATCGGCAGGTCCTTGTGTCGCAGTCCGAACCCATGCTTGCCCTCCGCATACAAATGCATCTCCGCCGGCACCTTCGCCTTCTGCAGCGCCGCGAAATAAACCAGCGAGTTGTTGACGCTATCTACCGGGTCATTCTCCGCCTGCACGATAAACGTTGGCGGCGTGTTGCTCGTCACCGGCACATTCGGATTCAATTCAAAACCATGGTCATCATCCCACAGGTGCCCCGGATAACAGGCAATCGCAAAATCCGGGCGGCAACTTTCCTTGTCCGCCGCGTCCACCGGCGCATACGAGCGATGGTCAAAATGCGTGCTCGTCGCCGTCACCATATGTCCGCCGGCCGAAAATCCGATCACTCCAATCCTGTGCGGATCAATATGCCACTCGCTGGCATGAAACCGCACCAGGCTCAGCGTCCTTTGCGCATCTTCCAGCGCCCGCGGGGATTCCCAATACAACCCGGATTCACGGCTCGGCACGCGATATTTCAAAAGTATCGCCGTAATCCCTTTGGACGTCAGCCAATCACAAATCTCCGTCCCTTCCAGATCGATGGCTAGCTCGTTATAACCTCCGCCCGGAAACACAACTACCGCCGTGCCCGTATTCTTTTTCTTCGGCGAATAAACCGTCATTGTCGGCCGGGTGACGTTTTCTACAAACAGGACCGGACCAGGAGACGGTGTTGTTCTCATGGACTCAGGCCCCGGAGCCGGCCGCGCATCCGGCGGAGTTCCCGGCCATATCGGCACCTGCGTGTGTCCCGGCGAGGGTTGCCAAAGATTTGTCTGCGCGTGGAGACGGGCAAATGCAAACACCGCGCAGAAGAAGAAAATTAAAAACTTCATTCGTCCTGGGAAATAACCGTTCATAACAAACCCGATGGAAGCTCGCCATAGAAATCGTGTCGTGTCCACGTGCGCGATTTCTGAACCGCAAAATCACCGCGTGCCGGGCTAAGCCTATTTTTTGTCGGTTCCGTCGTCGTCCCGGCGTGCGGGCGGCTTTCCTGCGGCTCGAAGGTTGGTAACGCGGTTCAGCATGTCGAACCAGAAGGGCGCGCCCTGGCCGATTGCAGTAATGGTGATGAGCAGGCCAAGAATCTTCAGCCACCAGTCTTTGCCCGTCTCGGGGCATGGCGGTGGCGCGAAAGTCACGCCCCCAAGCAGTGTCGATACCACGTTGGTGTTTTCACTATTCTGAACTCGTGAGAATTTCACCCAGTTCCACACCCGGTCAATCCACTGAATTTTCGTTGCATTGGTGCACGCACCCCAACCGAGTGGCAGATTCAAATTGCCCGCTTCCTGCAACAGCTGTCCCGGTGTCAGCGGGCTGGCCACGGCCGATCGGTTTGTGTCGGTGCCTGCCACGGCTGGCTGGTTTGTGCCGGAACCTGTCCCGATAGAAGTGCCGTCTCTATATACCGCAACAGAGTTGCTTGCACCCGCCGTGGCCATGAAATGGACGGCTCCCGTTGCCAACGTGCTGCGAAATTGAGCGTCACTCAGCAAACGCTGCGTAATCTCGATACTGTCCACATTCAGCCAGACCACAATGATGGTAGCCCACGCAAAGAGCCAGAATTGCGAATAGCGTTTGTAAGCCCCGGTCACACGTTCCATGGAATTGTTAAACCAGGTTTCGAGTTGCTCTCGCGCTTTTTCGACATTCTCCGCTGAGGCGAGAATACTTCTAAGAACTGTTTTGGCTTTTTCGTCTTTCAAGTCATCTACGGCCTCCATGAGCTGCTCGATTGTAATGCCGATCGAGGGAGACGAAGACGCAATGGTGGAATTAGAGCTCAGTTTCAAAAGAGTCCCCATCGCCGCGTCCACGAAGGTTTCGGCCGGAAGGTAGTGCGGACAACGCTCTTTGCCTACGGTCAACCCCGTGATCAGCGGATGATTGAGTAACCGCTTGGAAAACTTTTCACTATCATTTTCGAGAACAGCCCTGAATTCTTTGAGAGCCTTCTTTTCAAATAAGTGGTTCCACACTTTAGAGATACGGTCGCAACCCATCTTCCAAATCCACTTGAATGGCCAAAAGGGCTTGAATTCAGGAGGATTGTCGCGCCACATTTTAATAGCCCAAATCCACACTCTGCGAACGTCAGACCAAATTGAAAAACCCTCCCCTTCTTCGGACAGAATCGCGTGCAGGCTGTCCTCCAGTACGCGCGAGCGCAAATGTCTCAATTGGCCGAAGACCGCCTCGTTGATGGCGCTGGTCAGCAAGCTGAACAGCAGGAAGACGAAAAACAAACCAATGGCAACTTCGAGGATGGTGTTCATTATGTGAGTGGATTAGATGGCGCGGATGATTGCGTTGGGTGAAGGATTTGGATGTATGGAAGATAATATTTACTCGTTGTGGTCCGCCTCGCTGGCGCGAATTCTTTTGGCCCAGCGTTCGCCTCTTGGCGTGAGCTCTATATAATTTGGAAGATCGTAGGTTTGTTCACCATCTTTGAGTTCCGCTATGCGGTGTTTGTTTCCTGCGGGATCGCTGCCCATCCTGATGAGGCCGGCCGAGCGGAGGCGCCGCAGTTCGGTTCGAAGGGAATGATCACCTTTGGTTTTCTGAGCTTCACCACGTGCAAGCGCCACCAGGTGGTCTCTTTCTGCCGGCGAAAGTAATAACGGGATTATATCGCGCAAACTTTCCAGTTCACTCGCCTGCCTGGCTTGCGCGTCCTGGACTTTCTCCAGGTCGAGTTTGAAGCCGCTCCATTCCACCTGGCGCAGTCGGGCGAAAATGTCCGGCCGCACCAGTAGGGCAATCACTATTGCCGCCGAGGCCAGCAGCGCAAGTCCCACAGCATCGATTTTGCGTTCTGCCGGAATCCATCCAGTCAACAACGCAGCAGTGTAAAGCGCCACGCAAAGCGCGACCACCGCGCCAACAGCGAGCCGGGCTGCTGAAGGTCGCGAAGACGGTGTCGATACCGGTTTATTTTCAGATTTTGAGTTGTCCATATCGAATGGCTTGCGTGGCAGATTCGAGGATCATATCAATGGCCCGTTCACAAACGGTTTTTCCAGCAGTTCCAGATATGGTCGACGTCCGCCTTCCAGGGTGTCGTCTTCGCGAGTCGGTAGTGCGGAAATCTTGAATAACCCACCCACCCTTCGGTCAACACATCTGGATAAACGCAGAACGTAGGCACACCCAATCCCGCGGCTAGGTGTGTGATGCCGTTATCCACGCCGCAATACGCGCCGCCTTCTGCACAGGCTTTGTAGATGTATGCCACGGTCGCTGACAAAGGAAGTCGCAAGACACAAAGGGGGACTTCCGGTGACGGATCGTTATCTGCGAGCAGGACGACGTAGTTGTCAACTCTTTTGGCGGCCAGGAATCGATCGATAATCAATGGCCAGGCGCGCCACGGAAGGTTCTTGCTGCCTGCGAAGCCGTGAACTGCGTGATTGCTGTTGGAGCGTGGCGAGATGACGAGGCAACGGGGAGGAATGCCAAGGTTCCTGAGATCTTTCTCCGAAACCGGCACGGTTGCGAGCACATCATCGGCGGGAACTTCCGCCGCTATCAACCGTCCAAACGCCTGCGCAATATGGATGGACTCCTGTGACCCAATCGTGAACGCGCGCGACACATCCATCAGGAAGCGATTGTCGTAGTCCGGATAATCCGTCGCGCGAATGCGGTCCCAGTCGGAGTCGAACAGCACCCGGTCGCAAACGGAAGAGCCCTCCAGCAATTCGAACAAGCAGCGATCCGGCGCCTCCTTAAGAAGCCAGACAATTTCTTCATCCGGATGGGCCGCCCGATAGCGCCTCAACGCGGGAGTTTGCGTAATAGTGTCACCGATGAGATTGACACTCGCAAACAAGGTTCTTTTTGCAGCGGCCAAAGTTCGCGGAGGAAATTCAGATGGATGCAGGTGTGTTGATCACACCCACGCCTCCCCAGTTACTCGACGATTGCTCGCTGCTCGGATAACGAAGTTTGATTTCCTCCCAAAGCCGCGACACACAACAGCGGCACTGCACATGCCAATCCGAGTCGACGATATCGTGAAAAGCGACCTGCTTTGCGTTGATCGCCAGCGCCAGGTTCCAGTCCGCCTTCACACGCGCGTAACTGCGTTCCCCGTCGCTGAAAAGCGCGTCATAGGGCGCGCTCAGGCGGGAGGCTGCATCCGGCATTTGCGAATGCGATTCCACCAAATGAATGGTCGCACCAAATCGCCGGGAAGCATCGGCCAGTGCGGTGCGTAATTCACCAGTGGGCGCCGGTTGCAACGTGGTCAGTTCAAGCGGACGCGAGGCCTGGTGAAACGCGCGCGCCAGCCACCACTCCGCACCGCCATGGCCGCCGTTCACAGTGAGCACACGGCGCACGCCGTCGCCGATAAGCCGATTCACCAGCCACTTGAATTCATCCGGCGTTTGTTCCAGGCGCGGGCCGGATTCACCTTCCGGCGGCCTCGGATCAGCGAGGCTCGCCGGGATGGGAACAAGCTTGCGTTTCGCGTTCCACTCCTTCAATGCCTTGTCGCCGGTGCCTCTCCAGAAGGAGGGGAGATACGGCAGGCTTCTCAGACCATCGAGCAGCAGACAGCCGGTTTCCTCCGCTCGGAACAATGTTCCGGGCCAGGCCTCGACGCCGCAGTAGAATTGCGGCACAGCCTGCCATGCCCGGCTGAAAACGTGGCAGTTGCGCATCCAAAAAAAAGTGCCGCTGTAATGCCAGTCGCTCGACTCGCGGTGTGCGCGAAATCGCCCGCGCATCTTGAACGGCCCGGTCATGGCAAAATGTTGCAATTGGTCCGAAACGCTGAGCCAATCGTCCAGCGTGGCAAGGTACAGCGTTTCCGCCCATCGCCGCACAGCCGGCGGACATTGGCGCCCGTATTTGACGCCTTTCGCGTGCCCGTAGAACGTGACTTCGTTCGGGTCCTTGCCGGCGACGCGACTCAACATTTCCGGAAACGTGAGGGCTTCGCCGGCTGGACCATTGTCGCGCACCACGAACTCGCACCCGTGCCCGTCCAGGGCGCGCATCACCGCCTCAGGCGGCTCGGACTTTGAATCGTGAACAATACCGACAATCCTGCGCCCGTTGAAAATATCGATTCGTTTGAGAAGCTGTTCGATGTTCCAACGCCAAATCGAATCGCGCACCGGCCACACATGATAAATCAGGTTGCGGCGAGGCATGGCACTGAACGGCACCGCAACGGATGGGCGCGGAACTGGAGCATGTGGGGTCTCAATTCTTTCGACAGGGGGGGCGGGTACTTCGACAGGCGCGGATTTCTCCGTTGTCTTCTGAGGGGGCAGCTTGGAAAGCCCGCATACCGACAACACCCGGCACAGTCTTTCCGAATAGGTATCCCTGGCGACCGCCGCCGCGCATTCCCGCTGGACTTTCCGACGTTGCTCTTCGTCACCCAGGAAACGCTTGATCAGTTCGGACAATTCAGCCTCGTCGCGAAAGACCGGCAACGAAGGGCAGCACGTTTCCAACTCCGGCCTCGGTTCAGAAATGACGAGCGCGCCACAGGCCAGAGCTTCATAAACCCGCGGGTTCAGCGACGTCGCGGGCAATCGTTCCCGGTTGAAGTGGTGCTGTTCCCGAAAAATATTGATGACAATTTTTGTCTTCTGATAAAGCTCCGCTGTCTGGCTCTCGGGAATATTGCGGCCGCGGGAAAGGCGATTCAACCGTGCATTTTGCCACGGGCCGCCCACGACGTAATCGAGCAATCCTCGTTCTGCCAGCGCAGCCAGCAATCTTTCACGCCGCCGGTTGGCGCCCCCAATGAATCCGACGCCAAGCGACCGCGGTCCATTCGAGTCGAAATGCACCTGAGGATCGAAACAGGTGGGAAGATAGTGGGAGTTTTTGTGACGTGAAAGCGTGCTGGGATCATTGACGAAGGTCCATTCGAATGCTGTTGAAAATTTGCTCGTATCGTCCACCTCATAAGGTTCGTCGAGCAGCCACACTGCCGAGCGATACTGGCTTGTGAGTTTTTTCCATTGACCACTGAACCGGCGCCCATGCACCACGAACAGCAAATCAGGATTGAACTCCCGCACTTTGCTTTCCAGTTTGGCGTCGTCCCAATAAGCCTCGGCTGAGGTGGTTTTTAAATGATCGGCAGCGTGCATCAGCCCTTTGCGGAAGACGTCGCCGCACGAGAGAAAACGGTAATGAACAAAGAATACCTTCGGCTCGTGCTTTTCGGCAGGCGCCTCTTGTGAATTGCTCCGTGGCTGCGTGGGCACGAACGTGGTGATCTCCTGCTTGGGCAATGACGTCAGTCTACTCCGGCTGCTGAGGTTCACCAACTCGATGCCGCGCAAGGCCAGAGCTTTACCCAGCTTCCGGTATTCCTCGTCAATCTGGCTCAGTGAACCCGCGAGGGGATGTCGTCCGGTCGCCGCAAAAAAGTGGTGATCGGTGAAGTCCACGCCGATCAGTCCAATGCGCGTGGCTCCCATCTGAACGGCGAGGCAGACCGCTACGTAAGGCGAATTGCGCGTGTAGTGGAGCGTTTCAGGATTCGCAAAATCCGTTCCTCCGCACCTGCCCAATTGGAAGCGCACGACCGGCACCTTCAGCCCGAGCTCAAGCTGCGTAAAAACAAATTTGGCCTTTGAATTTTCGACATAATGAAACCGGTCGGACTTGAACTGATTCCGCGGATTGACAACTACCAGGTAATCCGGCTGAAACCGACGCCCGACATCGTTGACACCGATCGTGACGAATCGCTCCGGCGCTTCCAAATCATTGAGAGATGGACCGCAACCGCAAACGAGGATTGTTTCGCCGGCGTGGCGATTTCGAAATGAACCTAATGTAGGCATTCTCCGCCTCCGACACTGCGCAGGTCAGGCGAATCAATCATTGTTGAAAACCATTCACAAAATGCCAGATATACACACCATTAACGGTTGAATTCAGGTTGGTGGTTGTCAGTGAGTTCGGACCGTTGTCCAGCAGCGCGCTGGCCGTGCCGGAGCCTGGCAATTCGAAAAAGCACCCGTTGGTGCTGGCGAAACCGACCCGCGCGGGATAACCATTCTGAACTCCTCCCATCACCATGCAGAGTCCATTGGCTCCGTCGGCGGAGTCGGCCGTATCCCATTGGATGCTGCCATAGCGATACTGCAGATCAAAGGCGCCGGCTCCCAGATCGGGGCGCTGGATCAGGAGCATTTGAAAGGTATTGGCCTTATCATTGTGGCCTTTGTAATAACCGACATTGCTCCACGTGACGCTGAATGCCAGCCGTCCGAATCCGTTCGCAAAAGCGCACCCGGGCCCGTAAGTGACGACGCCATTGGTTGTGGTGTCCAGGTCTGCCCAGAATGGCGCGAAGATGGTATGGTTGACCCTGGACAGTGTCAGCGAAGGCACATAGCTTGGCGCAACGTGCCCGCTAAAAGCTGCGTCCAGTGTCACATTGCCATCTTCATTGATCCAGATATTGGAATACAAGCCGCCGCAATAGTTGATGACAAAAGGCAATGACGCAAATGCGGTGGTATCATCGAAACTGCCGAACAATGTGTTCGTCGCGAATCCGCCTAATATGCCGCCAGGATCAGTAAAGTTGGACGGAAAGGCGAACACGCACGGAGCGACAACGACCACGATTTGATTGGTGGAGACGGGAACGAAGTTGGTCGTTGTTACGACATTCGTCACGAGAATCAGATTTGTGTTCAATAATCCTGGATTGTTAAATCCAGGATTGAACACGGGCCCGCTGGCTGGCGTGAATATAAGGTTTGTCTGCGCTACTCCCTGCCCGATTGTAATAGAATTGGTCGCCGTCACGACATTGGTCACAAAAACAGTTGGCCCCAGCCCCGGAATATTTATCCCCGGATTAATCAACGGCACTCCGGGGCGGTTGACAATAAAGTTTGTTTGCGCCGTCAATTCGGCCGTTAAACAAACGTTCAGAAGAAAGAACAGAAAATATTTCATAATTTGCCTATGAGCTGGGTTGGGTTAAGTCCCTGATAAATCTCGGCGGGGTCGGTTCGTAGTTCAAAAACTTCCAGGTGTTGAGCTGAGCCAATGCTGGAATTTGTTGTATGGCGTTGGCGTCGAAAGCCTGGATATCCGCGCGCGGCGTGAAGCCAGGTCCGAGGTTGGAGCGGCCAAAAAGCACGTTGCCCGCCACAGCTGTCGCAGTGCCGTCCGGAAACACACCCAGACTGAGCGGCACCTTCCCGGTGCTGTCCGGAGGAGCGGACATCAAAAGATTCACGATCACATTCGATGTAATGCTGCTGTAGGCAACACCGGAAATCAGAACGACATTGTTATACCATGAAGCCCGCAAATCATTTGCGTTCAGCACCAGCGAGGAATTTGCCGCGGAGCCGGCGGAAATAAGCACCGCCCAGCCGGAAGACGGTTTTTGAAAAGCCAATAGGGCGGGTCCAACGGTCATCTGATTGTCCACGACCTGAAATTGCGGCGTCATTCTGAGCAAGATCAGCGGTACTTGGCGTGGTTGCATCAGGGCCAATGCGTTCGCGATATTTTGAAACGTGGCATCACTCGCCGCCGCTTCTTTAAGCGATGCACTCAGATCGCTGTTGCTCAACCAAAATCCTCCAAAGCAGCCGCTCACCGTGTTCTCCCGGATTCCGATGGCCCCCGTCACGGCAGTGCTGAACAACGCTACGCTCAGGCCCTGAAACTGGTTGTGCCGAAACTCGGCATTGCCAAGTGCTGCCAGGCCGGCAATCGCTGTCATGATAAAGCCGAAGGAGACCTGCGCCGGGAACGGTCCCGAGAATTGATTGTCTTCGATGGTGAATCCGGAGCAGTTGCCGCTGGCCAGAATACCCGCGGCCATGGTGATCGTGTTGGACGGTGGGTTGGACGGGCTGTTGAGTGCGCAGTTTCTGATCGTTACACCATCGCAGCCTTGGATGCGCAGGCCGATCATCCACCAAACAGGAACGGCCCCAAACGCCGTCGAAAGCGGCGCGGCCGCGCATTGGATGCCCAGTCCGTCGAGTGTTACGTTGTTTCCCTCGATCACGACCAGTCCGTCCGAAAAGTTGGTCGGATTGGAATTCGAGTCCGCCTGGAGAGTGGCACCACCGTGACAGCCCTCAATTGTCAAACCCGCATGATTCGCATTAAGCCGCAGAGTCTGACCCAAGGGATAGGTTCCCGGCGCCAAACAGATCGCGGCTCCATTCGCCCCAGCCGGGCTGTTCGCCAGGGAATCGCACGCCCTTTGCAGGGCCAGTCCGTCACGCTCAAGATCTTCGGGTTGCAGCGATATGGAGCAACAGCCGCCACCGCCGAATTCAGGCGGCCAGGGGACGCGGATGTCCGTGGCCGTAGTGGGAAAACTCACAACGGCCAGTGCCGCGTAATGGTGATGAATGCCTTGCGGTGGAGCATTATTGAGGATTTCCACCGAACCGTCCGCAGTGCGCGCGGCAAAGGTCCAGAAATCGCCGTAGTTGAAAGGAGTATTGTTTGAATCCCAGTCAAAGCTCACGGTGATGCCGTTCTCCAGGATCAGAGTGGTGCCCGGAGGCGGAACCGGAATTTCACCCGCAGGCGCATTTTGGACGATCGCGTTTGGATTAGTCGCGTCGCTCAGATCAACCCACAGGGTTTTGCCGTCCCCGAGAAAAACCTGCCCGTTTTGACTGAATGGGTCTCCTTGATCCCAACGACGAATACGCGTGTGGCGCGCGGGATCAAGAGGCTGTGTTGGGTCCAGAGTTGTAGTTAAGCCGTCGAGAAGAATCGTTGCTTGAACTGGAGATTCAAGAGTAATTACATTATTGGCAACTCCGCCTGCCGCGATCTGAAACAACTCTCCCTGGATTCCATTCAGTTCCAGCCAGTCATCGGTAATTTCGATCCAGTCCCCGGGCGAGAAACAGAGCACATCGTCCTTGCCGGTGCTGACGACGGTGAGTCTTTTGCCGGTGCTATCTATGGCCAGGACTGCTGTGGCAACGGAAGCATTGTCGCGAGACCATTTGAACGTGGCAGTTCCTTGCGGGACGGTTGTGACGGGTGTGGAGGAGACAGACAAAGGCTGTCCGGGGCTGTGAATTTCGACCCGATAGAGCTGGTTTTCGAGGCCTGTATAACTGGTGTTCGGCGTCAGGCAGCAGGGACCCGATGTGGGTGATTGAACCACACCTGTCGAAAGACTCCCCGGAGGCAAGAGCAAGTCCTGCAATTCTGGAGGAAGTTGCCCCGATGAATTGCTGTAATCCACGGAGCCCGGACTGCCGTTCAGCGCCAGCGTTTTCACCTGCCACACAGTTTGAATACGTCCGGTCGTGTCAACGCCCACCGCTTTGTCGATCAGGTTTAGGTCTTCGAGGGAGGTCACGGCTCGCTGCCAGACATCCAGATAGAATAGAAGCCGGTTATCAGCTGGTGAACCGGTTCCCGGCGGAAGGAAGGCGCCGGGATAGTACGGCTGCTGGAAATAATCAATCGCCATTTCCGCCGGCGGCGAGGTGCTGGGAGCTTCGGAAACTCCAGACATTTCAGCCAGGGCCGGATCCCAATTCAGTGTTGCAGCGGACGGAATGGTCACCGCGAAAACGGAACCGACAAAGGAGAGAGCGTATTGTCCGGTCGCCGGCAGCCCCATTTGCGCAACATCGACGATCTGAATGTAGTTCGTAAGGTCGGAACTATTAATGGAGTTCAGAAGGTTCGAGAGCGTCAATCCGCTCAAGGCTGTTCCCACAGACTGCGAAACGCCGCCGACATTCTGGCTGAGCACCAGACTGAACGTTCCGCCGTTGGATGTGATCTGGACCGTGTAGTTGCTTTGGTTTGACGGGCTGCCGGCGGCCACTACGGTGAAAGCAGGCGGGACAGTTCCGTGGTTTTCCGCCAACAATCCGTCCACATACATGCGTCCGGGGCCGATTGTAACTGTGAGCGCACCATTATCTGACGAGGGTGTGATCCTGAAAGCGTCTGGCGTGATCTTGATCGGGTACGCTGCGCGCCCCACGATATCCAGCGTCCCGGCCTGAATACGGCGGGCGAACTGTGCCTGCCACTCATTCCAGTCGGAGTCCAGTTGAACCCGCCCTTGCTGCATGACTACGCCGAGATAGTCATTGAGTGGGTTAAACGTAAATCGGCTGCAATCGAAGCTCATTTAAGTCCTTTCAGGTTTCGTAGAAAATTCCGGATTCCAACCCTGCTGGAAGATATTCCTGCAGGCGGGTGAGGAGATCTGTTTCGCGCATGGGCGCGTTTAAGAAATGGAAAGCGCCCATTTCTCCGCCATCATCCGCGCCTCGCCGCACCGTGTCGGGCGTGGAGGGGAAAAGTTTGCAATAAGCCGGCTGGCCATACTGAAGGGAATAAAAGAGCGGCTCGTCAAAATCCTGCCCTTCAAACACACACTGGAACTGGCGTGGAACCACCGCGTTCGCCGGCAGGTAGCTGAATCGCACACATCCCTCCTGCCTGCGATCAGTCAGGAGCGCGGCTGCCTGGGGATCGGAAGGCGAACCCGCCTGAGACGTTTCAGCCCAAACAATGCAATTCGAGATCAGGGAAAATAATGTGGCGTGAACCCTCCCGATCACGGTGCATCCCGTAAGCGTCAGCGCTCCACCGCCGCTCGATTCGTCCGGCGCTGCGTAAGCGAGGTTCTCCCGGCTGGTTGCATCTATAATGCTATCGGAAGCGCTGAAGGTGACGAACTTGTCCGCTCGGATTGCGCCCAAAATGGATTTCTTGACCGTGACCTGCAATCCGGCGGCATTCGCGACCAGGTCTGGAGCAGCGGATATCGGGTCGCCGTGACTCCCAAGCGCGCCGCCGGGAACGACTGTGCAATGGGTCAGATTCAGGTTCCCCAAAAGATTCGCGCTTCCATCAGGCGCCAAATCCGGAACCTGCAGCAAGCCGACGCCGGATGGACTTGGAGTCGCAGCGTTCTGGTTCATGGCAATCACCAGACCGTTCAGCGAAAGCGTGCTTGTGGAATCGCCCGATACGATAATCCCCGCGTTAAGAAGCAGAGTCGTCCGAGTTTGCTCTGCCGCCCGGATTTCGAGAGTGGTTCCCTGCGGCAGATGGATCACGAGCGGCGAATTCCCGGCGTCCACGTATGTTTGAGTATTCGGAAACTCGATGGCTGCTTCGCCGAGTTCCGGAAGCAAGCCGATCACGTAGTTAATCGCATCCTGCAGCGTTGCCGGAGGAGGATTGATCGAATTTGGGAAGGAAAATATTTTG
>Ga0070731_10001640_pt1 | contig 22681 bp, 28 predicted proteins | sample Coa_R1_2_FD_66448 | JGI IMG/M metagenome (GOLD analysis project Ga0070731, IMG submission 66448) | Surface soil microbial communities from Centralia Pennsylvania, which are recovering from an underground coalmine fire - Coalmine... | ecosystem: Environmental > Terrestrial > Soil > Unclassified ... | reverse complement strand
GCTTCATGATCTGCCAGAACAGCGAGTGGTTGACGTGGCCGCCGCCGTTGTTGCGCGCCGCCGTCCGGCGATCCTCCGGAACCCGGTCCAGGCTCTGCACGAGCTCTTCGATCGGCAGGCCGTCGAGATCGGTCCCCTCGATCGCCTTGTTGAGGTTGTCGACGTACGCCTGGTGATGCTTGCCGTGGTGGATCTGCATCGTCCGGGCGTCGATCGTCGGCTCGAGCGCGTCATGGGCGTATGGAAGCGGGGGGAGCTCGTAGGGCATCGCGTCTCCTTCGATCTCGGTGGATGAGCGGAGGATATGCTCCGCGCCGCACCCCGAGAGGCAGACGAGACAGCGAAGGAGACTCGATGGCGCTTGCCTACAAACACGAGGAGATCACGGCGCGGGAGCTGAAGCCGGCGCTGCTCGAGCTCGACGGAATCTCGCGCGAGACGATCGAAGCCCACTACAAGCTGTACCAGGGCTACGTCAACAAGCGCAACGAGATTCTGGGCGCGCTCGCCGGTGTCGATCTCGGCTCGGCGAACCAGGTCTACTCGGAGCTGCGGGCGCTGAAGGTCGACCTGACGTTTGCGATCGGCGGGATCAAGAACCACGAGATCTACTTCGAGCACCTCGGCGGCGTCGGCGGCGACCCGGCCGGCGTCTTCGGCGACCTGGTCCGGCGTGACTTCGGCTCCGTCGCAGAGTGGCGCGAGGACCTCAGGGCCACCGGCATGGCCGCGCGCGGCTGGGCGTGGACGGCCTACGACTGGGACGAGGGACGTCTGTTCAACTACATCGGTGATGCGCAGAACACGTTCCCGGTCTGGAACGCGACGCCGCTGGTCGCGCTGGACGTCTACGAGCACGCGTACTTCGTCGACTACGGCACCGACCGCGGGTCGTACATCGAGGCGTTCTTCAACAACCTCGACTACGACGTGGTCGGCGATTGGGCGCAGCGTTACGGGATACGTCCGTAGGACGTCCTGAGGCGACCGTCCTGAGGACGCGAGTTTCCGATGACCTTCGCCCTCGTCGTCGTGCTCGGCTACCTCCTCGGCTCGTGTCCGTGGGGCTACTGGCTGGTGCGGCTCGTCAGGCACGAGGACATCCGGCGAACGGGCTCGGGCAATATCGGCGCGACGAACGTCTGGCGTACGTACGGCCGTAGGCTCGGGCTTCCGGTTGTGCTGCTCGACACGCTGAAGGGATTCGTCCCGGCGCTGCTCGGCATGCTCTTCGTCTCGCACCTCGCCGGGATCGTCGCCGGCGCGGCCGCGATGCTCGGTCACTGGCGGCCGCTGTTTCTGCGCTTTGCGAAGGGCGGCAAGATGGTCGCCACGTGCGGCGGCGTGTTCTTCGGTGTGGCCGTCTACGTCGCGCTCGCCGCGGGCCTCGTGTGGGTCGCGGCATTCCTGCTCTTCCGTTACGCGTCCGTCGCCTCGATCCTCGCCGGCATCGCGTTGCCCGTCGGGGCGGTCGTGTTCGGCTACCCGACGCCCGTCGTCGTCTTCGGCGCGGTCGCGGCGCTCGCAATCCTGTTCCTGCACCGCGCGAACGTCGGCCGTCTGCGAGCGGGCACGGAGAGTCGCTTTCAGTTCCGTCGGACCGCGCGTGCGTAGAGCGCTGCTGGTCGCCGAGGCGAAGGGATGGCGTTTCCGCCGCTGACCCTTGTGGTTTTGAACCAATAGGCCCAGACTTTGGCCGTGCATCAGACCGCCGAGTCGGCTCTCGACGCCAAGCTGGTCGCCCGCTGCCGGGCAGGGGACGCCTCTGCCTGGAACGAGCTCGTCGAGCGGTACTCCCGGTACGTCTACGCGATCTGCGTGCAGGGTTTCCGCCTGTCCGAGCACGATGCCGAGGACGTCTTCCAGGACGTCTTCGCCAAGGCGTACGAGCAGCTCCCCAAGCTGCGCGACGACCACGCTCTGCGGCCCTGGCTCGCGCAGCTGACCCGCCGAACCTGCATCGACAGCCTCCGGGCGGGGCGCCGGGAGCAGCCGGCGGAGGGCGGGGAGCCCGAGGACCTGGACGAGACCCTCGGGCTGCTCGACGAGGCTCTGACGGTTCGTGACGCTCTCGCGGAGCTGGACGAGCCGTGCCGGGAGATCCTCGATCGGTTCTTCGCCCGTGACGAGAGCTACCGGACCATCGGCGAGGCGCTCGAGCTCCCCCAGGGAACCATCGCCAGCCGGATTTCGCGCTGCCTCGTCAAGTTGCGGGCCGCGTTGGAAGATTTCGGGGCCGCCGACCGTCCTGTGAACGGATGAGCAACGTGGCGTGGGACGGCACCGAGCGGATCGCAGAGCTGCTTGCAGCGCTGCCGCCCGCGCCGCACGGCTGGGTGGCCGCGGCGCAGGAGCTGCCGTTCGCCCGGGCCTCGCTCGACGACCTTCTGGTCAGGGCCCGCGAGGACAGCGAGCTTCGGGCGCGCCTCCTCGCCGATCTCGAGGCCGCACTCGCCGAGGAAGGGATCCCGGCGACGCCGGCCGTGATCTCGCTCGCGCGCATCCACCTCGAGCACTAGCCGTGCCCATGGAGATCGACCCGGCGCTCGGCGCGATCGCCGACCCTTCGACGTCCTCGGCGGGCGGGTCTGCGGCCGCGCTGACGGGCGCGCTCGCGGCGGCGATCGCGATGAAAGCGGCGCGCGCCGCCGGGGAGGGCGGACGCTCCGCCCAGGCTGCGAAGCTCCTCCGCCGCCTCGCACAGGCCGCCGTCACCGACGCGGACGCGTTCGGCGCCGCCCGCACCGCGCTCGCCGCCGTCGGCGAGGGCGGAGACACGCGCGCGGACTTCTCGCTCCGTCTTCTGCTCGACCGTGCGGCGATCGAGCCGCTCGCGATCGCCGACGCGTGTGCCGATGTCGCCGTGCTGAGCGCAAGCCTCGCAGCCGAGGCGGCGCCGGAGCTCGTGCCGGACGTCGCCGCTGCAGCATCGCTCGCCGCGGGTGCGGCGCGGGCGGCGGCGCACCTCGTCGGCGTGAACCTCGCGGTGGCGCCCGGAGACGAGCGGCTTGCGCGTGCCGAGGCGGCTGCGGCGGCCGCCGCGCACGCAGCGGCCGAGTTGTTGTGACCCTCACCGGCCGCTAGCATCGGCCGGCCGTGTCGACTGCGCTGCATCACGCCGCCGACGACGATCTCCCGGCGTGGTCGCTCCCGCGCGATGCAGGGTCGGCGATCGCCCTCGCAAACCCGCTGCCGGCCCGCGTCGACCGCGAATGGGCGCTCGAGGGAGCCACAGGGAAGGGGGTGCGCGTCTGCATCCTCGACAGCGGGATCGAGGCGGAACACCCTCTCGTCGGTGAGATTGCGAGCGCGGTGAGCATCGCCTTGGACGACGAAGGTCGGACCCTGGTAGAGCCGGATACGATCGGCGACACCTGCGGGCACGGGACGGCCTGCGCAAGTGTGGTGCGCGGGCTCGCATCGGAAGCGGAGATCCACTCGGTGCGGGTGCTCGGGAGCGGTTTCAAGGGGAGCGGGAAGGTGCTCGTCGCGGGGCTTCGCTACGCCGTCGATTATGGGTTCGACGTCATCAACATGAGTCTCTCGACCACGAAGCGCGAGTTCGGAGACGTGCTCCACGACCTGGCAGACACCGCGTACTTCAAACGAACGCTCATCGTCGCCTCCGCCCACAACATGCCCGTCGAGTCCTTCCCGTGGCGGTTCTCGTCGGTCGTCTCGGTCGGAAGCCACGAGGAGGGTGATTCACTGGTCTTCTACGCGAATCCGAACCCGCCCGTCGAGTTCTACGCCCGCGGCGTCGACGTCGACATTGCCTGGGTGGGCGGCGCCAAGATCAAGGCGACCGGTAACAGCTTCGCTACCCCGGCGATCAGCGGTATTGCCGCCCTCGTCCTGAGCAAGCATCCGGGTCTGACTCCATTTCAGGTCAAGACCGTTCTTTCTCTGATCGCGAACAACGTGGCGGCAGACGGGCGTGGCTGAGGACGGCCGGCTGCAGGCGGCCGTCGCGGCGGGTGTGCTCCCGAGCGAGGAGTCGTTCGCGCAGCTCCTGCGCTCGATCGTCGTGGTGGCACGGGCGATCTTCGGCGCGAAGGGATCGTCGGTGTTCCTGTTCGACGAGGACACCGACGAGCTGGTCTTCGCCGCCGTGGCGAGCGACGAGGAGCAGGAACTCGTCGGTCGGCGCATGCCCTCGTCGCAGGGCATCGCGGGGTGGGTGCTCTCCTCGCGCACGCCGCTCGTCCTCGAGGACGTGCGCAGCGATCCACGCTGGGCGCGCTCGTTCGCGGAGGGGACGGGCTACGTCCCCGAGGGGCTGATGGCGGTGCCGCTGCTGTACGACGAGGAGGTCTTGGGCGTCCTCCAGGTCCTCGACCGGCCTCAGCGCTCGACGTTCTCACTCAGAGAGATGGAGCTGCTGGGACTTTTCGCCAACCAGGCCGCGATCGCGCTGTCGCTGCTGCTCTCCGCGCGCCGGGCACGCGAGGAGCTCGCCGGCGACGGCGAGGCGGCGGCAGTCGCGGCGGTGGCGGGGGCCGTGGAGCGCCTCGAAGGCCCGAAGCGGGAAGCCGGGCTCGCCCTTCTCGACGCGCTCGCGCGTGTCCTCTCCTAGACGAAGAGGGCCCCTCGCGGGGCCCTCCGAATCGCTTTCGCGAAAGCGATCTACGTCTTAACCGTTGCCCTGCTGCTGCTTCCCGTGGAGCTCGAAGTCGTCGTCGTCGCTCTCGTCGCGCGGCTCGATCGTCGCGCCGTTGCCCTGCTGCTGCTTCCCGTGGAGCTCGACGTCGTCCTGCTCCGGGTTGCTCTGCTCGTCCGACACCTTTGCCTCCTTCAGCTCTTCCCGCTCGCGCGGATTATGCCCACTAGACGGAGTTCTTCCCCGAAATCTTCCATGCCTTTTGTGAATCCGTCAAACAGTGCGATCCTCTGCTGATGGGGAGGCTACGCAGCCGGCTCGACGAGCCGCTACGTGCGGTCGGCGCCGTGTTCGCCAACCCGGATCTGCGGCGCCTGGAACTCGCGGCCGCCGGCTCGTTCGTCGGCCTCTACGCCCTGACCGTCGGCATTGCGGTTTATGCGTTCCACCACGGCGGCGCGACCGCCGTCGGGGTGTTTCTCTTCATCCGGCTCGGGGCGGCGGCGCTGGTCGCTCCGATCGCCTCGTCGCTGGCCGACCGCTATCCGCGTGAGCGTGTGATGCTCGTCTCGGGGGTCGCCCGCCTCGCCGCCATGATCGGGGTCGCCGCGGCTGCCGCCGCCGGCATCCCGGCCGGGGTGTACATCCTGGGGACGCTGAGCCCGATCTTCGGGTCGGTCTTCCGTCCCGCAGAGTCCGCCCTCCTGCCGGTGCTTGCGCGGAAGCCGGAGGAGCTGACGGCTGCCAACCTCTGTTCCAGCACGTTCGACAGCATCGGCGCGTTCGCGGGGCCTGCCATCGGGGCAGTCCTCCTTGCTTTCGGCGGCCCGGCGACCGTGTTCACCTTCGTCGCAGCCACGTTCGCTTGGAGCACCGCGCTCGTCATGCGGATCCGGTCGCCGGAACGCGCATCGCGCACCGACGAGCCGCACGACCAGGCGCCGTCCACGAAGATGACCGCCGGTCTGCAGGCGGTCGCGGGCGAGCCGCGGCTCCGGTTGCTGTTCGGGCTCTACGGGGCGCAGATGGTCGTGGCAGGCGCGTACGGCGTGCTCGTCATCGTCATCGCGCTCGAGCTGCTCGGGATGGGCAACTCAGGCGTCGGCGTGCTCGAAGCGGCCAGCGGTGTGGGCTCGGTTCTCGGCGCAGGGCTGACGCTTCTGCTCATCGGTCGCGGTCGCCTCGCCGTCGATTTCGGCGTGGGTGTGGCGGCGTGGGGAGCGCCGCTCGTGCTGATCGGGGCATTCCCACGAATCTGGCTGGCGGTACTCGCGCTCGGGGTCGTCGGCTTGGCCAACACCGTCGTCGATGTCTCCGCGATGACGCTCCTGCAGCGGACGACACCTGACGAGATCGCCGCGCGAGTCTTCGGGCTGCTCCAGAGCGTCCTCGTCGGGGCGCTTGCTCTCGGCGCGCTCGCAGCGCCGTTGCTCGTCCATCTCGTCGGCACGCGGTGGGCCGTCGTCTCGACGGGCGCTCTCTTGCCGGTCGTCTCTGCGCTGGGCTACCGGCAGCTGGTTGCGATCGACGAGGGCGCCCGGGTGCCCGCAGAGCAGTTGGCGGCGCTTCGCTCGGTCGCCTTCCTCGCGTTCCTTCCGCTCAGCGAGCAGGAGGCGTTGGCGGCCGCGATGTCGAAGGTCGACGTGTCGGCGGGCGCGACGCTTTTCGAGCAAGGCGACGAGGGCGACCGCTTCTACATCCTGACGGAGGGCGAGCTTGTGGTCGACCTGCCGGAGGGGCCGAAGGTCGAGTCGGCGCCGTCGTACGTCGGGGAGATCGCGCTCCTCCGCGACGTGCCTCGTACGGCGACCGTCCGCGCGCAAAGCGACGCCGTCTTGTGGGCGCTCGAGCGTGACGACTTCCTCGGCGCCGTCAGCGGGCACGGTCGGAGCTCGACAGCGGCAGAGGCCGTCGTGGCCTCCCGGGCGCTCGCCTCGACCGCCTAGACGGAAAGCCAGTCGCGGAGCTCGGTGTGCGAGGCCGCGACCTCGCCCCCCAGCTCGCGCCGCAGCTCGCCGACGGTGCCGCTCCGCTCTGCGACGACGTCGTGCCGGTGGATCGTCTCCAGGTTCACCTGGCGCGACCAGAGAAAGTCGCCGTCTTCCAGTGAGGGATGGCGGTCGAGCGTCGACTTGAGCGCGTGCCGAACCGAGTCCTCGACGAACCGCGGCTGTAGGTGCGCGTGCTCCACGACGAACAGCTCGTCGGGGCGCTTGAGCAGCTCGTAGACGGGCGAGCTCATCGAATGCTCGACGATGTCGACGAGGTGCTCGGCGTTGATGCCTGCGTCGGCGCCCACGAGCAGCGTGCCGACCCCGCGCTGGTTGTGCGTCGCGAGTGGCACGAGCTCGAGGATGCGCGCGACGTCGACGTCCGCGAAGCCGGCCTCGAGGAGCCTGTCGGCCGCCGCACCGTGTACGAGACCTTGTGCACATGGGCACGCGTTGATGCCTGTCGCGGAGACGCCGACGACGCGCCGTACGCCCTGAGGCGACGCCGCCGCGATCCCGATCAGCGTCGCGATCTCCTGCGTCCGGAGGTCGGTGACCGGCGTACGCCGCTCGAGCGGGTACTGCGCCTCGATCCGCACCTCGGCCCGAAGCGCCTGCTGCCGCTCGACCACGTGGCGGGCGATGTGCTCGGCCAGCGTCTCGACGAGGAACGCCTCGCCGATGACGACGGCGTCGATCGCCTCGCCGAAGAGCTCGGGGAAACGGGACATGTGGACGCCCTTCTGGGCCGGATCGAGGTCGACCGTGCACGAGATCTCCGCTGCGAACGTCTTCTCGTGGCCCTCGTGGCGGATCCGGATCGCCTTCTGGACGCCCGTGACGCCGGCGCGCGTCAGGCCCAGCTGGACCTCGGGCACCGAGGCCTGCAGGTCGCCGGCCACTGCGTCACGAACGTTTGCCATCCGGTAGAACCGTAGCGCGCCCATGGCTCCAACCCGCTTTCCGCGGCTCGTATCGCTCGCGTGCCACGATCTCAGAACGCCGCTCGCGACGGTGTACGGCTTCGCGCGCACCCTCACCCGCGACGCAGAGCTCGACGAGCGCAGCCGCCGGTTCGTCTCGATGATCGAGCAGGCCTCCGAGCAGATGACCCAGCTGCTCGACGAGCTCGGCACCGCCGCCCGGATCGAGGCGGCGCGCTGGGAGCCGGGCCTGCGCTCGGTCGACACGCTCGAGCTGGCCGCGTGCGACGACGAACGCGTCGAGGCCCGCGGCGCGGGGGAGACGATCGAGACCGACGCCGACGCGGTCGGCCACGGACTCGACTCCCTGGCGCTCGCGGCGGTCCGGCACGGCCCCGCGCAGCGCGTGGTCTGGGACGTCCGCGGACGGCAGCTCGCCCTGTCTCCGGTTCAGCCGGCGGCCGCGCCGGTCGTCACCGGGGACGAGCCGCGCGACCTCGGATCGCTCGTCGCGCGGATGGTGATCGAGGAGCTCGGCGGCTCGCTCGTCCTCGAGGGCGACACGCTCCTCGTGAGCCTCTGAGCCGTCAGCCGCCGGTCGAGGTCGGTGCGCCGCCGGTCTGCTGGAGCGCCGCCGGGAGCCCGATCACGGGGGCGCGCCGCTGCCTGAACGTCAGATACGTCGCGACCGCTGCTGCGGCGATCGCAAGCCCGATCGTGTAGTGCTCGAAGCTCCGCACGGTCTGCGCCGCATCGTGCTCCCACTCTCCTCGTGCCAGCGAGCTCGAGGTCGTCTGGTCGGGAAGCAGGTCCTCGCCGTACGGGAAGCGGGCGGTGTGATGGATCTCCCAGCGGTGGAGGCGAAGTGTCAGCGCGACGGCGTCGACGACGGCCGCCACGCAGCTGAGATAGATGCCGTACGGGATGTAGGCCGCTGCGACGCCCGCCGCGACGAGCAGGAGCGGCGGGATGAGCGCGAACAGCCAGATGCGCACCTCGTTCGACGTCGTCGGATCGTGGAAGATGCGGGCGATGTGACCGTGCGGCCTCGACCATTCGACGACGCGCGGCTTCTCGAGAGCGAGCGACGCGGCCATCAGCGCTGCGAAGAACACGGGTAGCGCGAAGAAGCCGGCGAGGGCGAGCGGCGCGCGGCTTCTCACAGTCGCCCCGCCTCGATGACGCGTGCGAGGAACTCACGGGTGCGCGGTTCGCTCGGCGCGCTGAAGATCTGCTCGGGCTGACCCTCTTCCAGGATCACGCCGGCGTCGAGGAAGCAGACCTTGTCGGCGACCTCGCGCGCGAACGACATCTCGTGCGTCGCGATGATCATCGTCATCCCGAGATTGGCGAGCTCGCGGACGAGATTCAGCACCTCCGAGACGAGCTGCGGGTCGAGCGCGCTCGTGATCTCGTCGAGCAGCATGAGCTTGGGCTCCATCGCCAGCGCCCGCGCGATCGCGACCCGCTGCTGCTGGCCGCCCGAGAGCCGGTCGGGGAAGTCGTCCGCCTTGTCGGCCAGCCCGATCCGGTTCAAGAGCTCGCGGGCCCGCGCGCGAGCCTCCGCCGCCGAGACGCCGCGTGCCTTGCGCGGGGCCAGCGCCACGTTCTCGAGCACCGTCATGTGCGGGAAGAGGTTGTACGCCTGGAAGACGATGCCGATCTTCTTGCGCAGTGCATTGACGTCGATCTTCCCGTTCGTCAGATGTTGGCCGTCGACGGTGATCCGGCCCTCGTCGACGCGCTCCAGCAGATTGACGCAGCGGAGAAGCGTCGACTTGCCCGAGCCCGACGCGCCGATCAGGCAGACGACCTGATGCTCCTCGACCGTGAGCGTGACGTGCCGCAGCACCTGGTTCTCGCCGAACGACTTCGAGACGTCCTGCAACTCGACGAAGCTCACGCGCGGACGTCTGCTGTCTGACCGAACGCTCTCACGTCGCGAGTGCCCGCTCGCGGCGCTCGCGCAGCAGGATCAGGTGATCCGTGAAGCGCGCCAGCGGGATCGTGAGGAGGATGAAGAAAACGGCGGCAACGACGTACGACGTGAAGTTCGCGTAGGTCTGCGAGTAGCCCTGCGCCTGCTCGACCGCCTCCGCGACGCCGATCACGACGACGAGCGCGGTGTCCTTCTGCAGGCCGATGAAGTCGTTGAGCAGAGGCGGAATGACACGGCGGACTGCCTGGGGGAGCACGACGTAGCGCAGCGCCTGCAGGTAGCTGAGGCCGAGAGAACGGGCGGCCATCCGCTGCGAGGGATGAACCGACTCGATCCCGGCCCGGTAGACCTCGGTGACGTAGGCCGTGTACACCAGCGTCAGCGCCGTCACGCCGTACGTGAAGTTCGAGCGCGTGCTGACGAAGTGGATGTTGAGCGCCGGCACGCCGAAGCCGACGAGGAACGCGACGAGGATCAGGGGCGTGCCACGGAACACGTCGGTGTAGACGATCGCCAGGGCGCGGAACGGTCCTGCTCCGCGCCCCGGCAGACCACGGACGACGGCGATCGCGAGGGCCAGTACGAGCACCAGCGCCTCGGCGACCACCATCATTTTCAGGTTGACCTGGAAGCCCGCCCACACGTTCGGCAACGCAACACGGAAGTCGTGCGGCGATGCGAACGTGTGGAGGACTGTGTGCACTGCGTCGTTACTTCAGGACCGGGACCCTCGAGAAGTTGACGTTGAACCATTTCTTCTGGAGCTTGGCGATCGTCCCGTTCTTCCAGAGTGCGTCGATCTGAGCACTGATGATCGGGGTCAGCTTCGACCCCTTCTGCAGGACTGCGCCGTACTGCTCATGGGTGATGATCTGCCCGGCGATCGGCCCGTAGTTGTTCGGCCGGGCTTTGCGCTCGGACGCGACGATCGGCGTGTCCATGATGAAGGCGTCGCAGCGGCCGATGTGAACGGCCACGAACGCCGCGGCGGTCGCCTGGTAGATCAGCGGCTGCTTGGTCGGATGCAGCTTCTGCTGGATCCACTGCAGGCCGGTCGTGTCGGTCTGCGCGCAGAGCTGCATGTTCTTGAGGTCGGCGATCGAATGCGGCACCTTCGCCTTCTTCGACAGCAGCACCCCCTGGTTCGCGTCGAAGTACGACGACGTGAAGTCGACGGTCTTCTTCCGCTGAGCGGTGATCGTCGCCTCCTGGAAGGAGACGTCGAAGCCCTTCGCGCCGGGGGCGAACAGCTTCGCCCACGGCGTGTAGATCCACTTCGGCGTGAGGTGCAGTCGCTTGGCGATTGCCGACGCGATGTCGACCTCGTAACCCTTCGGATTGAGGTAGTTCGAGCCGCGCAACGTGCCGTTGGCGAAGTTCACGGCCGGATCGCCGAAGCCGACGACGAGCTGGCCCTGGTGCATGACGGGCGGAGCGGACGCACCCGCCGTTGCGGCCAGTCCGATCGCCAGCGCCGAGGCCGCGGCAAGGGCGGCAAAACGCTTCACAGAGTTCCTCCTATGCGGTGGGGCGGGGGGCGCTGCCGAGTCTAGCCCGCGAGGCGGGCTTCCACCCAGCGCTGGAACGCCGCCAGCAGCGGCTCCGAGGAGAGCAGCAGCCGACCGCGGTCGAGCATGCCGCTCGCCATCCCGCGGTGGACCGACTCGACGAGCGCCGTGTCCTCGCGGCCGACCTGCTCGTCGAGCTCGAAGAACTCCCGCAGCCATCCCTCGTCGACGTCCGGCCCGAAGAAGTAGTCGAGGTAGCGCTCGGTACGGCCGGGGCCGTTCGCCAGCGTCGGCCCGATCGAGAGGTTCGGCGGCCCGGGGAAGACGTTGATGTCGGTGTTCGGGTAGATGAGGTGGAACTGGCCCCGCTCGCCGGTGCCACGAGCCTGGCAGTACTGGGCGGAGAAGGTCGGGTGCGCCTCGAGCAGATAGCGGTCGGGGTTGACGTCGACCGCGGCGCTGAAGGACGGATGCGCCGTCGGGCAGTGGTAGCACTCGAGGAAGTTCTCGACGACGACCTTCCAGTTCGCATCCGAGCCGAACTCGACCCGGGAATGGAAGACGAGCGCGTCGATGTCGATGTCGCGGGCGAGGATCTCGGGCAGGTCGCCGAGATACTCCAGCAGCGACGCCGCCTCGGGGTCGGGGTTCACGAAGAGGAACGGACCCCACGTGTCGGCGCGGGCAGGGATCAACGACCACTCGGCCTTGTCGAATTCGGGCTCTCGGTCCGACCGCGGTGCGGCTCTCAGCGACCCGTCCAGGTCGTACGTCCACGCGTGGTAGTGGCACTGGATCGTCTCCCTCCGCCCTGCTCCCTCCGTCAGGACGGCGCCGCGGTGCCGGCAGACGTTGAGGAACGCGCGGAGCTCGCCCTCGCGGTCGCGCACGACGAGGATCGGGATCCCACCCGCCTCCGTCGCGAGGAACGAGCCGGGATCGGCCACCTGCTCCGCGCGGCCCCCGTACTGCCACGACCGCGCGAAGATCTTGGCGCGCTCCGCGCGCAGCGTCCTCTCGTCGCTGTACCAGGCGAACGGAAGCGTGAGCTCGTCGACGCTCGACATGCGGCCGATGCTATCCGCCGCGCCGATGCGCCCTACTCGCTAGCCGCGCATTGCCCACGGATCGACGTACACGTCGTCGATCCGCCAGTTGCTCCCCGACCCGACCGGTGTGATGCGGATGCGCGCCGAGGTCGAGCCGACGATGGGGAGCAAGGGAACGGACAGACCGCCCGCGGTGCTGAGCTTCCCGGTCGGCGCCCAGGCGCCGCCCGGAGAGAACGTCGCGACGTCCGTGACCCCGAGAACGGTGTTCAGAAGGCCGTACCACATGACCTGAACGTGCAGCCCGCGGTCGGTGCCGCCGACGTCCTTGCCGAACATGCGCACATAGAGGTCGCCCGCGCCGATGCAGACGACCGGGCTCGTCGCGGTACTGCCGCTCGGCAAGGAGAGCGCGTGCGAGCCGCTGGCGTAGAACGGCTCGTTGTCGCTGACGACCGAGCCGCCGCTGACCGTCCAGCCCGTCGTGCCGCTCTCGAAGCCGCCGTTCGGTGCGAGGTAGTAACTGGTCGAGTCGCCCCAGCGCGAGAAGACCTGTGTGCCGCTCGTCGGGCAGTTGCCGCTGATCAGGCCGGCACCTGCCTTGGCGGTCGCGCACGCCGCTGCTGCGAGCACGACGGCCGCGACTATCCCAGTCCTCTTGAGTAGTCCGCTTGCCACAGTCGAACGCCGGATCTCAGTCTCCTCACGCGCCTCCGGCGGGAATCACCCGGGTGGGTGACTTTGTGACCGGGCTTGACGAAAGCGCGGGAAATGCCGATCTAGAGCGGAGATGTCGACGGCCCACTCGCCCGCGAGCCTGTCCTTCGACGTCGACGAGAGTGGGGCGGCGCTGGTCGAGCAGGCGCGGGAGCGCGCGGTTGCACGGCTCGTCGGCGAGCGGGAGCGCGTCGCCCTGGGGCTCGGCCTCGCGTTCCTCGCCGCCGCCGCCGCGGCCCAGGTGCTCCTGCCGGCGGTGCGTCCGCTCTCGCCGGCGCCGCTCGCGATCAGCGTTCTCTGTTACGCGATCGTGTCGCAGGTCGGGTTCGAGGTCGGCCATGGGTTCGTCCACCCGTCGCAAGTCGCGCTCGTCCCGATGCTCTTCGCGCTTCCGCCCCGCAGCGTGCCGCTGCTGGTCGCCGGCGCCTATCTGCTGGGACAGGCGCCGGCGCTGATCCGTCGCCGCGTCGCCCTCAGCCACCTCCCGCTCATGCTCGCCAATGCGACGCATGCCCTCGGGCCCGCGATCGTCCTGAGCCTCGCGGCGCAGGCCCGACCCGAATGGAGAGATGCTCCCGTTTACGTCGGGGCGTTGGCCGCGCAGTTCGCCGGCGATTTTGCCGTCAGCGCATTCTGGTCCCGAGCCGCCTACGCACTGCGGATCACCGAGCACGCGAAGGCGATGCGGGCGCCGGTGGTCGTCGACACCGTGCTCGCGCCGGTCGGACTGGCGGTGGCCTTCGCGACCCCGGGGCGGGCGTGGGGGACGCTGTTGGTGCTGCCGCTCGTCGCTCTGCTGAAGACGTTCTCCCGCGAGCGTCAGGTGAGGATCGACCATGCGCTCGAGCTGTCGAGCGCGTACCGCGGAACGGCGATGTTGCTCGGCGACGTCATCGAAGCAGACGACGAGTACACGGGCACGCACAGCCGGGACGTCGTCGAACTCGTGCTGGCGGTCGCCGATCGGCTGGGCCTCGAAGGACGCGAGCGCCGGCGGGCCGAATTCGCGGCGCTCCTGCACGACATCGGCAAGGTGAAGATCCCGGCGGAGGTGATCAACAAGCCCGGGCCGTTGAACACGGCCGAGCTCGCGCTGATGCGCCAGCACACGATCTTCGGCGAGTCGATGCTGCTGAAGATCGGCGGGCTCCTCGGCGACGTCGGCCATGTCGTTCGCTCCTGTCACGAGCGCTGGGACGGTGCGGGTTATCCCGACCGGCTCTCAGGTGACGCGATCCCGCTCGCGGCACGGATCGTCTGCGCCTGCGACGCGTGGAGCGCGATGACGACGGACCGCTCCTATCGCAAGGCGATGCCTCAGCAGCAGGCGGCCGCCGAGCTGCGTGCGTGCTCCGGCACGCAGTTCGACCCGCGAGTCGTCGTCGCGCTTCTGGCCGTGCTCGGCCTCGACGCGTAGCCGGGCTCAGCCTGCGAGCCCGTGGCGGTATGCGTAGGCGACGGCCTGCGCGCGGTCGCGGACGCCGGTCTTCGTGAAGAGGTGGTTCACGTGGCTCTTCACCGTCGCCTCGCTGACGAACAGGCGCGCCGCGATCTCCGCGTTCGAGAGACCATCCGCGATCAGGGTCAGCACCTCCGCCTCGCGGGGCGTGAGCCCATGCGGGAGCTCGGACTTGGCGGCGACCGCCTCGACGAGGTGATGCTGGACGGCCGGGTCGATCGCCGCCTCGCCACGCGCCACGGCCGCGATCGCGCGTTCGATCTCCTCAGCTCCTGAATCCTTCGTCAAGAACCCACGGGCACCGGCACGCAACGCGTCGAGGACCGAGCGATCGTCGGCGTAGGTGGTGAGCACGATCACCTTCGTGGGCGCCGCCGCGGCGGCCAGGCGGCGCGTCGCCTCGACGCCGTCACAGCGCGGCATGCGCAGGTCCATCAACACCACGTCCGGACGAAGTCTCTCGACGAGGTCGACTGCTTCCTCGCCGTCCGACGCCGTACCGAGCACTTCGATGTCCGGCAAGAGGCCGAGGAGCGTCGCGAGCCCCTCGCGGACGACGCGCTGGTCGTCGGCCAGCACGACGGTGATCACGCGGGCACCCAGACCTCGACGCGGAATCCGGCGTCGGTCGGGGCTGCGGTGAGGGTGCCGCCGAGCAGCTCGGCGCGCTCGCGCATGCCGGTCAGGCCGTAGCCGCCGCCGTTCTGAGACGCGGCGGCCGGCATACCGAAGTCCTCGACGCTCAACCGTGCACCGGCGGGCTCGTAGGCGAGTCTCAGCTCCACGCGGGCAGCCCGGGCGTGCTTGCGGACGTTCGTCAACGCTTCCTGGGCCGTGCGAAACAGTGTCAGGCGCGCGTCCGGGTCGAGAACCTGGCCCTCGCCGTCGACGGCGATCGTCGCCGGGATCCCCGTGTCACGTTCGAAGTCGGCGACGAGCCCGGGGAGGCGCTCGGGACCGGGAAGCTCCTCGTCGCGCAGCATCCCGATCGCGCGCCGCGCCTCCTCGATCCCGCTGCGGGCGAGGTGGTGCGCGCGCTCGAGCGCCTCGACCAATCCCTCGTCGTGATGACGGGACGCGCGCAGTCGCGCTCCCTCCAGCTGGAGCGCCAGGCCGGACAAGGAGTGCGCAAGGACGTCGTGCATCTCCCGCGCGAGTCGCTGCCGCTCGGCGAGGACGGCGGCGCGGGCCTGCGCATCGCGTGTCTGCTCGAGCTCGCGGAGCAGCTGCTCCGCCTGCTCCTGGCCCTCCGCAAGACGACTCGCGAGCCGGGCCACCACGTAGAACGAAACGACGCCGAGCTCCTGCAGCAGCGCACCGAACGCGCTCTTGTCCTTCCCGAGAACCTCGGCGAAGGGGAGGGCGACGAGGGCGAGCGCGACGATCGCGAGCCCGAGCCGGCCGGGCAACCGCATCGCAGCCGCAGCCACGGCGATGAATGCACCGAGGAACGCCGGGCCCTTGGGTTGCAGCGCGACGAGCACCGACGAGCTCGCGACCAGCGCCGCGAAGAACGCGACTTCCGCGATCGGCGATTGCAGCCGCCGGCTCATGACCCCGGCGACGCCGATCGTGAAGCCGGCGAGGGCGAGCAGGATCCCGAGGTGCTCGCCGTGCACGCCCGGGCGCGGATGCGCCTCGGCCGCCGTGATCACGACCAGCGCGACCACCGCGACTCCGAGCGGCCGCATCAAGCGCTCCATCGCGCGCTGGCGTGCCCGTGTCTGCTCCAGCGAGGCCAACACGTGAGGAAGCGTAGGGCCGGCGAGCCCATCCGTCATCGCCGCACGGGTGGAGGCGCAGATCCACCCCCGGGCTGAGCCGCACTTCGACCCGCCGCCCGATGACGCGGGCCCGGGCTCGCCGTAGCGTGACGGCCATGAACGAAACAGTGATCCGCGTCGCAGGCCTCGCCAAGCGCTACGGCGACTTCGAGGCAGTCCGCGGCATCGACCTCGAGGTCGGCCGCGGCGAGATCTTCGCCTTCCTCGGCCCGAACGGGGCGGGGAAGACCACCACGGTCGAGATCCTCGAGGGCTTTCGCAGGCCGACCGCCGGCGAGGTGTCGGTGCTCGGCGTCGATCCGGCGCACGCCGGCCCTGCCTGGCGCAACCGCGTGGGCGCCGTGCTACAGGAGTCCCACCCCGAGCCCGGCCTCACCGTACGCGAGTGCCTGAGGCTCTACGCCGGCTACTACGCCGCGCCGCGCGACATCGACGAGACGATCGCGCTCGTCGGTCTCGACGAGAAGGCCGATACGCTCGGTGACCACCTTTCGGGTGGGCAACGCAGGCGCCTCGACGTCGCACTCGCGCTGATCGGCGATCCAGAGCTGATCTTCCTCGACGAGCCGACGACCGGCTTCGATCCCTCGGCGCGCCGGACCGCGTGGACCGTCATCGACGGGCTGCGCGCACTCGGGAAGACAGTCTTCCTCACCACGCATTACATGGACGAGGCCGAGCACCTCGCCGACCGCATCGCCGTCATCGCCGACGGCCGGATCGTGGCCGAAGGCACCCCGCAGACGCTCGGCGGCCGCGACCGCCTGGCCGCGACGATCACCTTCACGTCGCCGCAGGGAGCCGGTGTGGCCGAGCTGCCGGAGCCGCTCAGGTCGCTCGCCGATCCGAGCTCGAACGGGACGATCGCGATCCGCACCGAGTCGCCGCTCATGCACGTCCGGGATCTCGCGGACTGGGCGAGTGCCGCCGGCTTCGACCTGCCCGATCTCGACGTTCGCCGCCCAACGCTCGAGGACGTGTACCTCGCGCTCACCGAACACGGAAAGGAGAGCTGATGTTCCTGCTCGTCCGCTGGCTGATCCGCAGGCGTCGCGCCCAGAAGGCCGCGGCGCCTGCGGCGCCTCCGACTGCTCATGGCAGCGTCGGGCTCGTGCTCCACCAGGCCCGCTACGACCTGCTCGGCTTCCTGCGGAACCGTCAGGCGCGCTTCTTCACATTGATCCTCCCGCTGATCTTCCTCGTCATCTTCGTCGGCGTGTTCGGCAACAACACCGTCGGGCCGGCGGGGGTCAAGGCATCGACGTACTACGTGCCGGGGATCTCGGCGCTCGGCCTCATCGCGGCGTCGTTCGTCAATCTCGTCATCTCCATCACGGCGCAGCGCGAGGACGGGATCCTGAAGCGCCGTCGTGCGACGCCGGTGCCGGCATGGGTCCTCATCGCCGGCCGTTCTCTGACCGCGATCGCCGTTTCCCTCGCCGTGATGACCGTCCTGCTCGCGGTCGGCCGCTTCGCGTACGGCGTGCACCTGCCGACGTCGACGATTCCCGGCATCGCCGTGTCCGCGATCGTCGGCTCGCTCACCTTCTGCGTGCTCGGCTACGCGTTCTCGACCGCCTGCAGGAACGAGGACGCCGCCCAGCCGATGGTGCAGGCCGTCATGCTGCCGCTGTACTTCATCTCGGGCGTGTTCATCCCGAACGTCAACGTGCCGTCATGGATGCGGCACGTCGCCGAGATCTTCCCGGTTCAGCATCTCGCCGGGGCGCTCCACCACGCGTACGACCCCGCGACCCACGGCATCGGGATCGTCTGGAGCGACCTCGGGGTGCTCGCCGCATGGGCGGTGGTCGGGCTCGTCGTCGCGCTGGCCAGGTTCAGCTGGACGCCGGGAGGGCGTGCTGCGTGAGCGGCCCGTCGCCCGAGCGGTTCGTGACCGCCGGCAGCGCTCACGCGGCGCCGTCTGCCGTCGCGTAGACGCGGCCCGAGCCGGGGCGGCCGCTGCGCGCGACGTACGCCGCCGACACACCCGCGGCGAGCGCATCGGCGTCGTCGCGCTCGGCGAGTGCGACGACCGAGCCGCCGAACCCGCCGCCTGTCATACGGGCGGCGACAGCGCCGGCGTCGTACGCGAGCTCGACGAGCAGGTCGAGCTCCGGGATCGAGACCTCGAAGTCGTCGCGAAGGCTGGCATGTCCTGCCCGGAAGAGCGTGCCGAGCGACTTCCGGTCCGGAGTGCCGGGTCGCTCGAGAGCTTCGACGCAGGCCCGGACGCGCTCGTTCTCGGAGACGACGTGCCGGAGGCGGCGGCGCGACACCTCGTCGACACCGGCTCGGAGCGAGGCCGTCTCGGCCGCCTCGATCGTCACCTCCGACGGCCGCGCGCCCTCGAGGCACGGCAGCGCGCGCTCGAGCTCGGCCCGCCTCGTGGCGTAGCCGGAGTGCTCGAGCGTGTGACGGACACCCGAGTCGAAGACCACGATCGCGAGCTCCGCCGGCAGCGGGACGAGCCGGTGGTGCTCCGTACCGCAGTCGAGCAGGAGTGCATGCCCACGCCGCGCGAGGAGGGACACCGCCGGGTCCATCAGGCCGACGGGGACCCCGACGGCGCGATGCTCTGCTTCCTGTGCGACGTGCGCGAGGTCGAGGCGCGGCAGCTCGAACCCGGCCGCCCGACAGAGCGCGAGGGCGACCGCCACCGTCAGCCCCGCGGACGACGACAGCCCCGCGCCCGCCGGCAGGGTCGAGGACACTACTCCGTCGAGCCCCGCGGCAGGCCGGCCGAGCTCCTTCAAGAGCGCCGCGACCGCGGCCGCGTACCGAACCCAGCCCACGAGCATCGACCGCGACGTTCCGTCCGCTGCGAGCTCGACGGTCTCCGGGAACTCGGCCGACCGGAGCCGGATGATCCCCGGTTCCGGCCTCCAGCGCACCGTCACGCCGCGGTCGAGCGCAACCGGCAGCACGAGCCCCCCGGAGTAGTCGGTGTGTTCCCCGATGAGGTTGACGCGGCCCGGCGCGAAGGTGATGGGCATGCCGGCTCGGTTCGCCCGCCCGGGCGGATCAGGCGCGCCCGGTGTGCAGCGTGACACGCGTCTCGCCGTGGCGCACCGAATGGCAGGCTCGGCAGCGGGCCTCGTACGAGTCGAGCGCTCCGACCTGGATCGTCTCGCCGGCGAACGGCGCCGGCTCGCCGTCGACGAGCCGCTGCGTCATCGTCGCCGGGCCGCCGCAGCGGTGGCAGACCGCCTCGAGCTTGTCGACGAACTCGGCCACGCAGAGCAACGTCGGCATCGCGCCGAACGGCAGCCCGCGGAAGTCCTGCGCGAGGCCGGCGGCGACGACGCGCACGCCTCGCTCGACGAGCTCCTCGATCGCGTCGACGATGCTGCCGTCGAAAAACTGCGCCTCGTCGATGCCGACCGCGTCGTAGCCCGCTGCGAGGCGCGGCACATCGGCGCTCGCCCCCGCCGTGACCGCGCGCATCTTCGCTCCCGCGTGCGAGACGACGTGCCCGACGTCGTACCGGTCGTCGATCGCGGGCTTGACGACGAGCGCGCGCTGACCGGCGATCTCCGCGCGGCGCAGCCGCCGGATCAGCTCCTCGCTCTTGCCCGAGAACATCGGCCCGCAGACCACCTCGAGCCAGCCGCCCCGTCGTGGCTGCGTCCTGATCACGGCGCGGGACCCTAACGAGCGTTCAGGACGACGGGCGCCAGACGTAGACGTTCGTCTCGTAGGGGTCGAAGCCGAGCCGCCGGTAGAGGCGGTTTGCCGCTTCGCGCTGGGGCCTGGAGGTCAGGAGCACGTGTGAGACGCCCGCCTCGGCCGCCAGCCGCTGCGCCTCCCGCGTGAGCGCCTCGCCGGCACCGTGCCCACGCGCGTGCTCGTCGACGACGACGTCCTCGATCGCTCCCCGCAGGCCGGCCGGGGTGCGCTGGACGAGTAGCGTCGCGATACCGACGATGCCACCCGCATCGTCTCGTGCGAGCAGCAAGAACGTCGCCGGGTTGCCGACCAGCTCGGCGAGCTCGGCGGGCGTCGGGACCGTCGCCCTCGGGGAGAGCTGCGGGAGCAGACGGGCGAGCGCGTCGTGCAGCTCGCCGTCCGCGCGGGTCGCGCGCTCGATTCTCACCGCAGCAGGCGGGAGAGCCGGCGGTCCTTGAGCACGCGGCCCCCGGTCTGGCACGACGGGCAGTAGTAGATCGCGTGCTCGTCGAAGTCGACGCGTGCGAGTGGGGTCCCGCAGCGCGCGCACGGCTCGCCGAGTCGGTCGTGGACGCGGTAGGTCTTCGCGTCGTTCGCCCCCGCGATGCGCAACTCCAGCCCGCGCGCCATCTCCTCCCGAATCGCCGTCCCGAGTCGCTCCACTTCATCGTCGGCGAGCTGTGTCGACAGGGCGTACGGGGAGAGCTTCGCCACCCAGAGGATCTCGTTCGCCCACGCGCGGCCGATGCCCGCGATCAGCCGCTGGTCGCGCAGCATGGAGTGGAGGCGCCGGGAGTCGGATGCGAGGATTTCCGCCAGCTGCTCCGTCGTCAGTGTGTCCGCCTCGGGCCCGAGATGAGCGAGCTCCGCCTCGACGTCCTCGGGCCGCAGGAGCCAGACGCCCGCGCGCTTCTTCGACCCCGCTTCGGTCAGCTGCAGCTCGCCGCCGTCGCTGAAGCGCAGCCGGAACATGGGCGTCTTCGCGCCCTTGCCGTTCACCGGGACGTACCTCAGCCGGCCCGCGCTCATCAGGTGCACCATCAGCACGAGCCCGCCGTCGTCGCTCGGCAGGAGAAACCGCTTCGCCCGCCGCTCGACGCCGCTCAGGCCCTCCCCGTCGAGCGCCGACAGCGGGGGATCGATCGTCTTCAGCGTCGCGACGTGGGCCGGGCCGGCCTTCTCGATCGGGTACTTCTTGACGAGCGGGTCGAGCTGGCGGCGCCACGCTTCGACCTCGGGCAACTCGGGCACGTACGCTCCTGCCTTGGTGGACGCGATCAGGGTAACGGTGCGCCGTGGCGCCGTTGTCGAGGCCGTGCATCTCGTCCACGTCGCCTGCACCGACGGCCGCTCGTTCGGCGACCCCGCACTGGTGTGCTTCCTGCGCTCGTCGGCAAAGCCGCTCCAGGCGGTCCCGTTCGTGGAGGGCTACGACGACCTGGAGGACGACGAGATCGCAATCGCCTGCGCATCGCACCGGGCGGAGCCCGCCCAGCTCGACGCGGTTCGCAAGGTGCTGGTGCGCGCCGGGGCAACGGCCGACGATCTCGAGAACGGACCGCAGGAGTGCCGTCCCGAGGGAACGCTCGGCCACAACTGCTCCGGGAAGCACGCGGCGATGCTCGCCGCGTGTCGCGCGCACGGGTGGCCGCTGCATCCGTACCGCGATCCCACCCATCCTTTGCAGCAGCGGATCGCGGAGCTGATCGGCGGCGGTGAACGAGCGGTGGACGGCTGCGGCGTGCCGACGTTCGCGGTCACGCTGCGAGACGCGGCCGGGGTCCTGACGCGCACGCCCGAGCGCATTCGCCGCGCGATGCGCGCGCGGCCCGAGCTCGTCGGTGGGTCCACCGGTGCCACGGATTCCGACCTCATGCGACTACGCGACGGCTGGATCGCCAAGGGAGGCGCCGAGGGGCTCTTCTGCGCGGCGCACGAGGACGGCCTCGGCATCGCCTTGAAGGCCGAGGACGGCGCATACCGCGCGATCGGGCCGGCGCTCGCCCACGTTCTGGATGTCGACGAGCTCCGCGAGACGCCGGTTTCCAACAGTCGCGGGGAGATCGTGGGCGTCGTAGGGTTGGGAGCGCGATGAAGGTCTTCATCGTCAGCGACATGGAGGGCGTCGCCGGCATCGTCCGGTGGCAGCAGACGACGGGCGGCCACGCGATGTACGAGGAGGGCCGTCGGCTCTACACGGGCGAGATCAACGCCGCCGTGCGTGGCGCCAAGGCTGCAGGCGCGGACGAGATCGTCGTGATGGACTGCCACGGCGCCGGCGAGGGGTGGGCGTTCAACTCGCTGATCCCGGAGGAGCTCGATCCAGCCTGCGAGTACGTGGTCCAGAACGAGTGGACCGAGTATGTGCAGTACCTCGAGGCCGGCGTCGACGCGGCGCTGTTCGTCGGCATGCACGCGATGGCGGGAACCGCCGACGGCGTGCTCGCCCACACCGTCAGCGGCTCGTCGTGGTGGCGTCTCCGCTTCAACGACGTGGAGGTGGGAGAGACGGGGATCAACGCCGCGCTCTGCGGCAACTGGGGCTGCCCCGTCCTGCTCGTCACCGGCGACGAGGCAACGTGCCGCGAGGGCAAGGCGCTGCTCGGCGACAGGCTCACGATCGTTGCGGTGAAGACCGGGCTCGGTCGATTCAGCGCCCGCCAGCTTCCGGCGCAGGCTGCCCGCGACCGCATCGAGCGCGGCGCGCAGCAAGCGCTTGCCGACCTGTCGGCGGTGAAGCCGTACGACCCGGGCCGGCCCTGCTCGATCGTCGTCGACTACAACACCTCGGATCACGTCGACCAGCTCCGCCACCGGCCCGGCGTGGAGATCACCGGCACGCGCCAGATCACCTCGCGCGCGGACGACTGGTGGACCGCCTGGCGGCAGTTCTACTTCTGAAACTGTTTCGCCGCTTCGCGGCGAAACAGTTTCCGCGACCTCCTTAGAGAGCCTTTCATAAAGAAGGGACCTGTTGGTTGGTGGCGAAGGCGGTTGCGTCCACTTCGATTGGGAGGATGGGGCGCAGATGCCGAGGCCGTT
>Ga0070731_10001639_pt1 | contig 22688 bp, 13 predicted proteins | sample Coa_R1_2_FD_66448 | JGI IMG/M metagenome (GOLD analysis project Ga0070731, IMG submission 66448) | Surface soil microbial communities from Centralia Pennsylvania, which are recovering from an underground coalmine fire - Coalmine... | ecosystem: Environmental > Terrestrial > Soil > Unclassified ... | reverse complement strand
CACCTGCCCCTTCTGCAATACGCCCCCAGCGTGGATCACGCGCAATATCCACCATTGGCGAAAAAGCCCAGTCCAGCCCGTCAGCGCTTGCTTCAGTTGCAGCAATGCGCGCGCTGCGTTCAATCAATGAAGTATCCCAACTGCAGGACAAACCAAGCGGAATTGGAAAAATCGTTCGGTGCCCGTGAATAACATCCAACCCAAAAAGCAGGGGGATGTGCAGGCGCGAATTATTGACGGCAATTTCCTGCGCCTTATGCACCTGCGAGGGTCCGGTAATGCCAAATAAGCCGCCTACTTGTCCGTTGCGGATTTTTGCATCAACATCTTTACTGACGACCGAGCCGGTTACTGCTCCACCCGGGGTTACCAGGTTAAGCTGACCGATTTTTTCATCGATGGTCATTTTATTCATCAGGTCAGCTACAAATGCATCCATTTTTGCATTTTGTGCCCTTGATTGCAAAATGGCAATCATCGATACCATTATTAGAAAGGAAATTTTTTTCATTTGGCAATATTTATTTGTTACACGAATTTTACCCTTTTTTTGAATGAAAACAGGTCATTTGCCGTTTTCACTTATACCTGGTTTTTAGAGGATAACCGGCACCTGCTTCTTTATTTAATCGCAGAAATGCAGGCATGTTCAGCATAATTCCATCCGGCATGTCAAAAATTCGTCCCGCAAAACCCAGAGACCCCGCCGCAAACAATTTTAATGCATCAAATACGGTGCGATCGCTTTTTGCCAGATGGCATAACCTTTTGGATTCATGTGCAATTTATCCTGAATAAAAATATCATCAATAGGTTTTCCGTTTTTATTAAGCATCAAATGATACACATCGACAAATGAAGCATTTTTTTGTGCTGCCAGGAATCCTTTTATCCTGTTATTCGATTCTTCGGCCTTAGCCATGAGCCGCTCCCGACTCGGACTCGGCTTTATAGAAACAACAACAATATTTACATTGTGCATTTTTTCCCTGATCAACACAAACAATTTCTTAAAGCGGTCAAAAACTGTAAGGGCAGTCAGTGTATCTGAAAACGCCAGATCATTATCACCGCAATAAATCACAATTTGTTTTGGGTGATAAGGAAATATGATATCATCCGCATAACGAATCACATCGGGAAAAGATGAACCGCCAAATCCGCGATTGATAATTGTATATTTTGGAAAATAGGATTGCACGTCAGTCCATTTGGTAAATGACGAACTCCCTACAAATAAAATTGCGTGTTGTGGCGGGGGGTTGACACTGTCTTGTCTTTTGAAATTTTCTATGTCAGATATGAAAGGCTGCGCATGTACAAAAGTTCCAGCCGCAATAACCAGGAGCAAACAAAGTACTGGCGGCAAGTCAATTTTTATTCTCATAATTTATTCGACTTTTAACATATTTGTTCTTGGTGACACCCCATTTTCATTGATCGCCTCAATAGAAAAATAATACGTTTTCAATTTGTCCATGGCCTTAAACCAATACGTGTTATCGTTATATACCATAATGCAATTATATAATTTGTCCGGAGCAATTCCATAATAAATATTATACGCGTACGCATTACCTACCGGACGCCATTTTATCAGTGCGCTTCGTTTGTCTTTTAGCGTTCGCAGAACGATAAATTGTTTTACCAACCCCGGTTTTGCCCCATTTCCATTTCCGAACACACGCAATCCGCTGATGGCGAATTTTCCCGTGGGCATGTGAATATTCGACAGTTTTATAAATCTTGCCTGTACCGGATTTGCGAGCTCAACGTAGTCATGGGGTACGTCTGTTTTGTTATTGCTTTTGTCGATCAGTACATTCCATTTTTCCCCGTCAAGCGATGCATATAGAATGTATTGGTGTGACTGGTCATTGAATTTGCCAAGGCGATCACTGTCAACATCCTGATCAGCATAATTTATCTGAACGGCATTTACCGTAGAAACATTTCCCAGATCAGAAATGATCCATTCACTTGTATTAGCTGTTTTTGCGCTCCAGTAGGTTTTTATGTTTTCATCAACTGCATTATTGGCGCTATAACTGCCATAGGTAGACGAAACCAAAACCGGTTTGTTATAATTGAGCAACATCCATCCGGTAAAATCATTTACCGGTTTTCCGGGGTCTTGTTTTACTAAATAGGCAAAATGAAGATACTGGGGCAAATAATGCGGATAATCTCCAAATGCCGTATTGCACCACATCACATCATCTGCGTCAAAACCGGCTGGCCAAATACCAATTCTTCTTTCAAAAGTATTTTTCACAGCTATAATCATTGTGCTTACGTGCCAGTAATTTCCAAAAGCATCCTGGAATGTTGCGCCATGTCCTGCACCGCGCACAAAACCTCCTGGTTTAAATGATAATGGATCCGATTGAGGAATAAAATCATTTCCGATCGGTTTATCTCCAACAATCACTCCGTCTGCGTATCCGCTCATTTCTGTTCCGGGGGCTCCGTATTGATAATAATATTTTCCATGGTGTTTCGTCATCCAGCTGCCTTCAATGAAAGGATCGAGAAAAGTATTGTCCATATTTTCACCAAAACGCTGCCAGCCGTAACGCCAATCTTCGAGCATATATATTTCTTGTCGGGTTCCGATTGGTTTAAATGTTTTTCTATCCAATTCAATTCCATAAGTTGGAAAACGATCACTGCTTCCGTTGTACATATAGAATCTTCCGTCATCGTCTGTAAAAAAAGCGGGATCCCAGCCACCGATCTCGAATGAATCCACCAGCGGTTTCCATTGGTTTAACTTTGGATTTGTACTCATCCATAACGTAAAATTCTTTGTATAGGTGGAACCAAATACAATCATGGTGTCGCCTACAATGCCAACCGCAGGAGCGCAAAGCTCATCATATACTTTATTCCAGGGTCGAAGAAATTTTTTAGATATGAATTTCCAGTTCAGCAAGTCACTACTCCACCAATAACCCCATTGATTGGTGGAAAATAAATAATAATCCCCTTTATATAAAACAATCACCGGATCTGCCGCTGCGCGATGTCTTCCCCATTCGGAAAAATCAGGTATTGGGGTGTACCCATAATCAATATTCACGGGATTGCAGTAAGTCCGCTTCACCCCCCGGCTCTCTTCTTGCGGTGAGGGAAATTGTTGTCCGTATGTATTTACCGTTAGTAAACTCAAATATAATAGCAGCACCAGAGGTGAACAGATAGTCTTGGAAGCATGTCCAATCAAAGTTGCTGAAGCTGGTTCCATTATTTTTTATCAAAAATTAATTTATCCATATTAAAATTTCCAGTGCCATAATCAGCAAACAGACCATGCGGGTCAATAAACCGCCGAAAAATGCAGCGATCTGCCACATTCTTAGGTTGCATGAAAGCTTTTGAATCTAAAAAATTATTCTTACGCAGTTGCGGATCGTGAGTTTCAGGCGATACGTGCAGGCAATTCTAGTCTCACTTTCACACTCCGGTTTAAGTTTCATCTTATTTCAATGCTTCATCCTTTTCTTTTTCAAGAAACCCCGATCCTTCCTGCAATCCGCCTGTTTCCCATTCAAGCAAGGCTTCATCCGGTACAGCTTCTATCGGAATAGTGCTTGACTTTGACGGTTCATTGTATGGAACATTTGACTTTCTGTTGTAACAGGAAATCAATGACCACCTGGAATTATCTGAGAGGTTTGCCTCCGAACGGTGCAATAAATTGCTGTGAAAAAACAAGGCATCGCCGGCTTTTATTTCTACGTAAATTAATTCCCGTGTTTTTAAAGCGAGGTCAACATAATGTTGCGATGCGCCAACCTGCTCTCCGGAAAAACCATGTTCAATCCGCCCCATTTTATGGGTTCCCTTTATTACCTGTAAGCAACCGTTTTGTTTATTGGCATCCGTGATCGCAATCATGACAGAGATCATCTGGTCAGGAAATAAGAATTCATTTTTATACCAATAACCGTAATCCTGGTGCCACTCCCAGGCGCCGCCAACTTTTGGTTCCTTTTGCATCAACTTACTATGAAAATGACAAACAGCGGAATCTTCGTCCATTAATTTGTTCACCGAATTAATAATGCGTTCGCTTTTAGACAGCAATCCGTAAGCATCATTGCCCGGTTTGTACCACAATGCAAGTTTTGTCTTTTTCCCCGTCTGATCATTCAGGTCAAAAGAATGTTTCCGCATCATGTCATCTTCAATGGCGATGTTGTACAATTTTTTTACTTCATCGGCTTTCAAAAAATTTTCAATAATGACATATCCATCTCTGTTATAATCTGCGATTTGCTGCTTACTTAATTCAAATGTTGACATATTCGTTAATTTAAAAGATCAATAAATCTGTTCGATGAGGTATACCTTATTTACTTTTTCAACAATTCAACTATTTTATCCACGGGCTTTGGAATCCCAATCTCTTTAATCCTGCCTGGACGTCGGGAATTTGCATAAATAATTTCCATATCAGTTTACTGCGGTAGTTTTCGATCATCACAACAATAGGTCCTTCGTCAATTGCGAGATGGGTTTTTGCATACCAGTTTTTTGTTTCACTGAATCCGTCTGCAAATCCATAACTGCCCCAGAGCCGGTTTCCCAAGTTATAATAAAAATATTTTAAAGCCTGCATGGAATATTCCGGAGTAAATGGAAACGATGAGAGTGCAGCCGTTGGTTGTATCACACCAAAATCTTCCTGCGGGCAATGAGCGACATACCCTTTGTAACTGTCACCCGCTGTTAAACCCCAGCAATTTTCTCCGTAACCTTTATATTTTTTCGGGTTTTCGATGCAATATGCACGATTTATCAGTGTATGATTTTTTGTTTGTTCGGCATAATCAATGTTGTGATCGTCAGTTAATCCATTCGGATCTATTCCCATATAAGTGTACTGCTCAAAAAACAAGGGACCGCCTTTATCATAATTACCCAACGGCAACGTATAACCGTAATATGAATTGCCGTTTTTCCAGCCGCCGCTTTTTACCCATGAATTTTCGTACAATTCTTTTGAGATCGGATGCGTTGGTGATGAAGCCGCGATGATATAGGTGATAAGTGCCTCATCATAACCAAATACCGGGAAATTCATATCAAAATCATTTGCAGGGCTCCAATGCCAGTACAATAGTTTATTGTCTCCCCTGCTGTGCCAGTTCCAATCGGCTGTTTCCCACATCTGCTGAACGCGTTTCTGAAAATATTTTTCAGCTAATGTGTTGCCACTGAAATATGCTTTTGCAGTAAGCAATCCCATCATGAGATAAGACGTTTCAACAATATCAGCACCATCATCCAATCTTCCGAATGGTATTGTTTTGCCCGTTGCGCCATTCATAAAATGCGGATAAATACCGTGAAAGCAATCTGCCTTAATCAGGAAATCGACAATCTTAATTAATCTTTTAAGAGCCGTATCATTCCCAATCCACCCACGGTTCACTGCAACAACGGTTGCAAGAATCCCCATTCCGGTGCCGCCGATCGCGCAAGCTTCGGGTCCAAACGTGTTCTTGCTTAAATTGGGTTCATCATAAGCTTCATTAATATAATCCCAGTAATATTCTGCGCGCACGGTATTGTCTCTTTCGCGGGCAAGACCGCTAACAGGGTGACCAAAATTCCAGAAATAGCGAAATGTTTGACGCTGCACGATTTCAAGCAATGCCGAATCAGCAATGTCTTTGATAATGCCAACTGGAGCAACAGCGTTCTTTTCTACCTTTTTTTTACTGGCAGTTTGTGCAACAATAATTGTTGATGCCATCAATAAAAGAAATGAGAATACATATTTCATACTGTCTTTTTATTTCACACGCCTAACCCAATTAACCCTCAGCCATTCCATTCATTTCACCCAGGGACTTTCAAATCCTAATTTCTTTAATCCGGCATGTATTTCGGGGCAGCTCATAAACAATTTCCACAAAAGTCCGCTTCGATAGTTTTCGATCATTGCCACTTCCGGTCCCTGGTCAATGGCAAGATAACGGGTCGGATACCAGTCGGCAGTTTCGCTAAAGGCATCATAAAAACCATACTTGCCCCATAGTTTATTTTTCATTTCCGCATTCCAATGCCGTATTGCGGCCATGGATTGTTTTGGGGTGTATGGCAAGGATGAAATTGCTGCCGTCGGAGAAATCACGCCCAGATCATTTCTTTGATCCGGAGCATGCGCAGCATATCCGCGCACAGAATAACTTGCCGTTAAACCCCAATTATTTTCCCCATAACCTGCAAATTTTTTTGGATCGTCAACACACCATTTATAGTTTATGAGCGCCTGGATGCTATCTTCGGTCCAGTAATCTGCGTACCGATCCTTTAACCCATGAGGATCCAGCCCCAGGTAAGAATAATGCGCCCAAAACAATGGTCCGCCATGCGGGGGGTCTCCCTGCATGTGTAAATGCAAAGTATCGGCATGGTAAAAACTGATTTTATTGATATCCCCACGCTGTGCCCAGCCTTCGGTATAAACTTCCGTTGGAATGTTGCTTGTTGGTGAGGACGCAGCCATCACGTACAAAATCAAACATTCATTATAACCATGGACCGGAAAATTCTTTTTCCAACCCACTGCGGGGCTCCAATGCCAGAACAAAACATTTTGTCCGCCGTTACGATACCAGGAAAAATCGACTCCTCGCCATAATGCGTCAATGCGCGCTGCTAATTTTTTTTCTTCCACATCTCCTTCTTTAAAAAATTGACGTGCACAAAGCAGGCCCTCAAGCAAATAACAACTTTCCACCAAATCACCGCCGTTGTCATCCGCTCCGAATGGTATCACATGTCCTGTAGCGTCGTCTATCCAGTGCGGCCAAGCTCCATGAAAACGATCTGCTCTTTCCAAAAAAGAAACGATCTTATCAAATCGCCGAAAGCCCTCTGCCCGGGAAATATAACGGCGGTGTATACCCGCAATTATCGCCATGCAACCAAAACCGCTCCCGCCCGTTGCAATGGTGCGCTGATCATTTGCAGGATATACATTATCCAGGTGAATTCTTTCGGCCGCCATACCACTGTTTGGCTCTGCGCCATCCCAAAAATATTCAAAAGTTTGTTTTTCCACCAGATCGAGTAATGCATTATTACTTATTGCAACGTCAGAAGTGGCTGTCTTTTTTTTTGATTTAACCACCGAACGCTGTGCTGAAAGAAAAAAAGAAAAGCCGATAGTAATCAAGAAGACAAGAATAAGTTTTTTTTCAAGCAAACGAATCATTGTACATAATTTTTAAGCTGTACAATTTATGTAAAGATTTTCTTTTACGGCAGGTACCATGGACATCTTTTTGAAGATATCTTCTCAAAAATCTATTTTAGGCAACTATAAGTTCGGGCTGGTAAATCCAAGGTTTGTCATTCCTCTTTTTATTTCCGGACAACTCATAAATAAATTCCATAGTAATCCGCTTCTGTAGTTTTCGATCATTACGATTTCAGGACCCTGGTCAATTGCCAGACAATCTGAATCGAACCAGATGTTGGTAAGATTGAAAGCATCAGTAAATCCGTATTGATTCCAGATCTTGTCTCCCAATTTGTAATAAAAAAATCGTATCGCATTCATTGATTCAGTCGGGGTATAGGGCAACGAAGAAATTGCAGCGGTTGGGGCAATGACGCCATTGTCTTCAGTAGGAGAACTTGCATCATATCCATTCTGAATATCACTCGCCGTCAGGCCCCAGCATGAGCTGCTGTAGCCATAATAATGTTTGGGGTTATTTACACAGTATAAATAATTGATTCGTGCGTGCGCAGTGTCCTGCGTCCAATAATTGGCATAGGCATCAGTGAGATTATTTGGATTGATTCCCAGGAAAGAATAATGGGCAAAAAATAACGGGCCACCATAAGGAGGACCCAGAGGCAACTGAATCCCATAATAGAAATTTCCATTTTTCATCCCCCCATTATGAGCCCAGCCATTGTCATAGACAATTTTTGGAATTGTATTTGAATCCAGATTCGAAGAAGCTGCCATCACGTAAGTGATCAATGCTTCGCACCAGCCACCAACCTGCACATTGATCACGAAGCCCTGATCAGGACTCCAATTCCAGTACAGGACATCCTGTCCCCCATTGCGATACCAGTTCCATTCAACGCTATCGTACAAATTATTGATCATGTTGCGGAGATTCATTTCATCCGCGTCTGTGGTGCTGTTAAAAAACTGGCGCACACATAGCAAACCCTGCATCATGTAAGCGGTTTCAACAATATCACCGCCATTATCCTGGCTGCTGAAAGGAATGGTTGCTCCGCTGGAACCATCAATCCAATGCGGAAATGCGCCGTGATAACGGGTAACTTTATTTGTCAAAAAATCTACAATGGTGTCAATGCGGGATAACGCCTGGGCCCTGGTAATAAAATTTCTTTGCACACCAACCAACATGGACATGATTCCAAAACCACTGCCACCGGTTGTAACCGTATTGCCTGAAGAGGTTCTTTCTCTTGCCAGTCCGGAAACAGGATGACCGAAGGTCCAGAAGTAGTTGAATGTTTGTTGTTCCACTAAAGTCAGTAACGCGGAATCCGTTATTTGGGGAAATTTATCTGAGGAATCAATTTGGGTGGAAAGATTCAGCCTGATCATGTTTTTTAAGGAAGAATCCGCTGCAGATTTAACACTCGTTAAAATGCTGAACGTATACTGGGTCAGCGGGCGCAAGGCTGCGATGGGCTGCACAATCAAAGTGCTGTCGTTATTGGCATAGGAAAAACTAACGGGAATAACGCTTCCGCCGGTTGTAAAGGCAACATCGCCCCGAACGGAGGATGTATCGATCGGAGCTGAAAAAGAAAATTTAAGTGTAGGATTGGTGGTTACATTATAAAAAATCAGGTTGTTGGCGGTGCTATCATTAACGGAAGCCTTTACAAGTGCAAAAGCACCAGGAATGATGACGACAGGTGGCTTTGAAGTACTTTCTTTTGTACAAGACAAAACTAAAATGCCTGTTAATAATGTCCCAAGTACTTTTGTTATTGCAACTTTGCTTTTCATCATGACAAATCATTTTTTTTGAACCGCTCCACCCTGGATTTCCAGTAATGCCGGTCTTTCATTATTTTTCCCAATTATCAAACAAGGCTTTTTATGGATATGAATCAATTCGATGTCCCTTACTTCTCCTGCATTGATCAAGGCTGTGGAATGCGGAATCATATCATCAAAACCACCTTTGCCATTCCCCAGCGATAGTCCAAGTCCCATCGCATCATAGCGGCCTTCGAAAGGATTTACGCCGTAGAAATTTCCACCCGCCAGGATATCTGCTTTTCCATCGCCATTATAATCATAAACGGAAAAGGCAAATATCGGAGTCCATTGTAAAGAATAAGGCAAATCAGTGGCTTTAAAATGACCTTTGCCGTCATTTACGAGCATTTTGGAGCTCAAGGTAGTTGCTGCAAACTCTCTTGCATTCTTCAGTCTGTCGCCAAAAATTTCTTCTACTGTTTTTCCGGCCATTTTGCTATATGTCAGGTATTCCCTTTTTAGATAAGGCAATTGCTTTTCTATATCTTCTTTTGTAAGAAAAGGAAAATATTTCCCGTCTTTGGCTACGGCCAAAATCTGATTTGGGTTGTGCAATCCCTCGGGATTCTGCAAAACAAACATCTTAAGCGGGTAATTCATGGATGCCGTTAACTTACTGTTAAGTCCGTAATTGCCCAACAGGAGGTCATCAAATCCATCCCCGTTTAGATCAGCGCTCACCATACTAAACCACCAACCCTTAAGCGATTCGTCATTGTCGGTTAATGTCGTTCGCGTAAATTTTCCATGATCATTGCTGAATAAGACTGGCGTCATCCACTCACCGGCAACAATTAAATCCGGCCAGCCGTTTTTATCTACATCATCCCAAACAGCAGAAGTAACCATGCCAATATGTGAAAGACCAGGGATAACTTTATCGGTACATATGGTAAAGTTTCCCTTTCCGTCATTTTGTAAAAGATAAGAAACGGGAATTTTTCCATACTCAGCATCTGAGCGGCCTCCCACAAAGAGATCCATGTCTCCATCCTTATCGAAATCAATTGCACGCACTACTGATTTATTTCCAGGCAATGCCGGCAAACCCTTTGATTTGGTAAAATTTCCCTTGCCATCATTGAGGTACAGTCGATCATCAAGACGAGGATCATTATCGGGATATTCATTACCACCACTTGCCACGTACAAGTCCAAATCCCCGTCACCATCTGCATCAAAAAATATCGCATCTGCATCCTCGCACAATTTATCATTTGCAAAAACAGCTGAACCCGTCGATTTCTTGAACTGACCATTTGATTGCTGCAAGAAGATAGCGCCCGGATGACCAATGGTGCCACAGATATAAAAATCTTCCAAACCATCTCCATTCACATCTCCTACTGCAATTTTTGGGCCTTGCGTTGATAATTCATGAGGGATGAACGGCTGGAAGTTAAAATCGATATAGGAAAGGTCTTCCTGGTGCATATAATTTACCGCCGATCGTTGGGTGATATCCTTTAATAAAGTGTCATCGGAATTGTGAAGCAGCTGATTGATAAGGTCAGCATAGTCAGTAACGGTGTCCGTGTTTTTCTTCTGCCAGATTATTTTTAGTTGTTGGTTTGCTTTTACACTCGTCAACTTTTGAAAAGTTCTATTTGGCCAGATGATCTTCATGCTGTCGACCATTAAAAATTTACCCAGTCCGAAATGAAAAACAGGTTCACTGCTGCTCATAAAGCCATGCACGGATTGCAATTCACGATATTGCATTTGATCCTTACAATAAACAAAAATTTTGGTGCCGATACCAAAAGTATTCTTAAAGGGCCCTTTGACCTGAATGGATAAATAGTTTGGCGGAGATTGATTTTGCCTGCTGTTGTTTTCATAAATCCCGGCTGAATCATTCATTCTGTTTACCACCAGATCTATATCACCATCTCCATCCAGATCGGCATAAGCAGCCCCTTGCGATAGTGATGATTTATCAAAACCCCAATCAAAAGACCTGTCCAGAAATTTTATATCCTTATTCCCTTCAAACATGTAACTATGCCAGGCGCCTGAAGGCGCAAAACCTAATATATCTTTATCAAACTGGCGGTTGCCCTTTGTTCGCTGAAGATTGGCATTCAGGGATGAATAAAAATGCAGGTAGTCGAGATCATTTTGCCTTGTCTTGATCCCATTTGAAATAAAAATATCATTAATTCCATCAAGGTTATAATCTGCGATTAAGGGACTCCAGCTCCAGTCTGTGGCCGCAACACCGCTATATAAACCAATATCTGAAAATTTATATCCTTTGCCGGTATTCAACTGAAGGCAATTTTTTGAGTATTGGTAATTGTATCCTGCTTTGATCAAATAATTATAAATATTGAAGTCATAATCTCCCTGGGAGGATTTTAATACCCTTTCATCTGCAGGCAGCATATCCAGGGTCATGATATCCGGCCAGCCATCATTATTGACATCGCCGATATCATTTCCCATGGAGAATTTGGATTCATGACCAAAGGACTGCCGGTTCATTTCTTTAAACGTGCCATTGCCTTGATTGACGTAATAATAATCGTCCTCATTAAAATCATTGCTGACATAAATATCTTCATATCCGTCATGATTCAAATCAGCTACGCCAACTCCGAGTCCATAACCGATCGGGCTGCTGATGATCCCGGAATTTTTAGTGACATCTGTAAAATGATCGCCGTCATTGCGGAATAGTTTCCCCCCGCTTACGGGGCTATATATACTTCTACCGGAAATATCGCCATAGCTTGCTGTTTGATGAACCGAATGCTGCAGCAGAAACATATCCAGGTCTCCGTCATTATCGTAATCAAAAAAGACTGCCTGTGTATTGTAACCCGGTACATCGAGTCCCCATTTTTTTGCTTCCTCGGTAAATGTGCCATTCCCATTATTTATATAGAGCTTATTTTTTGAATTTTTAAAATACGTATGCGCATTGCGGTTATACTCCTTATCCTGGTTATGGTTAGACACCGAGCATACGTAAATATCGAGATACCCATCTCCATTTACATCAGCCATGGTAACGCCCGTCGTCCATTCGTCCTGCATTGGTCCGGCTATGCCTGCTTTCGCCGTTATATCCTCAAACTGCATATTGCCTTTATTAAGGTAAAGTTTGTTTCCGGCGGTATTGGAAGTAAAAAAAATATCCGGCAACCCGTCGTTATTGATGTCGCCAATGGCTACTCCGCCACCGTTGTAATAATACATGTAATCGAGTATACTCAAACTGTCATAATCCGTATTGGGATTGGTGAAATGGATGCCGGTTTTTTCAGGGTCAAGCTCTGTGAATAATTTTTTTTTGCTCACTACCGGTTCCGGATGGGAACATCCAATAAGATAAAAGCCCGCAAAAAATGCCACCTTGATGGCCGCGGGAAAATAATTAATGTTGTTATATTTTTTTGAACCCATGAGCAGCATGACATTGCAGTCATTAAAAATTTTTGCTTTGTGATTTGAACGGGTAAGACATTTGCATCTTGATAAAAACAAAATTACCTTAAATCAATTCCAATTCAATTTTCAAATTTTTAGCATTGGAAATTTTAGGGCTGCGATTTTTAAGATAGTGTCAAAAATAAGAGGTTGCCTTTTTTTGTAAAGGCAACCTCTGATAATAATATACTTGTTCGCTTTTATTTATCTGCCTGCGAGGCCGTTCAGATATAAACCCACCACATCAGTTGGTTTTAATGCAATGTTATACACCCTTAACTCGTCAAGCGCACCCTGAAAATCCCCGTTTGCACCAAGGGTAGGAGAAACTCCATATAACCCCGGAGGCCATGCACCAATGAAGATTGTCGAAGCAGGCGAAACCGCAGGAGAAAAGTTAAGATTCCCCATCAATTGTGTCGGCGGCGTTCCGGATCCGACTGGAAGTGGTCCATCGTATAACGTAGTAGAAGTCGATGTTCCGTAAGCCGAACTAACGGCGATAGGCTGACCATTTTCATAGAATACATAAGTAGAAGAACCGCCATCATATGTCATGACCACGTGAACCCAGTTAGATGTTGCCGTATCAAATGAGTTCATGGTGAAATTCTGCCAGCTGCCAGCAACCCCGCCAAGGTTATCAAATCCATGGTGGATAGGTACTGAGTCAGCTGCCAATTGTGAAGCAGAAGGTACATCTGTTTCCAAAATGAGGTAGTTGCCGCTAGAGCCTGTCGAGTCTCCTGATAAGAAGAACATGCCCTGTGCTGGTCCGGTAGTACTCGGTTTTACGGCAGTTGGCAAATTGTACCATACTGAAACGGAGTAACTCGTTAAACTTTTCAACGCTGAACTTGCGGGCACTGTCGCATAAGCGCCAGAAGCACCCTGATAGGCTTGTCCCCTGATTCCCGCTGTGTAGGTAACACCTACTGCAGTACCAGTCTGATTTCCTACTGTATCGTTTACATTTCCATTAAACGGAAAATACGTAATTAAGGCTGCTGGCTCAACAGAATCTGAGGATATAAAACCTCCAAGCGGCGTAAGTCCAACAATGGTTACCGTAGTGGTGGTACTTCCTGCCGATGTAGTAATTGTCACCGTTATTGATCCAGATGACGTGGATGCTGTAACCGTTATTGTCGCGGTTATCGATGTGCTGGACGCCGTAACATTTGAAAAAGTTACGCCCGTAGCAGTCGTACTCAGAGAGGCGCCCGAAAGATTTGCCCCGGTAATGGTAACGATTGATGATTTGCCCGCCGTATCGCTGGAGCCGGTAGTCACACTGCTGACTGTCGGTTTAGCTGCGGGTGTCGAAGAGGATGACTTACTGCAGGAATGAATTGCGATGGCTGACGCAAAAGCAATCCCTGCAATTGCCAGGAACTTTAATTTACTTGTTATTGATTTCATTGTTTTTTATTTAAGATTCAAAAATTGTTTACGGTTAAGCATCCACCTCCGGGTGAGCCTCGTGATCTGTTGAGTACAAACATAAATTAAGAAGCGATTTTATATTTTATAATTATTAAAGAACTATGTACTAATACCCAGGATTTTGACTTAGTGTACCACCACTTACTGCTATTTCGGTTGACGGTATGGGTAACAACTCACTTACTCCGGCAACAAAATTGGTTTTGCCTGCGGCAATCATAATCTGAGCTGCGCGTCCTTGCCTGACAATATCCCAAAAACGATCATGTTCCATCGCCAACTCGACGTGGCGCTCATTCCAAATCGCCGTTCTGAGATCTGATTGCGAGGCCGCCGTGGTTGGTCCCAATCCGGCTCTTGCTCTTACCTGATTTAAGTCCGCAATTGCCGTACCGGAATTTCCTAATTCATTGGCAGCTTCCGCATCGATGAGTAAAACTTCTGCGTAGCGTAATATATGCAGGTTTTTTTGGCAAAGGCTCCGGTTAGCGACGTAGGCTTCGATCTGCGGCAATACAACACCCAATGAACCAGGAGGCGGTAGTATTTCACTGTGGTAAGCTTTATAATTGTAACGGGCACTCAATCCCGCCATCGTTGGCACGACAAATCCGTCAAACAAAGTATCCGGAGGAGAGGAAGCCGGCAGGTTTATAATCGTTGCAGCCTGCCTCAAGTCTCCCGAATCATAAGCCGCCTGAAGACTAGTTGAGGGACAGTCGAATCCATAGCCATCATCGCCTGAGGGCTGATCAAAGCCTGGATTATTCCATGGAGTAAATGGAGTTCCCATACCATTGTCCTGCCTCGCCCCCTGAAATTCTACATAGCCAGGTATGCCATAATCCGCGCTTCCATAGAGACCCGTTTCCACTTCAAATATTGATTCGGGGCAATTGTCTCCTTTCTGTCTCCAAAGAATGGAGTAATCAGGCACCAGCTGATACTGTGCTGAAGCAATAACGTCCTGCGTGAGGCTGTCTGCCTCCTGCCAGTTTTTTAAATAAATATCCACTTTAGCCAACAACGTCTCGGCAGCTCCTTTGGTTGCCCGCCCTACGTCTGTCGCAGATTTAAGTGGCAAATTGGCCACAGCGAATTGAAGATCGGGAATGATGGCTTTATTGTATACATCTGCGGCTGTTGCGCGATAATAAAAGGAGCTGTCCTTGGTTTGGGGACCGGCAGGTACAGTTAATACCAAAGGGACACCACCAAACATCCGCACAAGATTAAAGTAAAGATAGGCACGCAAAAAACGCATTTCAGCGGTTTTTGCAGCAATGACAGCGGGTTTCAAAGCTGCCTGCGACAGACCATTTATCGCAATATTTGTGCGTGAGATGCCGGCATAATAACCACGCCATAACCCAGCAATATAAGTGTTGTCTGAAGTTGTTTGAAAATTATCTATTGCTGCAGCCAAAGGCTGGTCTCCTGAATAACTTCCTTTGTCTGCATCATCAGAAATGATATTGGTGACCGTGATAAAATAAATTCCATGAATGTCATACTGCCCGAATTCAGATTGGGTAGGATCCGGTGTGATCAATGCATTGTAGGCTCCGGTGACTTCGTCAAGGGCAACCTGCGGATCTGTTGAAGGAGATCCTTGTCCCTGTATCGGCACCTGTAGAAAACTTTTCTTACAACTTGTCACTGCAGTTAAGAAGCAAAAAAGAATCAGCAAAATATTTTTCATCTCTCAAAAATTAAATTTATCAATAGTTGTCCCTTTTCATCATAAACCCAGGTTTATCCCAAATGCAAATGTTCTTGTTGTTGGATAAGTGCCCAGTTCAATGCCTGCATTGGTAACGGTAGAACCGGGTAGTTCGGCAGAAAACCCACCGTATTTTTTTATCGTAACCGGATTTTGTGCATTCAGGAATATTCTGAAGCTGGATATTATCTTTTGATGACTGATCAGCGTTGCGGGTAAACTGTAACCCAGGGTAATGTTGTTGATTCGGAAAAAAGTTCCCGATGCTAAAAAATAGGAAGAAGCAGGCAGATTGCCAGCATTCGGTGAGGGTTGGGTTTCTGACTTATTTTGCGGTGTCCAGTAACTTGTGGCAACCGATTCTTCTATATTATCTTTTGTGGCAACCCTGGCCTGTTGCTTGCCATTATAGACCTGGTTACCCACATTTCCATATATATCAAAAGAAAGATCCAAGCCTTTATAGTTAAAACCGCCAGATACTCCCAGGTAAAACTTGGGCTGATAGGAACCAAGATAGGCAGTATCCAACTGCCCGGATGGATTGAATTTATAAATAAGGTCCCCAGGCTGGGCATTGCCCTGAAGCAGATTCCCGTTTTTGTCTGTATAGCCGTTGATCTGTGCCTGGGTTTGGAAAACACCAATTACCTGTCTCATAAAAAAGCTGCCTATCGGATAGCCTGCCTTGGTCTCCGTGGTGAAGTAGCCATTTATGTTTCCGTCGAAATAAGGTAATCCTCCATTCAGACCGATCACCCTGTTGCGGTTAAAAGATATATTTCCGCCTATAAAATAAGATAGGTTTTTGTTGATGTTGTCGTGCCAGCGCGTTGAAAATTCAAATCCTTTGTTATCAATAACCGCGGCGTTAGTGAGCACATCCCCCGGAGTTATGGAGCTGTTTGGGTTCGCCTGGCTTCCAAAAGTTCCGGGAACCTGAACATAGATCAGGGCATTGGAGACTTTTTTGTCATACACGTCCATTTCGCCCGTAAGTTTTCCGTTAATCAGACTGTATTCCAGTCCTATGTCTGACTCCTTTGTTATTTCCCATTTAAGATTTAAGTCTTTTATCTGGGGAACTATGGATCCTGTTGATGGCCCTCCGGCCGTATTGCTGCTATTGAAAAAATAGGGGATATTCGATAAAAGGGTTTGAACAGAAGCATCAGAAGGAACATTAGAATTTCCCAGCTCACCCCAGCTACCCTTCAATTTAAGGTATTGAAATATATGCTGGTTTTGCATGAAATCTTCTTTTGTTATTACCCAGCCGGCGCTTACGCCAGGAAAATAACCCCACCGATTTGCGGCAGAAAAAACAGAGCTGCCATCTGCGCGAAAGTTGCCGGTAAATAAATACTTATCAGCATAACTATAAAACAATCTTCCAAAATATGAATTGGTCGCATATTTTATGACAGAACCGCCATTAAACTGATAATTGGCGTCTCCATCCTGAATATACCATTCGCTGGGAATAGGCGGAACACTATACCTCGATGCTGAAGAACCAACATTGTCGTACTCCTGTGCTTCGGTACCCCCAAGCAGATTAATTCTGTGGTTTCCAAATTCTTTGGTGAAGTTGATGGTGTTGCTCCAAACCCAATGATAGTATTTTGAATTACCGATTGACAAAGTACTCCGGGTTGCACCCTGACTGCCACCGTTAACGTTAAAAAATGTGGTATCGTTGGGGTGAGCATACGTATACTGCCTATCGTCATTGAAGTCAAGCTCATCACCAAAAGTTGATTTAAGTGAAACAGATTTTACAGGCTTTATTTCAACCCAGATGTTGCCTTGTACCTTGGTATCATGACTTAGGTCATTGGTGTTCTGGGCGTCCAATACCGGATTTCCTACATTTTGAAATTGAGAGGTATTCCCGAATTTGCCATTAACCATCGGAGGTACGAGCGGAGCGGCGCGGTAGGCATCTTCGGTAATGGTACCAGTGGGCACGTTTTGTGATGCCTGGTTAGCGAAAGAAGCAGTAGTGCCTATTTTAATGTACGAAGCGGGAGTTAATTCATTATTGAATCGTATGGTATATCTGGTATAATCATTGAAAATGATAATCCCCTGGTTGGTTTGATAGCTCAGGCTTAACGAATATTTATCCTGCTCACTGCTTCCGGAAACAGAAAGATTATGATTTTGATAAAAGGCATTGCGCAAAACCTGGTTATACCAATTGGTTGAATATCCTGTAGGGCCAACCAGTGGAATTCCAAGAGCGGCCAATTCTACATAATTGATATATTGCTTGGCATTTGCCATGGGTACCACGTAAGCCGCCTGCTGGATGCCGATATTGGTACTGTAATTGATTTTCATTTTACCCGAACCCTGCCGCGTAGTAATCAATATTACTCCGTTGGCTCCTCTGACGCCATAGATGGAACAGGCTGATGCATCCTTCAACACATCTACGGATAAAATGTCTGCTGTATTGATATTGGTGATATCATCAGTCCAAATTCCATCAACGATCAATAATGGATTTGCGCCCGCCAATATCGAACCCGTACCCCGTATAATTACCTGAGGTGAACTCCCGGGCTGTCCGCTGCTGACCACCTGGACCCCGGCGACTTTACCTTGAATGGCTTGGGTTGCAGTCAATACCGGTTGTTTTACCAGTTCATCGCCTTTTATGTGGGCTACCGACCCGGTGACATCTATTTTTCTTTGTGTACCATATCCCACCACAATTACCTGGTCCAAAGGTTTTTCTGACTGGATTAATTTTACATTGACCACCGATTGGCTGTTTACTGCTATCTCCTGCGTCTGATAGCCAATATAGGAAATTACCAATGTTCCATTCTCAGGAACCGTCAATTCAAATTCTCCATTATTATTTGTTGTTGTTCCGCGGTTAGTGCCCTTTAATGTTACCGAAACACCTGATAAGGGATCTCCCGCATTGCCGGTTATTTTTCCGGTAATTCGTAAGTCCTGCACCGCCAGTGTGGATGATAAAACAACAATCAAATTATTCTCCAGCATTTTATAAGTCAGGTCTGTACCGGTAAATATCGTTTTGAGCACCATAGCCACATCTTCATCATTTATATTAACACTGACTTTTTGCTGCAGATTTCTTAACTGGTTGTTGTACAAAAAACGATAATTGGTTTGTTTTTCAATAATGCTTAAAACCTGGTTAATCTCCACTTGATCGGTCTTAAGCGAGATTTTATTTTGCCCGTTTACATGAGCAGATGCCTGTAACACACCGGCTATAATTAATAAGACAATCAATTTCATGGTTATAAGGGCTTTTGCAATTGTATTTGGTTTTCTTTCTCCAAAAGACATTAGTTTTTGTTTCATAATTTTTAGTCTTGCATGTTGTCAATCAAAATTTCCGTTCCGCAAAAGATAGTTGGTGGTTTTATTTTGATAGTATCCGGAATCAGTCAATAAAGTATTTCATGAACTGTTATCCATACATATTATTTTGAAATAAAAATTTCATTTTCTTTCATGGCATAATTAAACTTTCCTGACAATTGTAAAGCTCCAAGTGCCTGCTGAACAGTTTCGTTTTCAAAAATTCCGGTAAATCTCAAATTCTCTATTCCTGAGTCACCAAACCGAATCGCAACATTATACCATCGTTCCATGCCTAACGCTAATTGTTTAAATGTCTCATTTCTGAAAATAAGCTTGTTTTGTACCCATGCCGTTTCTATTATGGTACTGTCTTGTCTGGTATAGTTCAAGTGGCTAATTGCAACATCGGAATCAAATGTTTCCTTCGTAGATTTCGTTTTAGCGGACTTCAAAGATAGTTTATCGTCCGCAACAATTAATTTTTCATTTGGCTTTAGTATAATTTTTTCAGACGGCTTGTCTTTAAATGTCACCTCTATGCTTCCTCTTACAAGACTGGTTTCGGTCTTTTCATCAGGATACGATTTCACATTGAATGTTGTTCCCAAAACTTTTATATCAATTTTTTTAGTGTGAATGACGAAGGGCTTTTCTTTATTCTTGACTACATCAAAAAAAGCTTCACCCGTAAGATTTACTTCGCGGATTGCATTTCCATAATTTTTATCGTAAGTTAATTTACTGCCTGCATTCAATTTTACGGTAGTCCCGTCTGGCAATACCACATTGGTCTTGGAACCATTGTGCGTAGAAATTTCACTAAGATGGCGTTGTATGGGTTCGTATTGTCTTTTATCAGCATTACCTACAAAATCTTTTATAACAAAAAACCCCGTCAACACTGCTAAAATCGAATAAACTCCCCAAAGCACCCTTCCGGTTCTCCTTTTCTTTTTAGTTGGCAAAAAATTAATTTCCGGAATATTTGATTTGTCCTCATCAAAATCAATATTCATCGCTGCCATTCGCGCAGTATGCCTGGCAAATGCGTTATCGGCGGTTTGTTTTATGTTGTGAAGATTGTGATTCCATAAATCTGAAATAATTTGAAGAGGATAATGCAAACCAGGGTCACTTCTCAGCAATAGCTCTAATTCCTCCAATTCTTCCTCAGATGCCTCGCCGGCCAGTTTTTTTGCAATTAAATCCCAAGCGTATTCCTGGTTCATGGAGAAATGGTTATTAAATACAGACAAGTAAATTGTGCAAAACCCCCAAACAAGGGATGATTTATTTTTTTGAAATAAAACCTAGTACCCCATTACTGAAGATGGAATTGATTTGCGAACGTCAAAGCCAATCATTTGAGCAATTTTATGAAGGGCAATTGTCAGTTGATTTTCTACGGTTTTTTCTGATATATTTAATATGCTCGCAACTTCTTTATATCTTAGGTTGTCCTCCTTAACCAACTTGAATATGGTTTTACATCTTGATGGAAGGCTTTCGATTGCATTATGAATCAGTGCAACCATATCTGCAGTGATCATCAACTGTTCCGGGTTAAAATAAATGCTTTTGAACTGGTCGGTAAACTTATCAATATCATAAGTGATGACCTTCTTTTGCTTTTCAAGATAATTAAGTGCAGTATTTTTTGTGGCGATATATAAATAAACCTTCAGATTTTTTATCTTATCCAGACCCTTTCTTTTTTTCCATATTTTAATAAAAACATCCGAAACAACTTCTTCAGCCGGTTGCTTCGCTTTTACAAACGACAATGCAAAGTGAAATAAATAAGGGTAAAAGGAAGTAAACAATTCTTTATAAGCAAAGCAGTCCTCATTCCTGGCAATTTTTGTCTGTAAATCCCTAATTTGATCAAAAGTAATCATTCCCTAAAAGCAAGTCTATTTTTTAATGCCCGTAAATATAAAATTCTCTTTTCTGATTTGACAATTTTTGTTTCTTCATAGCTGCATTATTTATATAACTTTCCAGCATTCATATTTTACGGCTTGGTTTGAATTTTATATTTTTGCAACGCCAAAAAACGGCAGGACCCTTAGCTCAGTTGGTTAGAGCATCTGACTCATAATCAGAGGGTCGTTGGTTCAATTCCAACAGGGTCCACAAAATGTCTGAAAATTGAAGGAATGACGGTGATGTTGAAAATTGGCAAACGGATAATCATTTACTTTTTGTCGAAACAAATCTCAAAATCAGAAATCCCCAATCAGAAATTTCTTTAGGTTCTTTAACCTTTTATTAACCCGAAGCAAAATACATTTGCCAATCAATTGAAATTATGAAGCAGCTTTTCATTTTTGCATTAGCGCTTGTTACCGTAACTACTGCTTTTGCCCAAAACGACTCTACAACCAACAGTAAAAAGAAGGATTGGAGTAAAGTAAAACTCGGACGGCGTGCCGATGATCACTTTATGGTGCAGGTCGGATATGATGGATGGGCAGCAACTCCCGACAGCATAAGCATACAAGGGTTTTCAAGAAGCTTTAATTTCTATTTTATGTTTGATATGCCTTTTAAAACCGATCCCCGTTTTAGCGTGGGTGCCGGATTAGGAATAGGATCAAGCAATATTTTCTTTCATAACCAGTTTGTGGACGTCGCATCAATTGAAAATTCTGCAGCTACCTTGGCTTTCACCGATCAGAGTGGTGGAAATCATTACAAAAAATTTAAGTTGGTCTCAACCTATCTTGAAGTTCCTGTCGAACTACGTTACGCGGTAGATCCTGAAAACACCAACAAGAGCTGGAAATTTGCGGTTGGTGTAAAAACCGGACTGTTGCTGAGCACTTATACAAAGGCAAAAGATCTGGAAAATAACGCCAACCAGGTTATCAATTCATATATCCAAAAAGAAAGTTCGAAAAAATATTTCAACGGCGCAAGAATTGTCGGCACAGCGAGAATAAGTTATGGGGTTTTCGGAATATTCGGGCAGTTGCAGGCAACTAGTTTCATTAAAAGCGGGGCTGGTCCGGCGGTATATCCTTTTTCAATTGGTATTTGTTTAAGCGGCTTGTAAAAAAATATCCTCGGAATTAATATTTACACAAATAGTATTCCTTCTCTCACCGGCAAGGCATTTTTATTGCTTCCCCTTATTATATTTATTTATTCTTCAAAAAAATAAATTGATACAAAAGAATAACACCAGCCTAAATCACGAAAATGCAATCCTTGTTGGCGTTGTCCAAAAGCTGCAAACCGAGTTTGAGGTGAATGAATATCTCGATGAACTTTCTTTTCTTGCAGAAACCGCCGGAGCCAAAACAAAAAAAAGATTTATTCAAAAATTATACAAACCCGACAGTAAAACGTTTATTGGTAGCGGAAAACTTGAGGAAATAAAAAATTATATTTCGTCAAAAAGTATCAGGGTGGTAATTTTTGACGATGAATTATCGGGCTCACAAATTGCAAATATCGAAAAAATACTGAACGTTAAAACAATTGATCGCTCCGACCTGATCCTTGATATTTTCGCCAGTCGTGCACAAACAGCCCAAGCCAAATTACAGGTTCAGCTTGCCCAGTATGAATATATGCTCCCTCGGCTGCGTGGCATGTGGAAGCATCTTGAAAGATTAGGGGGTGGAATCGGCACAAGAGGCCCGGGTGAAACAGAAATTGAAA
>Ga0070731_10001638_pt1 | contig 22698 bp, 19 predicted proteins | sample Coa_R1_2_FD_66448 | JGI IMG/M metagenome (GOLD analysis project Ga0070731, IMG submission 66448) | Surface soil microbial communities from Centralia Pennsylvania, which are recovering from an underground coalmine fire - Coalmine... | ecosystem: Environmental > Terrestrial > Soil > Unclassified ... | reverse complement strand
CCGTGATCAATGGCGGCATCATCAACGCCTACGGCACCAATGCGCGGCTCGGCGCCGGCGACTGGATGGTGGTCGAGGCCGACGAATCCGACGGCACCTTTCTGCGGCTGCCGGCCGACATAGCCGTCGTCACCAATGTCGATCCCGAACATCTCGATCACTTCAAGACGTTCGACGCCGTGCAGGATGCGTTCCGCGCTTTCGTCGAGAATGTGCCGTTCTACGGGTTTGCGGTGATGTGCACCGATCATCCGGTCGTGCAAAGCCTGGTCGGCCGCATCGAGGATCATCGCGTCGTCACCTACGGTGAAAATCCGCAGGCCGATGTGCGGCTCCTCGACGTGTCGCACGCCGGCGGCACGTCGCTGTTTACGATCGTGTTCCGCGACCGCGCCGGGAATTTCCTGCACGAAATAAAAAATCTCGCGCTGCCGATGCCGGGCCGGCACAATGCGCTCAATGCCACTGCGGCGATTGCGGTCGCGCACGAGCTCGGCATTGCCGACGACGTCATCAGTAATGCGCTGGCCAAGTTCGGCGGCGTGCGCCGCCGCTTCACCCGCACCGGCAGCTGGAATGGCGTCACCATCATCGACGATTACGGTCATCATCCGGTCGAGATCGCCGCCGTGCTGCGGGCGGCGCGCGAATCGACCAAGGGTCGCGTCATCGCGGTGGTGCAGCCGCATCGTTATACGCGGCTCGCAGCCTTGTTCGAGCAATTCTGCACCTGCTTTAACGACGCCGACTCGGTCATCGTTGCGCCGGTTTATCCCGCCGGCGAAGCTCCACTCGAAGGCGTCGATCGCGACGCCCTGGTGCATGGCCTGGTCAATCACGGACACCGGCAGGTCTTCGCGCTCGAGGGTCCCGAAAAGCTCGCCGCTCTGATCGCGGGCATGACCGAGCCGGGCGATTACGTCGTCTGCCTCGGCGCCGGTTCGATCACGCAATGGGCCTATGCACTGCCGGGCGAGCTGGCGGCCGGAGCCTCTTGATGGCGTTTCCCGATCTGGCGCCGGCGATCAAAAGAGGTATACCCGATCTGCGTGGCCGGCTGATGTCCAACCAGTCGCTCGCTGAGTTGACTTGGTTTCGCGTCGGCGGCCCGGCGCAGCTTCTGTTCATGCCGGAGGACGAGGCCGATCTCAGCTATTTCCTAAAAAATCTGCCCGCCGAGATTGTGGTCACCGTGATCGGACTGGGCTCCAATCTGATCGTGCGCGATGGCGGCGTAGAAGGCGCAGTCATCCGGCTCGGCCGCGGCTTTAATGAAATAGCGATCGAGGGCACCCGTATTCGCGCCGGCGCCGCGGTGCCCGACGTCAAGATTGCGCGCTCGGCCCATGAAGCCGGCATCGCCGGCTTGTCGTTCTTGCGCGGCATTCCGGGCGGGATCGGCGGCGCATTGCGCATGAACGGCGGCGCCTATGGGCGGGAAACCAAGGATGCGCTGGTCGAGGCCCGCGCGGTCGACCGGCAGGGCCGCATCCATGAGGTGACCAACGCCGACATGCACTATGCCTACCGCCATTGCGGCGCGCCGGACGCTTACATTTTCACGCAAGCCTTGTTTGCCGGCACCCGCGGCGATCCGGCCACAATCGCAGTGGAAATGGAAAAAATCACCGAGGCGCGCGAGGCGACGCAACCGGTGAAAAGCCGCACCGGCGGTTCGACTTTCAAAAATCCCCCCGGACACAAGGCCTGGCAGCTCATCGACTCCGCCGGTTGCCGCGGCTTGCGCATCGGTAACGCTCAGGTTTCCGAAATGCACTGCAATTTTCTGATCAACCTCGGCAACGCGACCGCAGCCGACATCGAGACGCTCGGCGAGACCGTGCGGCAGCGGGTCAAGGACAAGTCCGGCGTCGATCTCGAATGGGAGATCAAACGGATCGGCGTGAGCGCTCCGCCGGGTTGAGCAAAATAGTTCAGGGTCAGGCGCTCATGAGTCGATTGCCTCGCACCGGCGCTCACGGCTCCGGAATGGAATCCTCACCGATCAAATTTCGTTCCTTCAGCCAGGGGTCGATCGCCAGCGCGCGTTTGAGCGGCGCTTGCGCCTCCTCGACCTTGCCCTCTTGGACCAGAATGATGCCTTTGCCGGCAAGCGCGGCGTAGTGCATCGGCTCGAGCTTGAGAACATGCTCGATCGCGTCGAGCGAAGCGTCGTATTGTCCGGCGAGAAAATAGACATAGCCGAGCTGGTTCCAGCCTTCGGCAAATTGCGGCGCGTGCTTGACCAACTCCTTCATGTAAAGGATCGCTTCGTCATAGTCGAAACGCAGCTGTGCCTGGCGCGACTCTTCGAGCAGCTCTTTCGATTCATCGTCGGCAAAACTGCGCCAGAACGTCCAGAGGCGATCCTCGATCGCGCGCGCCTCGGCATCGCTCTTCGCCGCCGCAAGAGCTGTAAAAAGCGCGGTTCTTTCCTTGGCCGCAGCCTCGTTTAAGCCCACCGCCGGCGGCAAGGTTGCCGGCTCCCCGGCACGGACGGTCGCGCTTGCCAGCACCAGCAGGATGACCGTTGCGAAAACCCGACTGTTCATGTTTTAAACATTCTCGCCGATGCCAGAGCATGATCCCGAAAATGCCTGCCCTCGGACTTGATCCGAGGGTGGATACCGGTTTTCGGAAAAGATCATGCTCAATCAGAAGAATGCCAGAGCCCGGTTCTGATTCCATCAGAACCGATAAGGTTCTAGGCTAATGCAATGCCGAAAAGCGAACCCATTTTGATTGTCGGCGGCGGGCTCGGCGGGCTGACGACCGCGCTGGCGCTCGCCCGCCGCGGCCGCGCGTCGTGCGTCCTCGAAGGCGCGCCGGAATTCGGCGCCATCGGCTATGGCATCCAGTTCGGCCCCAATGTCTTTCACGTGTTCGATCGGATCGGCCTGACCGAGCAGGTGATGGCGGTCGCGGATTCACCCGCCGCCGTTCTGATGATGGACGCGCTGACCGGCAAGGAGCTGATCCGCATCCCTACCGGGGCGTCGTTTCGCGCCCGCTTCAAGCATCCCTACATCATCGTCCACCGCGTCGACGTTCATAATGTCCTGCTCGACGCCTGCCGGCAAAACAGCGCGGTCGAACTTGTCGCTAATGCGATGGTGACCGGCTTTCAGGATCGCGGCGATGCGGTTGAGGTCACGACAGCAGATGGTCGCACGTTTTCCGGCGCGGCGCTCGTCGCGGCCGATGGTGTCCGCTCGCTGTTTCGCACCGGACTGATTGGGGACGGCGAGCCGCGGCCGATCGGCTATGTGGCGTTGCGCACCATCGTGCCGATGTCGGAACTGAAAGCCGACGTGCCGCGCGATTGCGTCGTGCTATGGGGAGGGCCCGGTCTGCACGTCGTGCATTATCCGCTGCGCCACGGCGGGGAGTTCAACATCGTCAACGTGTATCGCACCGCGGCCCACGCCGAGAGGTTGGATGCGACGGCGGCGCGCGCCGAGCTCAATCACGCTTACCGCGATACCCAGCCGGCGGCGCGCGAACTTGTCGGCATGATGGACTTGCGCTGGCGCCGTTCGATCGGCGACCGCGATCCGGTGCGGCACTGGCACGAGGGCCGCATCGTGCTGCTCGGCGACGCGGCTCACGCGCCGCTGCAATCGTTGGCGCAGGGCGCCGGCATGGCGATCGAGGATGGGCTCTGTCTCGCCGAAGCGGTTCACGCGGCGGAGGGCGATTTCCCCGCCGCCTTCGGCCGTTTCCAGTCCGCCCGGCTGCTTCGTACGGCACGCGTGCAGCTCGAGTCCCGCGCGATGTGGGACTTCTACCACCTCGACGAGGGCATCGCCCGGGACGTGCGCAACGCGACCGTCGCCGCTTGGGACGAGGCGCACATGTTCGATTGCCTGGCATGGCTCTACGACGGCGCCGCATTTCCGGGCGAAATCGGCCATTGAGACTCTCGATTTTTTGCCGATTGTCGATTCTATTGGTGTCCCTGCGAATCAGCGGCTGAAGGCAGCTAGCGGAGAGCTATGCCCAAGCACGTCGCCGTTCTGATGGGGGGCTGGTCGGCCGAGCGCGAAGTCTCGCTGCGCTCGGGCAAAGCCTGCGCCGAGGCGCTGGCGCGCCGCGGCTATCGCGTCAGGCCTATAGACGTCGGCCGCGACATCGCCGCGGCGCTGACCGCCGCTACGCCCGATGTCGCGCTCAATGTGCTCCATGGCCGGCCCGGCGAGGACGGCACGTTGCAGGGTCTGCTCGAAATCTTGGGCATCCCCTACAGCCATTCCGGGGTTCTGGCCTCGGCACTTGCCATGCAAAAACAGTATGCCAAGGCGCTGTTTCGCTCAGCCGGCGTGCCGGTTGCCGAGGACCGGGTGGTCTCGCGATTCGAGGCGGCAAAAGCCCATGTTTTGGCCCCGCCCTACGTCGTCAAGCCGGTCGCCGAGGGCTCGAGCGTCGGCGTTTTCATCGTCACCGAAGAGCATCCCAACCCGCCCCAGGAGCTCTACCGCGACGACTGGCCGTTCGGCGAATCGGTCATGGTCGAGCGCTACATCCCGGGCAAGGAGCTGACCTGCGCGGTGCTTGGCGACCGGGTGCTCGATGTCATCGAGATCGTGCCGGCGACGCGGTTTTACGACTACGAGGCCAAGTACGCCGCCGGCGGCTCCCGGCACCTGCTTCCGGCGCCAATTTTACCGAATGTTTACCAGGAAGTCCGCAGATTGAGCCTAGCTGCCCATAGCGCGCTTGGCTGCCGCGGCGTGAGCCGTGCCGACTTTCGCTATGACGATCGGGGGACGGGAGAACTGATCTGCCTTGAGGTCAATACGCAACCGGGGATGACCGAGACCTCGCTCGTACCCGAGCTTGCCGCCTACGCGGGCATCACGTTCGATGAGCTGGTGCAATGGATGGTGGAAGACGCCTCGACCAACCGCTGACGCGGTCGGGGCAATCAGCGGCAAATCAGATCGGCGCGCCGAATGACGAGCCGAGGCGAGCCCGTGCGCCCACCGTCCACGGCCGCAGCCACAAAAGCCGTTATCGCCGGTTTTCGACTTATCGCCGCCGGCTCCGGCGTTGGGCGGCAATAATCCTGCTTTTGCCGGTGCCGCGCGGCGCCGGCGTTGCCGCAACGATCCTGCTCCTGGGCGGTGCGCTTGGTTATGGCGCGGTCGCCGGCCAGCATGTCCCCGCCGCGATCGAATGGGTCCAGAATGCGCGGGATGTCGCCGCAAATTCGCTGGGCTTTCGCATCGAGGCGATCTCGCTCACCGGCGAGAAGGAAGTCAGCCGCGAAGAGATCCTGACCACCGCCGGCGTGACCGGGCGTGCTTCCCTTCTGTTCCTCGATGCCGACCTAGCGCGCACGCGGCTCCTCGCCAATCCGTGGATTGCCGACGCCGCGGTGCTCAAGCTCTATCCCAACCACCTGCAGATCACGATCGCCGAACGCCACGCTTTTGCCCTCTGGCAGAAGGACGGCCAGGTCAGCGTCATCGCTGCGGATGGTACCGTGCTCGAACCCTTCGTCGAGAGCCGTTATCTCCGTCTGCCACTGGTGGTCGGCGCGGACGCCGAACGACAGGCCAAGGACTTCCTTACCATCATCGACCGTCATCCGGACATCCGCTCGGCGCTGCGCGCGTCGATCCTGGTGGCGCAACGGCGCTGGGACCTTCGCCTGACCAACGGCATCAACGTGCAACTGCCTGAAACCGATGTCGAAGGCGCGCTCGACCGGCTGGTTGCGCTCGACCACGGCAAGAAGCTGTTGTCGCGCGAAATCACGGCGGTCGATCTGCGGTTGCCGGATCGCGTCACGGTGCGCCTGTCCGACACGGCGGCGCAGGCCCGCGATGCGGAGCTGAAGGCCGGCATGAAGAAAAAGAAAGCGGGCGACGCATGAACGCCCTCCGTTACGGCCTGACGCCGAAGATGAAGCCGATCTCGCCGCGGCGCAGCGCGCTGGTCGCCGCGCTCGATGTCGGATCGAGCAAGGTCGTCTGCTTGATTGCCCGATTGCGGCCGCACGGACCGCAGCAAGTCTTGACCCGCCGCAGCCACGCCATCGAGGTCATCGGCTTCGGTCATACCAACGCGCGCGGCATCAAGGCGGGAAGCGTCGTCAATCTCGAACAAGCCGAAGACGCCATTCGCCAAGCCGTCGACGCCGCCGAGCGCATGGCAGCGGTCGAGATCGAGGCCGTCGTGTTGTCGCTATCGGCTGGACGGCTCGCCAGCGAGCTGTTCGCCGCCGACATCGATATCGTCGGCACCGCCGTGTCGGAGGGCGATATTACCCGCGTGCTGGCCGCCGGCAGCCGTCACTCGCTGCGCGAAGGCCGCGCCGTCCTGCATTCGCTGCCGGTCGCTTACTCGATCGACGGCGTTGACGGCGTCCGCGACCCGCGCGGCATGCTCGGCTCGAGGTTCGGCGTGGACATGCATATCGCCACGACCGACATCCCGGCCGCGCGCAATCTGATGCTTGCCGCCGAGCGCGGCCACCTCGATGTCGAAGCCCTGGTCGCATCTCCCTATGTCGCCGGCCTCGCCGTTCTGGCCGACGACGAGGCCGATCTCGGCGCCGCCGTGGTCGATATGGGCGCCGGCACCACCACGATGGCGATCTTCATGGGGGGCCGGTGCGTTCACCTCGAAGGCTTCGCGTTGGGCGGCCATCACGTGACCATGGATATTGCCCGCGGGTTGAATACCCGCCTCGGCGATGCCGAGCGAATCAAGACGCTTTATGGCAGTGTGCTCGCCGGGGGATCGGATGAACGCGACATGGTCACGGTGCCGCCGCTGAGCGACGACGAGAGCGAACAGCCGCATTTCGTGACCCACGCGACGCTGGTGAGCATTATCAAGCCGCGTGGCGAGGAAATCCTCGAAATGGTGCGCGACCGGCTTGCCGCATCTCCGCTCGCGGCCGAGCAGCGCGGGCATGTCATCCTCACCGGCGGCGCTTGCCAACTGACCGGCCTGCCGGACCTCGCAACACGCATTCTTGGCCGGCCGGTGCGCATCGGACGGCCGCTCGGCATTGCCGGAGCGCCGGAGGCGGCCAAAGGGCCGGCCTTCGCCGTCGCCGCCGGCCTCCTGGTTTATCCGCAGGCCGCGCATCTCGAACATTTCGAGGCGCGGCACAGGCGGCAACTGATGACGGGCACGGGCGGATATTTCGCCCGGGTCGGACAATGGCTTCGCGAGAGTTTCTGATGGCCCCCGGATGCGAAGCTAGAAAATCTCAGCGGCCGGTGGCGGACCGGACGGGGCAAGACTGTTTTAAGGCCCGCGTGGACAACGTCCGCGCGAGGAACAAGAGGCAACCATGACCATCAATCTGAATATTCCGGATATACGTGAGCTCAAGCCCCGCATCACCGTGTTTGGCGTCGGCGGCGCCGGCGGCAATGCCGTCAACAACATGATCACCGCCGGCTTGCAGGGCGTCGATTTCGTGGTGGCTAACACCGACGCTCAGGCGCTCACGATGTCGAAGGCCGAGCGCGTCATCCAAATGGGCGTGCAGGTCACCGAGGGGCTGGGCGCCGGATCGCAACCCGATATCGGGCGCGCTGCCGCGGAAGAGGTCATCGACGAAATCCGCGATCACCTGTCCGGCGCGCACATGGTTTTCGTCACCGCCGGCATGGGCGGCGGCACTGGAACCGGCGCCGCGCCGGTTGTCGCCAAGGCGGCGCGCGAGCTCGGCATTCTTACCGTCGGCGTGGTGACCAAACCGTTCCATTTCGAAGGCCAACGCCGCATGCGCATCGCCGACGGCGGCATCGTCGAACTGCAGAAATGCGTCGACACCCTGCTCATCATTCCGAACCAGAATCTGTTCCGGGTGGCGAATGAAAAGACGACGTTCGCCGACGCTTTCGCCCTGGCGGATCAGGTGCTCTATTCCGGCGTCGCCTGCATCACCGACCTGATGGTCAAGGAAGGCCTCATCAATCTCGATTTCGCCGATGTCCGCGCCGTCATGCGCGAGATGGGCAAGGCCATGATGGGAACCGGCGAGGCCGAGGGCGACAAGCGGGCGCTCACCGCTGCGGAAGCGGCGATCTCCAATCCGCTGATCGACGATGCGTCGATGAAGGGCGCCAGGGGCCTGTTGATTTCCATCACCGGCGGCCGCGATCTGACGCTCTATGAGGTCGACGAGGCGGCAACGCGCATCCGCGAAGAAGTCGACCAGGACGCCAACATCATCGTCGGAGCAACCTTCGACGAAAGCCTCGACGGCATGATCCGGGTGTCGGTGGTGGCGACTGGCATCGACCAAGCGATGTCGCAACGGCCGACGCTGCCGGCGCTCGAACCGCGGATGGCGGACGTCGCTCAGCGCATCCGCTCCGAGAACCAGCGGATCGTAGAGCGCACCGCGCGGCCTGAGCCGGCGCGGCCGGCTGCGGCTGCGCCGTCCGCGCCGCCTATTCCGATTGCCACTCCTGCCTCGGTAGCGCCGGCGACGGTCAATGCTTCGATCGAATCGGCGGCCAAGGCGGCAATCGCAGCAGCGGTTGAGGACGTAACGATCCGCCCGCTTGCTCCGAAGCCTTCTTTGTTCATCGATCCGCCCGCGACCGAGCCGGAAGCTGGGAAGCCGGAATTGATGGAGCTGGCGGCGTTCATTCCGCCGCAGCCGGAAAGATTGCCGGCGCGCGCGCCGCGGATGCCGCGGCTCGACGAGCTCCCGGTCCCGGCGCAGAACGAGATCCGCGCCCGACGCGGCGAAGTCCGCGACGACGATCACCCCGAGCGGCGGCGCATGTCGCTGTTGCAGCGATTGGCCTCAGTCGGTCTCGGGCGCCGCGAGCAGGACGAGCCGGACGCAAGCCCGTCCGCAGCTCCGGTCGGGACTCCGCTATCCGCTGAGCGGCTCACCGGACGCCCGATGCCCCGCCCGTCCGAGCCGCGCCACGACCCGCGTCAAGAGCCGGTCTCGGAATATGCCCGGCGTTCCATGCCGCAAGGTCTCGACCAGCACGGCCGGCAGAGCCCTGTGCATAACTCGACCGACGAGGACCAGCTCGACATTCCGGCGTTCCTCCGCCGGCAAGCAAAGTAACAGGGCGGTGACGCTCATTTCGGCCGGCTTGGGAACAAGCCTGCTCATTGCGCGGCGGATTAGTCTAAGCTGCTGATAACGTTTATATTTCGAGGCTCCGGTAGAGAATCCGTTCCGCCGCAATAAACCCGGCGGGACGGATTTTTGCATCTGGCGAGCCGGCAATGGTTCGGCAGAATCGATTTGCGGCGGCGAGCCGACAACAGTGCGGCCGGAAAAAGGTAACAGTCGGTAAGAAAGCGTGAATTGGCCGAACGCCGCCGCGCCAGTAAGGTTTGCCGGTTCGAGGGGATGTTTGGGGGATCGAGTATCTGGCGCCCGCGTCGGCCAGCCCCTGCTTGCAAAGAAATGCGTTCCCCTCGTGTCGAGGTGGCCATCGGTTCGCGAAGTATTCCGTTCGCGTTGTGGCCGTGAGGTGGGACGAGGGCATGATGAGGGGCGTACCCGCCGGCAGGCAGACAACGCTGCAAGATCCCGTCACCGTCGCCGGCATCGGCGTCCATTCCGGCTCGCCAACGACCCTGACATTGCACCCCGCCGAGGCCGATACCGGCATCGTGTTTTCGCGCTGCGGGATCGACGGCCAGCCGGACCGCGAGCTACGCGCTCATTACCGGTCGGTGACGGCGACCGAATTCGCCACCGTTCTCGGCGACCATGACGGACCAGCCGTGTCGACCACCGAACACGTGCTCGCCGCCTTGCATGGCCTCGGCGTCGACAACGCCATTGTCGAAGTCGACGGTCCCGAAGTGCCGATCATGGACGGCAGCGCGGCGCCGTTCGTGGCAGCGATCGATCACGCCGGCATTGTCGCGTTAGCTGCGTCGCGGCGTTACATCCAGGTGCTCAAACCGGTACGCGTCGCCAAAGGTGACAGCTACGGCGAATTGCGGCCGCACTGGCGCGGGTTTCGCATCGAGACCGAAATCGAATTCGATCATCCCTTGATCGGCCGCCAGTCGTTCGCGGTCGATGTCGAGCCGGATTTGTTTCGCCGCGAGCTGGCGCGCGCCCGGACCTTCGGCTTCATGCGCGACGTCGCGAAGCTGTGGAGCGCCGGTTATGCGCTCGGCGCCTCGTTCGAGAACACCGTCGTGATCGCCGAAAATCGCGTCCTTAATCCCGAAGGCGTGCGCTTCCCCGATGAGTTCGTGCGCCATAAGGCGGTGGATGCGATCGGCGACCTCGCTTTGTCCGGCGCGCCGCTGATCGGCGCTTATCGTTCGCTGCGCGGCGGCCACAAGCTCAATCATGCCGTAGTCACCGCATTGATGGCCGATCGCAGCGCTTGGGCCTATGTCGAAATGCCGGAGACCCGCCGCCCGCGCGGTCATGCCGACCTGCCCGCAAGCTTTGCCAGCCCCGCTTATGGGCCTGATGTATCCTAGAAGCTTGTCGGTCTGCCCGATCGCTTAACTTTTACGCCTTAATCCCGGCCGAATGTCGGCCATAAATGCTGTCTTATCAGGGGGCTGCGGCGCGTTCACGCTCATATTGGGGAGAGTGGGATGGAGCGCCGGCGGGGATGGGCTTAACCTCACTCATGATGTCGCGATTAGGACGGTCTTCGAGATCCGGTTCCAGACTGCGCGTGCTGTCGGGTTACCTCGCTTTGGCGCTGATCGTCGCGCCGCTGATCGGCTGCAGTTACTTTAAGGATAAGCAGGAAGATTACGTCCCGGATGATCCTCCCGACAGGCTCTATAACGAGGGGCTTTTTCTTCTCAACAACAAGAGCGATTACAAGGGCGCAGCGGCGAAATTCGACGAGGTGGACCGCCAGGACCCCTATTCGGATTGGGCGCGCAAAGCGCTGTTGATGTCGGCCTATGCCTACTATCAGGCGCAGGAATACGACGACTGCATGAACGCGGCGAAACGCTACATCACGCTGCATCCGGCCAGTCCAGACGCCGCCTATGCGCAATACCTGATCGGCTCGTCCTATTACGATCAAATCGTGGACGTTTCGCGCGACCAGGAGCGCGCGACCAAGGCCATGGACGCGCTCCAAGAAGTGGTGCGAAAATATCCGAATAGCGACTACGCCATGGCCGCCCAGAAAAAAATCTCCATGGCGCGCGACCAGCTCGCCGGGAAAGAGATGGATATCGGCCGCTTCTACCTGAACCGGCGCGATTTCATCGGCGCAATCAATCGCTTCAAGGTCGTGGTGACCCAATATCAAACCACACGCCACGTCGAAGAAGCGCTGGAGCGGCTGACCGAAGCCTATGTTGCACTCGGCATCATCGATGAGGCGCAGACCGCCGCCGCCGTGCTCGGCCACAATTTCCCGGACAGTCCCTGGTACCAGAACGCCTACAATCTGGTGAAGAATGCCGGCGGCGAGCCGACTGCCGAGAATAAGGCGTCCTGGATCAGCCGCGCCTTCCAGAAAATGGGTTTGGTGAGCGCGCGAAGCGGATGACGGAGATCAGAGCTCGGGTGTCGGAGCTCAGAGAGACAGAATAAAGAATCAAGAATATCATCTGCGCTCTGACATCCGACACCCGTTCTTCGTTTTCATATGCTCACTCGGCTCTCAATCCGCGACATCGTGCTGATCGATCGGCTGGATATCGATTTCGGCTCCGGCCTTGCCGCGCTGACCGGCGAAACCGGCGCCGGTAAATCGATCCTGCTCGACGCCTTCGCGCTGGCGCTCGGCGCGCGCGGCGAGGCGGCATTGGTGCGCGAGGGCGCCGAGCACGGCCAGGTGATCGCCGCCTTCGACGTCGCCAAAGACCATCCGGCGCGCCGCGTGCTGGCCGACAACGAACTGGACGGCGATCGTGCCAGCGAAGACGAGCTGATCGTACGGCGAACCCAATTCGCGGACGGCCGCACCCGCGCGTTCATCAACGATCAGCCGGTCAGTGTCCAGGTGCTGCGCGCGCTGGGCACGGCTTTGGTGGAGATTCACGGTCAGCATGACGAACGCGCCTTCGTCGATGCCGCGACGCATCGCGCGCTGCTCGACGCCTATGGCGGCATTACGGATGATGCCGCCACGGTGGCGCAACTCTGGGCCGAGCGACGCGCGCGCGACGTTGCCGTCGAGCGCCATCGCGCCGACGCCGAGCGCGCCGATCGCGAGGCCGAGTGGCTGCGCCATGCCGTCGACGAGCTTGGACGGCTTGGCCCGCAAACCGGCGAGGAAACTTCGCTCGCCGAGCGCCGCGCCGTCATGATGCAGGCGGAGAAAGTCGCCGACGATTTGCGCGCGACGCATGAGGCGGTCAGCGGTCCGAATTCGCCGGTACCGCCGCTCGCCACTGCGGTGCGGCGCCTGGAGCGGCGCGCCGCGCAAGCGCCGGCGCTGATCGAGCCGTCAGTCAAGGCGATCGATACCGCGCTCACCGCGCTGGAAGAAGCCCGTGCGCAGCTCGAACGCGCCCTGCAAGTGGCGCAATACGATCCCGCCGAGCTGGACCGGATCGAGGAGCGCTTGTTCGCGCTACGCGCCGCCGGGCGCAAATATAATGTGCCGGTCGATGAGCTTGCGGCGCTCGCCCGCCGCTACGACGGCGATCTCGCTCTGGTCGACGCCGGCGCCGAGCGGCTCGCCGCGCTGCAGCGCGAAGCGGCGGAAGCTTCGGCGCGTTATCGGGCGGCGGCGCAAGCGCTGTCGGCGGCGCGCCGGAGCGCGGCGCAGAAACTCGACAAAGCGGTCAATGCCGAGTTGAAACCGCTGAAACTCGAGCGTGCGCAATTCTCTAGCGAGATCGAAAGCGAAAGCGAAGGCCCGGACGGCCTCGATCGCATCGAGTTCTGGGCTCGCACCAATCCCGGCACGCGGCCGGGACCGCTGATGAAGGTCGCTTCCGGCGGCGAGCTGGCGCGTTTCCTGCTCGCGCTCAAGGTCGTGCTGGCCGACCGCGGCTCGGCGCCGACGCTGGTGTTTGACGAGATCGATACCGGCGTTGGCGGCGCGGTGGCCGACGCCATCGGCGTGCGGCTCGCGCGCTTGGCGTCCGGCGTGCAGGTGATTGCAGTCACGCATGCACCGCAAGTGGCGGCTCGCGCCGACCGGCATTATCTCATCACCAAGGACACTCTCGCCAAGGGTAAGCGGGTCGCCACCCGCGTCGCCGAACTTTTGGGCGAGCACCGCCGCGAGGAGATTGCACGCATGCTCGCTGGCGCCGAAATCACCGCCGAAGCCCGCGCCGCCGCGGAACGTCTGATAAGGGCGGCGGGTTAGTCATTACTATATTATTGACCGTTGTCATGGCCCGCCGCGAAAAGTCCGAGACGCCAATCGACGATCTCAGCGAAAAACAAGCCAAGGCCGAATACGCGCGTCTTGGCGCCGAAATCGCCGCGCACGACCGGCGCTATTATCAGGAGGACGCACCCACCGTCTCGGATGCGGCTTACGACGCGCTGCGGCAGCGCTACAACGCGATCGAGGCGCGCTTTCCGCAATTGCGCACGTTGGAGAGCCTGACCCAGCGGGTCGGCGCGGCGCCGTCGGCGCGCTTCGCCAAGGTCCGCCATGCGGTGCCGATGCTCTCGCTCGACAACGCGTTTGCCGAACAAGATGTCGTCGATTTCGTCGGCCGTATCCGGCGCTTCCTGCGTCTTGCGGAGGATGAGCCGATTGCGTTTTCCGCCGAGCCGAAGATCGACGGGTTGTCGATGTCGCTGCGCTACGAGGACGGCGAGCTGATCACCGGCGCAACGCGCGGCGATGGCGAGACCGGAGAAGACGTCACCGCCAATGTGAAGACGCTTGCCGACGTCCCGAAACGCCTCAAGGGACGCGGCCTGCCAGCGATTTGCGAGGTACGCGGCGAAATCTATATGACCAAACACGCGTTCCTGGCGCTCAACAAGCGTCAAGCCAAAACCGGCGGGCAGATTTTTGCCAATCCGCGCAATTCCGCCGCCGGCTCGCTGCGGCAGAAGGATCCCTCGATCACCGCATCGCGCCCGCTCGGCTTCTTTGCCTATGGTTGGGGCGAGGTGAGCGAGATGCCGGCGCAGACGCAATCCGGCATGATCAAGTGGTTCGAGCATTGCGGTTTTACGACCAACCCGCTGACCAGAATGTGCCGTTCGGTCGAGGCGCTGCTGGCCTTCCACCGCGAGATCGAAGCGCAACGCGCCGCGCTCGACTACGATATCGACGGCGTCGTCTACAAGGTCGATCGCCTCGATTGGCAGGAGCGGCTCGGCTTCGTGTCGCGCTCGCCGCGCTGGGCGGTCGCGCATAAATTTCCGGCCGAGAAGGCGATCACCGTGGTCAAGGACATCGAAATCCAGGTCGGCCGCACCGGCGCGCTGACGCCCGTTGCCAAGCTCGAGCCGGTCACGGTCGGCGGCGTCGTGGTGCAGAACGCGACGCTGCATAATTTTGACGAGATCGCGCGGCTCGACGTGCGCATCGGCGATACGGTGCAGATCCAGCGTGCCGGCGACGTCATTCCGCAAGTTCTTGGCGTTGTCGCGGAGAAACGTCCGCGCGGCACAAAACCTCATGAATTTCCGAAAACGTGCCCATGCCACCTGCACACCGAAGTGGTGCGCGAACAGACCGCCACCGGCGAAGAGGGCGCGATCGCCCGTTGTACCGGCGAGTTCGCCTGTCCCTATCAGGCCGTCGAGCATCTCAAGCACTTCGTGTCGCGCCGCGCGTTCGACATCGACGGGCTGGGCGAGAAGCAGATCGAATTTTTCTACGAACAGGGCTGGGTCAAGGAACCCGCCGACATCTTCACACTCGAGCAGCGCAACAACAAAATTCGCCTCGAAGACATCGAGGGTTTTGGCGAGACCTCGGTGCGCAATCTGTTCAATGCCATCGAAGCGCGGCGCGAGATTTCATTGGAGCGCTTCATCTACGCGCTCGGTATCCGCCATGTCGGCGAAACCACCGCGGTGGCGCTGGCGCGCGGCTACGGCAGCTGGGACGCCTTTCACACGGCCTGCCTCAAGCTTGCCAAGGACGACGCGGAGACCAAGGCGGAAATGGATGCGCTCGATCAGATCGGCGATACGGTGATCGAGAGCCTGCACGATTATTTCGGCGAGGCGCATAATCGCCGGCGCATCGAACGGCTCGCCGCGCAGGTGCGCATCCGCGACGCCGAAAAGCCGCGCGGCGATTCGGCAATCGCCGGCAAGACCGTGGTGTTCACTGGTACCCTGGAAAAGATGACCCGCGACGAGGCCAAGGCCTCGGCGGAGCGCCTTGGCGCCAAAGTATCGGGCTCGGTGTCGAAGAAGACCGATTACGTCGTCGCCGGGCCGGGCGCCGGCTCCAAGCTCGCGGAGGCGAAGAAACTCGGCGTGGCGGTGCTCACCGAAGACGAGTGGGCGAAGCTCATTCGCTGAGCTCCGCCCGCCGACCTGTCGAATTTTTGCTTTGCGTTCTTTGCTCGTCTTGGCGTGCGTTCATATTCGTCCGGCCAAAGCCAGGACGATAACCACGATCAGGATCAGGCCGAGCCCGCCGCCGGGATAATAGCCCCAGCCGGCGCTGTACGGCCATGTCGGCAGCGCGCCGATCAAAAGCAGAATCAGAACGACGATCAGAATGGTCGAAAGCATGACGTTTCCTCGCTCGAACCAACCCGGCGATAAAACGTCGCGCCAAGCCAAAAGTTCCAGGAGAGATCAAGCCGGCGCGAGCAAGGTCGTCGTCATGTTCAACCAGTCGCGCGTTGGCGCATCGACCAGCGGCGTCAGCGCCTCGCGCACGCGCGCATGATAAGCGGCGAGCCAGGCGATTTCCTCGCCCGTCAGCAGTTTCGGCTCGATCAGCCGCGCATCGATCGGCGCCAAGGTCAGCGTCTCGAACGCGTTGAGCGGTTTTTCCGCGCCGGCGACGGCGGCGGCTTCGGCAACAAGGACGAGATTTTCGATGCGGATGCCGTAGGCGCCGGTGCGGTAATAGCCGGGCTCGTTCGACAGGATCATGCCGCGCTTGAGCGCCGCGGTGCCGAGCTTCGAGATGCGCGCCGGCCCCTCGTGCACCGAAAGATAGCTGCCGACGCCGTGACCGGTGCCGTGATCGAAATCAAGCCCGGCGCGCCACAAGAATTGTCGCGCCAGCGTGTCGAGCTGGGCGCCGGTGGTGCCGTCGGGAAACACCGCGCAGGCGATCGCGATGTGGCCCTTGAGCACCAGCGTGAAAGCCTTGCGCATTTCGGCGCTCGGCTCCCCGACCGCCAGCGTGCGCGTGATGTCGGTGGTGCCGTCCTCGTATTGGCCGCCGGAATCGACAAGAAAAAGCTCGCCCGGTGCGATCTTGCGGTTGCTCCGGCGGGTGACGCGATAGTGCACGATGGCGCCGTCGGCGCCGGCGCCGGCGATGGTGGGAAACGAAATGTCCCTGAGCAGTCCGGTGTCGCGGCGAAAGCTTTCCAACGCCTCGACCGCGTCGATTTCGCTTAAACCGCCGCGCGGCGCCTCGCGATCGAACCAGGCGAGAAAGCGCGTCACCGCGGCGCCGTCGCGCAACTGCGCGGCGCGCGCGCCGGCGATCTCGGCGGCGTTCTTGACCGCTTTCAGCGGCGCAATCGGATCGCTACCGCGCAAAATCTTGCCGCCGTTGCCGGCGACAATACGCGCAATCGCCTCCGGGCATGCGGCCGGATCGAGCCGCACCGCACGCTGCGCTGTGCCGAGCGCGGCGAGATCGCGCTCGAAGTCGCCCGGCGCGCGGAGTTCGGCCAGTTCTTCGAGCCGGTGCCGGATGTCGTCGCCGAGCTTGCGGGGCTCGATATAGAGCGACGGCCGTCCGTCCTCGGGCAGCAAAGCGAAGGCCAGCGCCACCGGCGTATGCGGCACGTCGCTGCCGCGGATATTGAACAGCCAGCAGACGGCTTGCGGATCGGAGACGACCAGCGCCTCCGCGTTCAGTTTTTGCAGCTCGGCGCGGATGCGCGCGAGCTTGCTCGCGGCGGCCTCGCCGGCATAGCGCAGGTCATGCAGCACGACCGCGCCGAGCGGCGGCCGCGGCCGGTCGTGCCAGCAGGCGTCGATCGGATTGTCGGCGACGGCGACGAGGCTGCCGCCGGCCGCTTCGCACGCCTTGGCGAGCCGTTCGGCGCCTTCGACCGTGTGCAGCCACGGCGAATAGCCGAGCTTGGCGCCGGCCAGCAAATTCTCCTCGAGCCACGCCGCCGGCGGGTGCTCGACCAGATGCTCGATGGCGAAAGCCACGGCGTCCACTTCATCGCGGGCCTGCACCGTGTAGCGGCCGTCGACGAAAATCGCGGCGCGGCCAGCCAGCACGATGGCGACGCCGGCCGAGCCGGCGAAGCCGGTCAGCCAGGCGAGCCGCTCGGCGCAGGGCGGCACATATTCGTTCTGATAGCGGTCGGCGCGCGGCACGATGAAGCCATCGAGGCCGCGTCGCTTCAGCTCCGCCCGCAGCGCCGCAAGCCGCTGCGCGCTTTCCGCCCGCTCGCTGCGATCTTCGAACGACTGGAAATGCGCCTCGAACATGGCGCGCAATCTATGAGGCCCGGCAGCGGCCGGCAACGGCGCGGCGCGGCCCTATGCGGCGTTGGAGCACCAAAGTGGTCCAGCCGTCGAGCGCGATGCGCCGCTCCAGCGCCAAGCCGCGGTAGGCGGCGAGCGCGGCATTCGCCTGTGACGTTAACAGACCCGACAGCACGACCCGGCCGCCGGGCGCGATGATTCTCGCCAGCGGCGACGCCAGCCGTTGCAACGGTTCGAGCAGGATATTGGCGAAGACGAGATCGAACGGCGCACGGGCGCGGATCGTCGGCGCGGTGACGCCGCTCGCGTTGGCGATTTCGAGCAGCGGACCGACGCGATTGAGCCGGGCATTGTCGCGCGCCACCCGCACGGCCGCCGCGTCGATGTCGCTCGCCAGCACGCGCCGCCGCAGCGCCCGCGCGGCGGCGATGGCGAGCACGCCGGAGCCCGTGCCGAGATCGAGAATGCGCAGGCTGGTCCTCCCCCTGAAAGGGGGAGGATGGCGAGCGCCAGCGAGCCTGGCGGGGGTCGCAATTGACCGATGGCGTGCACCAAGACCCCCACCCCGACCCTCCCCCTTGCAGGGGGAGGGAGAAGGTTGCACCAGCGGTCGATTGCATAACGATTTGCATATCCGGTCGAGCGCCAGCAGGCAGCCGCGCGTCGTGCCGTGATGACCGGTGCCGAAGGCGAGCGCGGCCTCGATTTCGATGCCGATGCGATTGCGCGCGACGCCGTCGCGGTCGTGCGCGCCGTGGACGACAAAGCGGCCGGCCGTGACCGGCTTGAGCCCGACCAAACTCTCGCGGACCCAATTTTTGGCGGCGATATGCTCGAAGCGGAGCGCGGGCGCCGCGATGCCGACAGCGGCCGCCGCCAGACTACGGACCCTCCCCTCGTCGACCGCGCAGTGAAAATAGCAGGTCACGCGCCAGTTGCCGTGCCCGGCATCCACAAGACTGACAGCGACATCCTCGGCGGAAAATCCTTCGGCGAACAGATCGGCAATTCGCCACGCCGATTGTTCATCGGTTTCGAGGGCCGCAATCGTGGCGTCATATGTCCGCTGCGGAGGGGTGGAAGCCATTGAACCTTTAGGAGCTTGTAAATTCTGCCCAGAATTCACAGGATGAGAGTTGGCCGCGGCCGGTGAATCCGCACGCCGGGATATCCACCGCAATATCCCGGATTATTCCACAGCCTTTCCACAATATTTGCGGCGTTGTTTCACAGCTTTGTCAACCGCGCGGGGCGGCTTTGGCGCTAGCATGGAAGCGCACCTGCCGGGAGATCTCGATGAAAAAATTATCGCTGAGGAAATCCGCCGTCGCGTTCGGCATTCTCGCCGTTATCGCCAGCGGCCTGGTTTGCAGCGGCGCGCTGGCGCAAACCGCGCCCGATTACGCCGCGCAAATTGCCGCTCCGGATCGCAGCGATGCGGACCGCGCCGCCGACAAGCGCCGCAATCCGCTGCCGTTTCTGCAATTTGCCGGTCTGCGGCCCGGCATGAAGGTGCTCGATATGGCCGCCGGCGGCGGTTACTCGACCGAGCTCGTGGCGCGCGCGGTGGCGCCGAACGGCATCGTCTACGCCCAGAACCCGCCCGATCTCGGCGACAAGCCCAAGGCGGCGTTCGAAGCGCGCATGAAAACGCCGGCGATGAAAGACGCGGTCGCCGATATCCGCCCCTTTGACGACCCGATCCCGCCGGACGTGCACGATCTCGATATGATCACGTTCCTGTTCTACTACCACGACACCAGCTACATGAATGTCGATCGCGCGGCGATGGACCGCAAAATGTTCGCCGCACTCAAGCCCGGCGGCTTTCTGGTGATCGCCGACCACTCGGCGCTGCCCGGCCAGGGCATTTCGGTCAACAAGACGCTGCATCGCATCGAGGAGGCGACGCTGCAGAAGGAGATCGAGGCGGCCGGCTTCAAGGTCGTCGGCGAGGGCAATTTCTGGCGCAACCCGGCCGACACCCACGACTTCCCGAGCTACAAGCCGAACATGCCGGTCGACAATTTCGTGCTCAAGTTTCAGAAGCCGAGTTCGTGATCCGTCATCCTGAGGCGGTCGCGAAACGGCCCTCGAAGGATGAACGGCCGATGCGATGAAGGACGTCGCCCTTCGAGGCTCGGCACTGCGCGCCGAGCACCTCAGGGTGACGGCTACTGCAATTGGTCTTTCACCTTCTCCATGCCGGCGTCGACGCAATCGTCATCAAAGCCCGGCGAGCCGGAGGCGCCGATGCCGCCGACGATCTCGTTGCCAACCTTGATCGGCTGACCGCCGGGAATGGCGATCACGTTCGGCAGCGTTACTTGCTGATGGGCGACCGAATTCGGGTCTTGCAGCTTCTTGGCGTATTCCGCGGTCGGCTGCTTGAACGCCATCGCGGTGTAGGCTTTGCGCCGCGCATTTTCGACCGTGAATGGCGCGGCGTTGTCGCCACGCATTTCGACGATGGTCTCGCCGTCGCGGTCGACGACGACCGCGGATTCTGCCCAGCCTTTGGCGGCGCAAGCCTCGATTGCGCCTTCGGCGATGGCTTTGGCGATGTCCAGCGGCAGATCCTTGTGCATGATCAGCGCCGCGCCGGCAGGCGTGGCGAGCATCGCGGCGACGGCGGTTGCAGCGACCGCGGTGAAGTAAGAGCGACAAACCTGCGGCATGAGTCTAATCCTCCCAATGGCACAACGTCCGCTTGCGAAGAACAACGGATGGGCGGCGCTATTCCATTTTCGCAAAGCCGGACGGCGGCGGCGAGGCGCGGAAGCCCAACACCGGGTAATGAGCGGGCGTCCTACCACTGCCGGTATGCCGGCTGACCGTAATAGCCGGGCGGCGCGTCATAGCCCTGCCCGGAATAGGGCTGACCGCCATAGGAGTTGGGCTGCGCATAGTAACGCTGGCCGTAAGGCGGCTGGCCGTAATAGGGCTGCGGCTGTTGCGGAAATCCCTGCCGCTGCACGTATTCCTGCTGCGGCGGATATTCCTGCTGTTCCTGATATTGCGGCGCTTGCTGCTGGTACTGCGGCGCAATTGGCATCGGTTGGGAGTTATAGACTTCCTCATTCTCGGGCAGATGCGACCGCGCCACCGGACCGTTGTCGCCGCCAGGCGTGCGTCCGGTGACGACGACTTTGGTGTTCGCCATGCCCTCGGATTTCACCAGGTCGAACAGGGTCGTGGCATGGTCCGGCGACAGCCGCACGCAGCCATGCGAAACCGCCATGCCGAGGTGCTTGACGTCGAAAAAGCCGTGGATGGCATGGCCGTGCAGGTCGAAGAACATAGTGTGGGGCATCGGCGCGTTGTCCCATTCCTGCGAGAAATGGTCGGCGTCCATGCGGTTGACCTTGAAGCTGCCGTTCGGCGTGTCGTAGCCAGGCCGCCCGGTCGAGACCGGCCACGTGTAGCGCGGGCTGCCATCGACCGCGACCGACATCTGCTGCGTGGTCTTGTCGATGCTGATGGCGATATCGGCAGAGGCGGCCGATGCCAACGGCATAGCCAGCACCGGCGTGAGCAGCGAAGCGGCAACGATTGTGGCGGAACGCATGGGATTTACTCTGATGGTCAGTCGCCCAACATTGAGAAGTCTTTCGCCGGTCTTTGGTTCAAAGCAAGAGCGTCGCAGCACGGTCGGGCGAAATGGTGAATGGATTGCGGCGGGATTGGTATGACGCTTTGCTCCGGGGTGCCCTCCCCCCACGCGCAAAAGCTCATGAGGGGAGGGAAATGGATTTCGTTCTCGCGATGCGGGATGCGTCCGGCGCGGCGAGTACCGCGGTGGGGCGCCGAAAGGCGGGCGGGCTGCGATCAGCCCGCCGCCGCACCCGATGGTGCGGCTCATATAAGGGTGCGCCTATCGGTAAAGCCCGTCCCATTCCCTCCCTCAAAATGAAGGGAGGCGGAGCGGGCCTCGGGCCACCGACTGACACGCATTCCGGGCGCCGCACGCGAAGCGGAGTGATGCGCTCCAGACCCGGGATCATCCCAGACGCTTTGAGTCTGCGAGGGTCCCGGATCAGCGGTGCACCGCCAACGCGCTGCGCCGCATCCTGAAAACGCGGCTTCTAATGCCGCTTGAAATATTGCACCGCGCGCTCGTGCTTCTCCGCCGCGGCCCGCGACGCGAAGGTGCCGAGATTGCGGCGCTTGCCGGTCTTCGGATTCTTTTTGCGCGAATAGAGCCGGTATTTGCCGGAGGCAAGCTTGCGGATCATGAGCAGCGCTCCCTGGGTGTTCGTCTCAGCAATGTTCGCCGGGTGCGCCGGTTCCGCTCCCGTCATTGCGGGGCGCGCCGAAGGCGGCGATCCGGAATGACAATCAGCCGAACCCGGTGCGCGTGAGCCGCACGATGGCCTGATCCAGCGCCGAGAGAAACGCTGAGCGGTCGCGCGGCGCGAACGGCTTTGGGCCGCCGGTGATCTCGCCTGCGCTACGCAGACTATCCATCAGATTGCGGGTCGCCAGCGCGGCGCCAATCGAGTCTTCGGTAAACGGCTTGCCGTTCGGCCCGATGACCTCGGCGCCGGCCTTGAGGGCGCGGCTCGCCAGCGGCACGTCAGCGGTGACGACGATATCGCCGCGCTTGGCGCGCTCCGCGATCCAGTTGTCGGCCTCGTCCATGCCCGAGCCGACCACGACGCGCTCGATCATCTCATCCCGCGGCACCGCGATGGGACTGTTGCTGACGACATAGACTTTGAGGGCTGTGCCCTTCCCCGCATGGCGCTCCGCGACGCGATAAATCTCCTGCTTCACCGGGCAGGCATCGGCGTCGATGTAAATCGCGATCATTTCTGACGGAAGCGGCCCGTGCTAGCATTCGAGGGTAAGACGACGGTCTTATAACCACTGTTGCTTTCGATGGAGAGCAAAAATCCGATGTCCGCAACGCGCACGACGCTATTGGTCGGCACGACCAAGGGCGCCTTTCTGATTTCCGGCGGCAACGACCGTAGCGGCTGGGCGATTGGCGGGCCCTACTGCAACGGCTGGCCAATCAATCACATGATCGGCGATCCCGAGACCGGCACGATCTGGGCCGGGGGCGGCGGCGATTGGCATGGCGCGGGCGTCTGGCGCAGCGACGACGGCGGCGCGTCCTGGGAGGTTACGCGTCTCACCAAGGGGACGATGGACGACTGGGCCGCCAAGGATCCCAA
>Ga0070731_10001637_pt1 | contig 22699 bp, 22 predicted proteins | sample Coa_R1_2_FD_66448 | JGI IMG/M metagenome (GOLD analysis project Ga0070731, IMG submission 66448) | Surface soil microbial communities from Centralia Pennsylvania, which are recovering from an underground coalmine fire - Coalmine... | ecosystem: Environmental > Terrestrial > Soil > Unclassified ... | reverse complement strand
CCATATCTCCGACGCCGCGACGCGGGCGCTGTTCGAAGCGGACTGGCATGTACAGCTCGACGACGAGCCGGGCTTGCGCATCTCCAACATGCTCGATCAATCCCTGCTCGGCCGCTTCAAGGGGCTCTACATCCAGGGCGAGGATATCGCGCAGTCCGATCCGGATACGCAGCACGTCATCGACGGGCTGAAGGCGATGGAATGTGTGGTCGTGCAGGATCTTTTCATCTGCGAGACGGCGCATTACGCGCATGTGTTCCTGCCCGGCTCGACCTTCCTCGAGAAGGACGGGACGTTCATCAACGCCGAGCGGCGCATCCAGCGCGTGCGCAAGGTGATGGAACCCAGGAACGGCATGGCCGACTGGGAAGTGACGCTCGCCATCGCCAAGGCGATGGGCTACCCGATGCATTACAATCATCCGTCCGAAATCATGGATGAGATCGCGCGGCTGACACCGACCTTCGCAGGCGTTACCTACGAGAAGCTCGACGCGCTCGGCTCCATCCAATGGCCGTGCAACGACAAGGCGCCGGAAGGCACGCCGGTCATGCACATGAACGGCTTCGTGCGCGGGCTCGGCAATTTCGTCATCACCGAATACGTCCCGACCGACGAACGCACCGGACCGCGCTTCCCGCTCCTGCTCACCACCGGGCGCATCCTCAGCCAGTACAATGTCGGCGCGCAGACCCGGCGCACGAAAAATAGTGTGTGGCACGAGGAGGACCGGCTCGAGATCCATCCGCACGACGCCGAGCAGCGCGGCATCCGGACGGGCGACTGGGTCAAGCTCCAGAGTCGTTCGGGTGCCACATCGCTGCGCGCGATGGTGACCGACCGCGTCGCGCCGGGTGTCGTGTACACCACCTTCCACCACCCAGGCACACAGGCGAACGTCGTGACCACCGACTATGCGGACTGGGCGACCGGCTGTCCGGAATACAAGGTTACCGCGGTACAGGTGTCGCCGTCGAACGGGCCGACAGAGTGGCAGATGCATTACGAAGCGGAGAGCGCGGCCACGCAGCGCGTCGCCGTTCCCGTCGCCGCCGCGGAATGATGCGGACGCACGCGCATTTTCTGGTGGTCCGCGATCCAGCCAAAAGAGTTACCTCCCCCTTGAGGGGAGGTCGAAATTTGCGAGCGATGCGACGCAAATTTCGGGCGGGGGTGATTGGTTGGCCAGAGCAACCCCCACCCGAAAAACGCTTATATTGCGCGCGTGGAGAGATCCCACACGCGAACGCGTTTTTCGACCTCCCCTCAAGGGGGAGGTATTTCACCTAACATTCGGACCGGTCGTGCCGCAGATTGGGCCCATTGCAACCGTACCACGTATGCTGGTGACGCATGAAAATACAACGACCGGCACCCGGACAATTCCCGAAGAAACGGCCGTGTCCTTCACCTATGGCGGCGCGACGTTCGCCGTGATGATGGCGACGCCCGAGGACATCGAGGATTTCGCCATCGGCTTTTCGCTCACCGAAGGCATTGTCGACAACGCCGCCGAAATCACATCCATCGATGTCGTACAGCACGACCGGGGAATCGAAGCGCGCATGACGCTCGGCGGGTCGCGCAGCGAACAGCTCGAGTCGCGGCGCCGCCGCCTCGCCGGACCGGCCGGCTGCGGATTGTGCGGCATCGAGAGCCTGGAGGCGGCCGTTCGGCCGGCACGCAAAGTCCACGCAAATCTGCGGGTAACGCCGGAAGCCGTCTTTTCGGCGCTTGCATCGCTGCGCGAGCGCCAGCGCCTCAACAGAGAGACGCACGCCGTCCACGCAGCCGGATTCTGGTCGGCGCAGGAAAACCGGCTCGTCGCGGTGCGCGAGGATGTCGGTCGGCACAATGCCCTGGACAAGCTTGCCGGCGCCCTCGCACGCGCGAAGATTGCTGCCGGCGAAGGTTTCATCGTTTTGTCGAGCCGCCTCTCGATCGAACTCGTTCAGAAGACGGCGGCGATCGGTTGCCCGATGCTGGTTGCGGTTTCGGCGCCGACGAATTACGCGTTGCGGGCGGCCGAAGACGCGGGCATGACTCTCGTCGCCGTCGCCCGCGACGATTCCTTCGAAGTGTTTGCGCATCCTGGGCGGATCGGTACGTGATGAACCCGGACGAAAAACTCGCCTATATGGCGAACCAGATCGCCAAATTCTTCGCGGCCCAGGGCGAGGAGAAAGCGGCCAGGGGCGTTGCCGATCATCTGCAGAAGTTCTGGAATCCCGACATGCGCCGCGATTTTCTCGCCGCGGCGGCGAAGGGCAATTTGAACCTTCACCCGGCCGTCAAAGCCGCCCTGCCTTTGCTGCAGGCGCCAGTCGGATAAAAAGCGGTTGCGCAGAGGTCGCCGAGAACCCGCTGCGCTTGCGCGGCGACCGCGCAGTGGACGCAGAAGAAAGTTGAACCACAAAGACCACAATGGTGCACAAAGCAGCAACGTCGCGCCAAAGGCGCGCGAATCGGTCTTCGTTTTGCTTCGTGTTCTTTGTGGTGAAGCGTTTTTTCTGCGTACCCCTGCATTAAGCCTTTTTTTCTCGTTGCCGTACGTATTCGGCGAGGGGCGTTTCGGGGCGGCCGCCGTAATGCGAGATGATTTCCGCCGCCGCGAGGCTGGCGAGACGGCCGCATTCGGCGAGCGGCAATTCGCGCGCGAGAGCGAATAGGAATCCTGCTGCGTACAGATCGCCGGCTCCCGTGGTATCCACCACCCGCGCTACCGGCGCGGCTTCGATGCGGATCTGCTCGCGCTTCGTCGCGACAAGCGATCCCTCCGCACCGTGCGTGATCGCCGCGATCTCGACCGCCGACACCACATGCGGCAACGCGGATTGCACATCGGTCTCGAACAGCGCCTCGATCTCGCTTTCATTGGCGAACAGGTAATCGATGTGCATCTCTGCAAGATTGCGGAAATCCCCGCGGTAGCGTTCTACGCAGAAACGGTCCGAGAGCGACAGCGCGACCTTGCGGCCGGCGGCATGCGCGATCTCCGCCGCGCGATGGAAGGCGGCTTTGGCCTGCGGCGGATCGTACAGGTATCCTTCGAGGTAGGTGATTTTGGCGGAGCCGATCAATTCCTCGTCGACGTCGTCCGGCGAAAGATGGGCACTAGCGCCGAGAAAGGTGTTCATCGTGCGCTGCGCGTCGGGCGTGACGAAAATCAGGCAGCGCGCCGTCGCCGGTCCGTCGGCCGCGGCTCGTGTCGGGAAGCGCACACCGGCCGAGCTGATGTCGTGGCGGAAAATCCGGCCGAGCGGATCCTCCTTGACTTTGCCGATGTACCCGGTTGCCGCACCGAGCGACGCAAGCCCAGCGATGGTATTGGCGGCCGAGCCGCCCGACAGCTGCACGGCCGGCCCCATCGCGGCATAAAGCGCTTCCGCTTTGACTTCGTCGATGAGGGTCATGGCGCCCTTCGGCATTCCATGTCTGGAAAGGAATGCGTCGTCGGCGTGGGCAATGATGTCGACGATGGCGTTCCCGATACCCACGACGTCGATTTCCGGCGTCTGCATTGCTGTTCTCTCCTGGCTGACCGTTATAGTCTTGTGGAGGGTGACGGACCGGGAGGCAAGTTTGCCCAGAGCAAAACCCGCGAGCGAAAAGGCGAAGCAGAAGCGCAAACAGGACAGGCAGGTCGATGAAGAGGTTGCCGAGTCCTTTCCCGCGAGCGATCCGCCCTCTTATGCCGGGGGCCCCCAACGAATCGGCGGCCCCAAGCGCCCGGGATCACACCCGCGCGGCCGCCCGGTTAAATCGGGAGGGAAGCGGAGCGGGGCGGAGCCTTGAATGCCGCCATGCGCGTTATACAGTGCCGTTCGGGAGCTGGCGGCGTACGGTGAGGAGAAACCATGCACATCGACATCAATGTTCTGACGCTTCAACCGCTGATCGCGCTGATCTTCGGCATTCTCATTCTGATCATGCCGCGAATTCTCAACTATCTGATCGCGATCTATCTCATCCTCGTCGGCATCGTGGGGCTCTGGCCGCACTTCTTCAGCCACCTCTCTCACATGAGTTAATGCTTGCCCCTCACCCGGCGGCGTGCGCCGCGCCACCCTCTCCCGCGAGGGGAAGAGGGTTCGCGTTGTACAATCGCGGCGCCGTCGATCCTTCCCCCCTGCGGGAGAAGGTGCCGGGGCGCGGATTTATCCTGGACGAGGCGGATGAGGGGTAGCGGTGTTACTCCGCGGCGTGGCGGGTCTCCGCGGCGTGGGCCATGCGTTCTTCGGCCATGCGGTCGGCGACGATGTTGGTGGACAGGTCTTCCTGATCGGCGCGGTTGAATATCTGCGACAGGCGGTCAGCGATGGCACGCACGCGGCGTTCGATTTCCGCATTGCCCCAGTCGAATATCTGCCCGGCGACGCAGATCACGCCGCCGCCGTTGATGACGTAATCGGGCGCATAGAGAATGCCGCGCGCCCGAAGCGCCGCACCGTCGGAATCGCGGCCGAGCTGATTGTTGGCCGCACCCGCGACCACCTGGGCACGCAGGCGCGGAATGCTCTCCCTGTTCAAAACCGCACCCAACGCATTAGGCGAAAAGACATCGCACGCAACCGCGACGATTTCGTCGCCGCCAACCACCTTCGCGCCAAACTCGGCCACGGCCTGGTCGAGCAGCTCGCGTTGTACATCGGATACGATCAGCCGCGCGCCTTCGGCATGGAGCTGGCGGGCGAGTTTCATGCCGACCTTGCCGACGCCCTGCACGGCGACGGTCAGCCCTTTCACGGAATCGGTACCGAGGCGATGCTTCACCGCCGCTTTGAGGCCGAGAAAAACTCCAAGCGCCGTCATCGGCCCGGAGTCGCCACCGGATTTTCCGGGCTGATCGAATCCCGCCACATATCTGGTGCCACGCTGGATTACCGGCATGTCGCGCTGCGTCATGCCGACGTCCATCGCGGTGATGTAACGGCCGCCGAGCGTGTTGACGGCGTCCGCGTAAGCGAGCAGCCGCGCTTCGGTCTTGTCGGTCGCGGGATCGCCGATGAAGACAGCCTTGCCACCGCCAAGCGGCAGGTCGGCGATCGCATTCTTGTAGCTCATGCCGCGCGAGAGGCGCAGGACATCGGTGAGCGCCGCATCGCTCGTCGGATAGGGATAGACACGCGTGCCGCCGCAGGCCGGTCCAAGAGCCGTCGAGTGAAGGGCGATGATCGCCTTGAGGCCGGATGGCTTGTGGTCAAAAAAAGCTACGGTCTCGTGGTGATCGAAATCCTCCGCCTCGAAGACGCTCATGAGTGTTTCCTCCCCGAATATCGCGCTGCCGGGACCGGCGCGCATCCGACCAAGCTAACGCCTGAAGCGGGAAATGGGCTTGCGATCTGTCGGCGCCCCGGCAATAGAAAGTGCGTTTGTAAGGGCACGGCGGCAACTTTCCGCGCGACTCATTCTCAAGATCGTCCGATCGCCTGGAGCACGGCTTCGGGAGTCAGAATCTGCGGCAGGACGACGGCGTCGGCGGCGCCGGGCGCGTAATAGAGATAGAGCGGCACGCCCGAGCGGGAATGGGCCTGCAGGAGCTGGGTCACCTCGGGATTGCGATTCGTCCAGTCGGCGACCAAGAGCGCAATCCGCTGCTTCTCGAATGCCTGGCGTACAGCGGGACGATCGAGCGCCACCTTTTCGTTGACGAGGCAGGTGAGGCACCAGGCGGCCGTCGCATCCACAAAGACTCCGCGCTTCTGCCCGCGCAAGGCAACCAGGCGTCGCTCGCTGTACGGCTGAGACGGAATCGCCGTGATCCGAAGCGGTGCTGCATCATGGCGCGCGCCGAGCAGCACGGCTGGCGCGGCGAACATCGCGACCGCGAGCACGCCCGCGGGCCATTGGATGCCTTTCCTGATGCTCGCGCGGGTCGATTGCCGGGCCGTGCCAAGAAGCCAGAGGGCGAACGCCAGAACAAGAGCGGCGCCAAGCACCATGGCGACGTGATCGGGATCGCTCTCGAGCGCGAGGACCCAGAGAAGCCAGAGCCCGGTGGCGTACATCGGGAACGCGAGCAACTGCCGGAAGACGTTCATCCAGGCTCCCGGCTTCGGCAGAAGGCGCCTCAGCGCAGGCGAGAGGCCGACGGCGACGAAGGGCGCCGAAAACCCGATTCCCAGCGCCACGAAAACCAGGAGCGCGGCAGCTGCCGGTTGCGTCAGCGCATATCCAAGTGCCGCGGCCATGAACGGCGCTGTACAGGGGGCAGCCACCGCGACGGCGAGAACGCCGGTAAAGAACGCCCCGGCCGTCCCGCCGCGTCGCGCGAGCACGTCGCCGGCGCCGATGCCCGGGACTTCGAAGACGCCGGAAAGGTTCAGACCGATCGCGAAGACGAGCAGCGCAAACGCGGCGACGACTGCCGGTTCCTGAAGCTGGAATCCCCAGCCGATCGCCTCGCCGGCCGCGCGCAGGGCGAGAACGGCCGCGCCAAGCACGGCGAAACTCAACACGGCGCCGGCGCCATAGGCGAAGCCTTCGTGGCGCGCTTCGCGGGTTTCGCGTCCGGAATGCGAGGCGAGCGCGAGCGCTTTCATGGCGAGTATCGGCAGGACGCAGGGCATGAGATTGAGAATGAGGCCGCCGAGAAACGCGAAGAGCAGCGCCGGCGCGAGGCTCAATTGTACATCGCTCCCGAAGTCGGGAACCGGGCCCGGCAGGGCCGATATTTCGAGCGCCTGCGTCGGCGCGCCGGCGCTCTCGATCTCCAGCAGCCCGTTCAACGCGCGCAGGGATTTCGTGCCTTTCCCGGGCTGGAGGCGCAGCAACAGTCCCTGCTGCGATACCCGCCATTGCTGCGGCGCGATTCCCTTCACTTCGCCCTGCGCAAGAGGAAAGAAATGTGCCGCCGTGACATTGGCGTTCGCAAGATTCGGTGCGGCAAGTACAAGGCCGAGGGCATCGCCGCTTGCGAAACGCGCCGGCCATGGCGACTGCGTGGGCAACCGCGCTCTTGCGGCAGCGAACGCGGCCGCTGTTGCCGGATTGGCCGGTTGCGGTTTTGCCGCGATGGCGAGCGGAAGCGTGACGGTCGCGTCTTCCGGAATGCACACTTCCTTGCACACAAGCCACGTTGCGTGTGCCTTGAGGGTGATCCTGTCTCCGGGCGTGGCGTTCGCGGGTGGCGTGACGTTGACCAACAGCCAGGGGTCGCCTTCGTAGCCGTAGTCCATCAACGGACCGACCGGCAATTCCTTCGGCCACGGCCACTGAATGGAGCCGGCATGCCAGCCCGGCGGCATCGTCCACTGGATTTCGGTCGGTTGACCCGCGTCACCCGGATTTTGCCAGTAGGTGTGCCAGCCCGGCCGGATGTGCTCGACCAGCGCGACCGTCACCGCCTTCGCCGGGGCAACTTCATTTTGTTCGGCGACCAGCCGCACATGCACTTTGGGCACGGAGTCGATCTGGGCTCCGGCGGCCGTGGCGCCCGCCAGAACGAACAGAACACAAAAAAATATCCGGAGCATGCGGGCGGCTATACCGACCCCGCACGAAAACCGCCAGTCCGCACACCGGGATGTGACCGGTTCGTTCTTCCCGGGACCGCGGGCGCCCCGCCCGCATCGCGCGAAGCGCGACAGAATCTCTCCGGCTCCGCGGCCATTGAGGCTGTTTCGCAGGAATGCGGGCGAAGACGCCCGCGGTCAAGTACGCTTTAAATCAATGCGGGCGCCAGGGCGCGAGGAATTCCGCGACTCCGCTCCAGAAAATCTGCACGCCGATGCAGAAGAGAATGAAGGCGGAAAGGCGGAGCAGGGTGGTGGTACCGGTATTGCCGAGAATGCGCTGCACGCGATCGGCGAAGGCAAAACAGAAATAGACGACCACCGCGAGCGTGGCGTTCGCAGCCAGCGCCGCGGCATCGAAAAGAAAGCGGTGTTGCAGCGGGTCGTGCGTGGCATGGCTCGTGCCAAGCGCAATCATCACCGAGATTGTGCCGGGCCCCGTCGTGATCGGCATGGTGAACGGAAAGAAGGCCATTGCGAGAAAGCCGTCGCGCGAGCTCTGTTCCTGCACGGCATCGGGGGCAACAGGCTCCTCTTCGTCGTGCTCCTGCAGGAACTGCCAGCCGGCCGCCGCCACAACGATGCCGCCGGCAACGCGGAGCGCCGGTACCGATATTCCAAAGAAGGACAAAACATAGGAACCGATGAGCAGCGAAACCGTGAGCACGAGAAAGCTGTAAAACGCGATACGCCGCGCCAGCTCTTCGCGCAGGCGATGATCGGCGCGCCGGGTCATGTCGAGAAATATCAGCGCGCTGCCGGCGGGATTGACGATGGGAAACGCGGCGGCGAACACCACCAGGAACAGGACGCCGAAATGCTCCGCGAACCCGCTGCCCATCCGAATCGCCCTCGTCGGCCCGTCTCTGCTATAGGCCTGTTCGTTGCGAATTCCCACGGGGCGGGCTGTTTGGCCGACAATTTGAGAATTGCCGTTGAAGCGAAAGACGAAGCCGTCGTTCAGATGGTCCACACGGGACTGCGCGCCTTCAATCGCACGCGCGCGGACTGGCCGGAGCGGCAGTATTTCAACGTGACGCTGCGTGAGCCGGACGGTGTGCTTCGCGGAGGGATTCTGGCATCGGTCAACTTCGACGTGCTGGTGCTCGAGGACGTTTACATCGAAGACGATCGCCGCAGCGGCGGATATGGCGCGCGAATGATGGCCGCCGCCGAACGGGAAGGCCTGAAGCGCGGCGCGCGTCTTGCAGTGGTTTCCACCTTCAGCTGGCAGGCGCGGCCGTTCTACGAGAAATGCGGTTACAGCGTTTATGCGGAACTTCCCTACAACGACGGTGCGTACACGCTGTTTTCGCTGAAGAAGTGGCTGTGCGCATAACCGGCGGACGCTTTGGCGGGCGGCCGCTCGCCACGCCGGCGGATGACCGCGTCCGCCCGACATCGGACAAGGTCCGTCAGGCCGTCTTCAACATCCTCGCGCACAACGATTTCGGTTTCGGCTTCACGCTCGAAAACGCGCGCGTGATCGACCTCTTCGCCGGCACCGGCGCCATGGGACTCGAAGCGCTGTCCCGGGGCGCGGATTATTGCCTGTTCGTCGACAGTTCCGCCGAAAGCCGCGCGCTCGTCCGCCGCAATGTCGAGGCGCTCGCGCTTACCGGTATAACGAAGATATGGCGGCGCGACGCAACCGCGCTGGGGCCGCTTTCCGCCAATTCGGGCGGACCGTTCAATCTCGCCTTTCTCGATCCGCCGTACAGACAAGACCTGCTCGCGCCTGCCCTTCACGCCTTGCGCGAGGGATGCTGGCTGGCGTCGGGCGCGCTCATCGTGGCCGAATACCACGTCGATGAAGAGCCAGCGAAGTGCGGTGGATTGGAAGTGCTCGATGCGCGCAGCTATGGCGATACGTGTGTCGCGTTTATGCGAGGTCGAGTCTTACACGAGTGAGCCTGCGTTTCCGTTTGGTTGGATCAAACCCTAGGCGGTGACGAACATCCCAACCGCGGCCGCCGCCATCACCGCTGTCGCTATCCACCCCGCAACGCGCATGCGCCAGGAAATGGCGAGCTTGCCCATGATTTTGCGGTTGGACGAAATCAGCATCATCACCACCATGACCGGTGCGGCAAGGACGCCGTTGACGACGGCGGACCAATAGAGCGCTTTCATCGGGTCGATCGGCGAAAAGGCGATCAGCATGCCGAGCAGCATGGAACCCGCAATGACGCCGTAGAAGGCACGCGCGGCCCGCGGCGTCTTGTCGAGACCCAACGTCCAGCGAAATGTTTCGGACACCGCATAGCCGGCCGAGCCGGCGAGCACCGGCAGGGCGAGCAGGCCCGTACCGATGATACCGACGGCGAAGATAACGCTGGCGAACCGGCCCGCGATCGGCGCCAGCGCCTGTGCGGCCTTGACGCTGCTGTCGATGTTGCGAATGCCATGCGTGTACAGCGTGGCTGCGACCGCGACAATGATGAACAGGGCGATCAGGTTTGAAAACGCCATGCCGACCAGCGTGTCGATACGGATGCGCTTCAGCTCGGGACCGGCCGCGCGCGGCGCGACGCAGAGCGGTTTGTGGTTCCGCCGGTGCAGTTCTTCCACCTCCTGCGAGGATTGCCAGAAGAAGAGATAAGGGCTGATCGTGGTCCCGAGAACGGCGACCAGCGCCGTTGCCGCGGCGCCGCCGGCCGACAGCTTCGGTACGACGGCGCCGACCAGCGCTTCGCTCCAGTGCACATGCGCGACCATGAGCGTCGCGACATAGGCAAGGAGCACGAGGGTGACCCATTTGAGAATGGCGGCGTAGCGCGCGTAGCTCAGCCAGGCCTCGGCTGCGGCGGAGATAACCGTGACGACGACCACCCAAAGCTGCATCGGGCCGGGGAGGATCAGCGTCGCGGCATCGCCCATGGCGGCGATGTCGGCGCCGAGATTGATCACATTGGCGACGAGGAGCGCCATGACAATGATGCCGAGCACCCACGGCGGGTAGTGTTTGCGCAGATTGGCAGCGATGCCGTGTCCGGTCGTCGAACCGATGCGCGCCGCAATCTCCTGGATGGCGGCCATCAGCGGAAAGCTGAACAGCACTGTCCAGCCCATCTGATAGCCGAACTGCGCGCCGACCTGGCTGTACGTGCCAATACCGCTCGGGTCGTCGTCCGCCGCGCCGGTCACGAGCCCGGGACCGAGGATCCCCAGCCAGCGCAACACCGGATTGCCCGATGTTGTGGTCGAAGGCTGCTCCTCGATGCGCGCTGCGGTATCGTTCATCCGCGGATCGCCGATCCGCGATCAGCGGCGTCCGAACAGGCGCTCGATGTCGGCAAGCTTGATCTCCACATAGGTCGGCCTCCCGTGATTGCACTGTCCGGAATGCGGCGTAGACTCCATTTCGCGCAGGAGCGCGTTCATTTCTTCCGCCGTCAGGCGGCGGCCCGCGCGTACACTCGTATGGCAGGCGAGCGTCGCCGAAATGTGGTCGAGCCTTTCCTTCAGCGAATGCGTGGCGCCGGTTTCGGCGAGGTCGTCGGCAAGGTCGCGGACCAGCGACCTGAGATCCACGGCGCCGAGCAGGGCCGGGCTTTCGCGCACCAGAACCGCATCGGATCCGAAGGGCTCGATCACGAGACCAAGTTCGGCAAATTCGGCAGCGCGGTCGGAAATTCGCGCCACGTCGGAGGGATCGAGCTCCACAACTTCGGGAATGAGGAGCGGCTGCGTGGCCACGCGTCCGTTCGCGAGCGCATGTTTCATGCGCTCGTACACAAGCCGCTCGTGCGCGGCGTGCTGATCGACGATGACAATTCCGTCCATCGTCTGGGCGACGATGTAGGTTTCGTGCAATTGTCCGCGCGCGACGCCGAGCGGAAACGCTTCGCGGCCTTCGTCGGCTGCCTCGCTTTCCACCCGGCCGGCGAATGAGGCGGCGCCCACGGGCTGCAGCAGCGGTGCGTGATAGTCCCGCGCCGCTTCAGAAAAACCATGCAGCGAACTGCTGCGCGAAAACGGCATCGCGGGAGAGGAATGCGGCCTGAGCGCGGCAAGGGCGGGCTCCGCTACGGTTGTTGAGGCACGATGCGCGTGGGCAGAAAGTGCACCCTTCAGGGCACTCACGATCAGCCCGCGCACAAGGCCCGAGTCCCGAAAACGCACTTCGGTCTTCGCGGGATGCACATTGACGTCGACGAACTCGGGATCGCATTCGACGAACAGCGCGAGCGCGGGATGACGGTCGTGCGCGAGGAAATCGGCATAGGCGCCGCGCACGGCGCCCAGCAACAGCCGATCGCGCACGGGCCGGCCGTTCACGAACAGAAACTGCATCTGCGAGGAACCGCGGTTGTAGGTCGGAAGTCCCGCATACCCGGAGATTCGCAGGCCCTCGCGCCTGGCATCGACCGGGACAGCGTTGTCGGCGAAATCGCGACCCATCAGGCGTGCGAGGCGTTTCAGCCGCCCCTCGAAAAGATCACCTTCGCGCGGGGCATCGAGCACGCGCTTCCCGTCGAGCGCGAGGGTGAAGCTCACATCCGCGCGCGCCATGGCAAGGCGGCGCACGGCATCGGTCGCGGCAAGTTCTTCCGATCGCGCGGATTTGAGAAATTTCAGCCGCGCCGGCGTCGCAAAGAAAAGGTCGCGGACTTCCACGCGTGTTCCGGGCTCGCCAAGAGCCGCGGGCGCAGGGCCTTCCACGCGGCCGGCCTCCACCTGGATTCTGTACGCGCCGCCCTGATTGGTCCGGCTGCTGATCGACAGCCGCGCGACGGCGCCGATCGAGGGCAACGCCTCGCCGCGGAAACCGAGCGTCGCGATGTGCGAAAGATCATCGCTACCGTCGGTACCGACGGGCAGTTTCGAGGTGGCGTGGCGCAGCACGGCGAGGTCGAGGGCCTCCGCGTCCATGCCGCAACCATCGTCCGAAACCAGAATGAGGTCGGCGCCGCCCGACACGATTTCCACATCGATGCGCGTCGCGCCGGCATCGAGCGCATTCTCGACGAGTTCCTTGACCGCGCTGGCCGGCCGCTCGACCACTTCGCCGGCGGCGATGCGGTTGATCGTTCCCTCGGCAAGCCGGCGAATCGGGGCACGGCGTTCCCGGGCCTCGTTTCCCTCGCTTGCGGCCGACTCTCTCTGCATTGGGCAATCCTAGCAGAACCCCTTCGCCCTGCCCCGCCAACGATTTGAGCGCATGGCCGCCCTGCAGGAAATTTCAGGTGTCGCCCCCTCGCACGCGGCGGGCCGAACGCTATGATACGGCCCCCTACGGGACACGATATCGTCTCCCGCGATTGCGATACGGCGCGGCGGGCAACGACGCGTCGGGACACGATATCCTGTCCCAAATATTTGCCGGAGAGCCTCGGATGAGCCTTGAAGAGCTGAAAAAAGACGTGAGCGCGGCGGTCGACAGCATGCGCGCCGAACTCTTGGGGCTCAGTCACGCCATCCACCAGGAACCCGAACTTGCGCTCGAGGAGTTCAAAGCGGCGAAACGGCTTTCCGACGCCGTCGCGTCCCACGATCTGCCTGTCCGGCGCGAAGTCTTCGGCGTGAAGACGGCGTACGCGTCCGAGTTCGGCAATGAAAAGGGACCCGTCATCGCGGTGCTCTCGGAATACGATGCGTTGCCGGGGGTCGGACACGCCTGCGGTCACAACATCATCGCGACGGCCGGGCTTGGCGCGGCGATGGCGCTGGCGAAACTGGGCGCGCGCCTTCCCGGCCGTGTGCGCTATCTCGGAACGCCGGCGGAAGAGCGCATCGGCGGCAAGGAGCTCATGGCGCGCGAAGGCGCCTTCGAAGGCGCCGATGCTGCGATGATGATCCATCCCGCAAGCATCGATCTCGTCGCGATGCCGTGCATCGCCGTGTCGGAGGTGGAAGTCACCTATTTCGGCAAGGCCGCGCACGCCTCGGCCATGCCTTATCGCGGGTTGAATGCGCTCGACGCCGTCGTCAGCGCCTATCAATCGATTGCGCAGCTCCGGCAGCACATCCGCCAGACCGAACGCATCCACGGCATCATCACGGAAGGCGGGCTGGCGGCGAACATCGTTCCCGAACGCGCGGCCTGCCGCTTCTATGTACGCGCGCGCGACATGCACGACCTGGCGAGGCTCAAGAAGCGCGTACAGGCGTGCTTCGAAGCCGCCGCGCTCTCGACGGGCTGCAAACTCGAAACGCGCTGGGTCTCCGATTATCTCGACCTCAAGAGCAATGGACCGATGGCCGACGCCTTCGCCAAGAATTTCGAGGCACTTGGCCGCGAGCTGACGCCGCTCTCGAGCATTCCTCCGGGGTTTGCGGGCTCGACCGACATGGGGAATGTCAGCCACCGCGTCCCCTCGATCCATCCGATGATCGCGGTCGCGCCCAGGGACGTGATCATTCACAACGCCGAATTCGCTCGCTGGGCGGCGTCGGAAAAGGGCGACAAGGCGGTGCTCGACGGCGCGAAATCGCTGGCGCACACTGCGCTCGACCTGATGTGCGACGACGGCCTGATGGCGCACGTGCGCGCGGATTTCGCCGCCACAGCCGAAATCTCGAAAAGCGCGCTCGCCGCGCTCAGGGAAAACGTACCGCACAGCCATCCCGATGTGTACGCCCATGGCGGCTGCGGCTGCGCGTGATCCATGAATCCGTGGCTGGCCGTCGCGGCTGTCAACGGCTTTATCGCCGTTGCCGCGGGAGCGTTTGGCGCGCACGGGTTGCAATCGCGGCTTGATGCGCATGCGCTGCAGACGTTCGAGACCGGAGCGCGCTATCAGATGTACCATGGGCTCGCGATCGGGCTCGCGGCACTCGCGACGCGCAGTGCCACGGGCAATGTCGCGTGCATTCTCTTCCTTGCCGGTATCATTCTGTTCTCGGGCTCGCTCTATCTGCTGGCGGTGACCGGCTCGCGCGGCTTCGGCTTCGTTACGCCGTTCGGCGGCGCCGCCTTTCTCGCCGGCTGGGCTGCCCTCGCCTGGGCGGCGCTAAAGCACAGTGCGTCTCGCTAGCTCATTTCAGTTCTCACCATCTAACGTCCAGATCATCGTCGTATTTTTCGTTTGGAAATAGCATGGCGGCATTGTGGCCGGGCAGGATTTTCGTTACCCGCTTCACCTTGACTTCGTAACCGGGATACGGATCGTTAATGACGTGGTCGAAAAACTTTTGGTACTCCGGTGCAAGTATATTCCGGAGTTCGAACAGAAATTCGTGGACCGCTTCGTAATCGCGAATTACGTCCTGCGGCGTATTAACGGCCTCCAGGTGTTGGAATAGCTTGAGCAGGTGATCGCCGTTTTCGGCGAAGATAGGCACCTTACCCTCGAAATACACCGTCTCAATAGTCTCTCGCACTGGATCGATATTGCCGTGAATGGCGAAGTTCCGGGCGTTCATCACGCGGAGAAATGCCTTGTAGGCATCGCTGCTTGGATTCACGGCACGAATGAAACCGCTGCAATTGATCGTGAGATGCTCGAGCCGGTCGGGAATCTTTTCGCGTAAGAAGATGTCGTACTTTGCTTTGTTGCTGCGAATTGCAGGTTTGCAAAACGTAAGGATCATCATGTTAAGGAAGGCTTCGGCCATAATCGGTGTCAACAGCCGCAATTTAAGGCAATCGCCATAGAGAGCGGTTGCTCGCTTGGCGATCTTGTTCATTGTTGATTTGTACCGACCGAGCGATCGCTTGCTTGTAATCCGCGGTAGTTGCTTTACGAGCTCCGGGGTGTCAGTTATTGCTGCGTGCAAATCTGCGCACTCATTGGCCAGAGCGACGTACTTATTTTGAAAGACAGAGAACTTCTCGAACGATCTGAGCACTGCCGATTTGTCGGCGCCTACCCTCGCAAAATCCCCCTTCATCGCGATAATCAGTTCTTTCCAATTAGAATCCGTCATCGGCTCAGAAACCATCACCATAATGTCTCGCATCCGACCCTGCACATAGACGTCGACGTCAATCGCCTTCAGGTTGAAGTCCCAATGCACCAGATTGTCGCTATCGTCTTTGCGCAGAAAATTCTGAAAGCCGTTCGGCCTACCAAATCGGGCGCGCATATAGGAATAGACATCTGCTTGTGTAAGCTTTGAGCGTATGATGAGCATACCGCCGCGCCGGCGCTTTGGTTCTCTCTTCCCTTTAAGGAACTGAAGGACCTGCTCTGGTGTGGCTTTCTGCCAATGTTGAACGTCAGTACACGCCGCCATCAATCATCCCGCTGACTGATTTTTCCTGTCCAACGCTTCCGAAATCCGGAATCTTGCACTTCTCTGTTGAGACGTGAAGGAGCCCAATTGGGTTTGGGCTCCCTCCCTCCGACCAGGTCAGGCGTCGTCTTCCTCGGTATCTCGGCGCGCCAGGGTGCGCGCGTCTTTGAGCCAAGCGTCATCCGTCGATAGACCCTCCCCCCAGACCAACACGTACCTGCCCTCCCCATCGTAGCCGACCAAGAGCGGAGCGTCATCCGGCTCCCAGCCGAGTTTGTCACCAAGCAATTCGTCCTGCCACTTTTGCTGAATGTCCCTCCAGATACTAACCGTCACGCGTTCTTGATCATACCACCACAAGAGTTCTTGCTTCCGGACCTCGGCACAACCGATTTGCACGACCCGTTCCAAACGGGTCAATAACTCATTCGCATACCTCGGCAGCATCAGACATCTCCTTCTCTCGCAACTTCCACCAGCTCTTTGGGGCACTTCATTAAGCCATTCCAATTATAATAACAGTGTAATCACGAAATAGCAAGAATTATTTTGCAGGGAACCAGGAAGAAAATTATGTGTCCGCCCTATAGATCGGAACGGCGTTAGTCAAGTATATTCGCAAGAATAGACGGCATCGAGAGGCGACGCGATTCACATGATCCCATTTCCCAAGCGGATGATCCGCACCAACGGCATCGACATGGCGGTGTACGAAGCCGGACCGGAGAACGGCTTTCCCGTCGTGCTGTGTCATGGTTTTCCCGAGCTCGCCTTTTCCTGGCGGCATCAGGTGCTGGCACTCGCCGCCGCCGGGTATCGCGCGATCGCGCCGGACCAGCGCGGCTATGGCGGCACGTCACGACCCGCCGGCGTCAACGAATACGACATGGCGCATCTGACCGGCGATCTCGCCGGGCTGCTCGACGCGCTCGACATCCACAAGGCCGTGTTCTGCGGGCATAACTGGGGCGGCGCGGTCATCTGGGCGATGCCGCTCTACTGCCCTTCGGTCGTCGCGGGCGTCATCGGCCTCAATACGCCGCTTATGCCGCGCGCCCCCTCGGACCCGATCGCCGTCATGCGCGCCCGCTTCGGCGAGAATATGTACATGGTGTTCTTTCAGAAGCCCGGCGAGGCGGACGCGATTCTGGCGCGCGATGTCGGCAAGACTTTCCGCTTCTTCATGCGGAGGGACGCCATGACCGCAGAGGACTGGGCGAAACTTCCTCCGGAGGCGCGCAACCTCGAGCTCGTACAGGCACTGCAAATGGATGAAAGCTGGTGGCGCGGCGACGTGCTGCTCGACGCCGACGAGATGAAAGTCTTCGTGGACACCTACACGCGCACCGGCTTCACCGGCGGGATCAACTGGTATCGCAACATCACGCGCAACTGGCAGCTGTCGGAGCGGTTCGAGCAGCGTATCGATGTACCCGCGCTGATGATCAGCGCGGAAGACGACGTCGTGCTGCCACCGTCGCTGACGGAGGGCATGGAGCGTTACGTTCCCGACCTCGAAAAGGTGCTGATCCGCAATTGCGGACATTGGACCCAGCAGGAGAAGCCCGAGGAGACGAACCGGGCGATGCTCGACTGGCTCACGCGCCGTTTCCCGGCGACGAAGAAGGCTTAGCGCAGAAGACGCTGACGCTTCGCTGAGGCCGCAGAGAAACAAGGGCGCACTTCGCATGCGCCCCAAGGCACGCAATCATTGTTCCGCGTCCACCGCGCATCCTTTGCGCCAAGCCCTTTCTGGCGGTATCGCGTCCGGCTGAATCAGGATACTAGATGTGCAATGGGCAAGCCTGACGACGACAGCTTCTCCTACGCCGAGCCCGACGATCCGCGGCTGAAGCGCTTCGTCATCAAGCTGATCGAACGCATGTCGGGCCAGCCCTATCTCAAATGGCTTTATGAGGATCACCTCGCCAACCCCCTGCCCGGCGAAAGCTTCTGGAACGCCGCCGTCCGGCGGCTCGAACTGAAGATCGTCTGCAACGAACAGACGCTCGCACGCTGGCCGAAAACCGGGCCGCTCATCGTTGTCTCCAACCATCCCTTTGGCGTGCTCGACGGCGTCGTCATCTGCCACCTCGTATCGCGCGTGCGGGACGATTTTCGCGTGCTGACGAATTCGGTACTGATGCGGGCCAAAGAGGTGCGCAAATTTCTCTTGCCGATCGACTTCACCGAATCGGAAGAAGCGATGCAGACGAACATCCAGTCGCGCGCGGCGGCGAAGAAGCACCTGCTGGATGGCGGTTGCCTGATCGTCTTTCCCGCCGGCGGCGTCTCGACCACGCCCACGCCCTGGCACAAGCGCGCGGTCGACGCGGAATGGAAGACCTTCACGGGAAGATTGATCGCGCAGGCGAAAGCGCCGGTCGCTTCGGTGTTCTTCGCCGGCCAGAACAGCCGGATTTTTCAGATCGCGAGCCACATCAGCGTGACGCTCAGGCTTTCGCTTCTCTTCAAGGAGGTGCACGACAGAATCGGCAGCGAGCTTCACATTCGCCTCGGTGAACCGGTGCCGTTCGAGAAGCTTCCGGCGACCGGCGACCGCCAGTACTTCATGCGCCATCTGCGCGAAATGACGTACCGCCTGGGTGAAGGCGTACCGGAGCCGAAGAAGTCGCGCGTGAAGCGGCCGCGCCGGGCGCCGCGCCGACCGTCCGCGAAATGACTTCGCGCCCGCGCGTCGGACTGTTCGTCACCTGCCTCGTCGACCTGATGCGTCCCCGTGTCGGTTTTGCGGCCGTCAAACTCCTCGAGAGGGCCGGCTGCGATGTCGAGGTGCCGCGCGCGCAAACCTGTTGCGGCCAACCCGCGTGGAATGCCGGTGATGACCGGAACGCCGCCGCAATCGCGCGCCAGGTGGTGGCGGCATTTGAAGGATTCGATTACGTGGTGGCGCCCTCGGGCTCCTGCGCCGGAATGATACGCATACATTATCCCGAAGCGCTTGCCTCCGATCCCGTCTGGTCGCCGCGCGCTGCTGCACTCGCACAAAAAACGTACGAGCTGATCTCGTTTCTGGTCCGCGTCCGCGGCGTCGGCGCCATTCCCGCCACGTTTGGGGCGCGCGTCTGCTATCACGATTCCTGTTCATCCCTGCGCGAAATGCATGTGAGCGACGAGCCGCGCCAGCTCCTCAGATCGGTGGACGGACTGGAACTGCACGAACTGCACGACCGCGAGGTCTGCTGCGGCTTTGGCGGCCTGTTTTCGGTCAAATATCCGGAAATCTCCGAGCGCATGGCGGACGACAAGATTGCCGACGCGCAAAGTACGCGCGCGGACATCATTGCGAGCGGCGATCTCGGCTGTCTTCTGCACCTCGAAGGCCGCATCGCGCGGCGGGGATTGCCGCTCCGTACAATGCACATCGCCGAGATCCTGGCCAGCAATGATGATGTCGTTTAGTGCCATGGCTAAAGTTTGCCTCCCCCGCGCATGCATTGCGCGGGGGAGGTGCCCAGCCTGTAAAGCGGCTCCAACGGATAAGCCGTACGAATTGCTGAGCCGCTTTATTGACTGCGCGGAGGGGGCAACTGGTATCGACACTCAACCGCCCCCTCCCCTGCTACGCAGGACCTCCCCCGCTCCGCTTTGCTCCGCGGGGGAGGCAACCGGAAAGAGCACCGAGTGACAGAGGCGCAGGATCCGCGGCGGTTCGTCGAAGCGGCTCATGAGGCGCTCCACGACCCGCGGCTCCGGCCGGCGCTTGCAAGGCTGAAGACGCATTTCGCCCGTGGGCGCGCCCATGCCGTGGCGCGGTTCGGTGATTTCGAAGGCCTGCGGGAACAGGGTCGCGCCATCCGCGATTACGCGCTGTCCCGCCTCGACGAACTGCTCGAAACATTCGAACGAAACGTACAGACGCGCGGCGGAGGGGTTCATTGGGCGCGCGACGCAGCCGAGGCGCGCAACGTCATCCTGGAAATTCTGCGCGCACACGGCGCGACCTCCGTCACCAAGGGCAAATCCATGGTGAGCGAAGAGATTGCGCTCAATCCGTTCCTCGAGGCGAACGGTATCCGGCCGGTCGAAACCGATCTGGGCGAGTACATCGTGCAGCTGCGCGACGAGCCCCCGAGCCACATCATCGCTCCGGCATTCCACCTCGACAAGGAACAGGTGGCGGAGACGTTTCGGGAAAAGCACACGCAGCTCGAACCGGAGCGCTCGCTTGCCGAACGCTCCACGCTCGTCGCGGAGGCGCGGCGGGTATTGCGAGAGCAGTTCGAAGCAGCCGACGCCGGCATCACCGGCGCGAATTTTCTTTCCGCGGCGGAGGGCGCGGCCGTGCTCGTCACCAACGAAGGCAATGGCGACCTGACGCGGCTCCTGCCGAAGACCCACATCGTGCTGACCGGAATCGAAAAGATCGTACGTGATCTCGATGGCGTCGCGGTTCTCCTGCGCCTGCTGACGCGTTCGGCGACGGGGCAGGACATTTCGAGCTACGTCAGCATCATGGCCGGGCCGCGCGCCCCAGGCGAAAGCGACGGGCCGGTGAATTTCCATGTCGTGCTGCTCGACAATGGCCGTACAGCGCTTCTCGGAACGGAAGCGGAGGACGTGCTCCGCTGCATTCGCTGCGGCGCCTGCCTCAACCATTGCCCGATTTACGGCGCGGTCGGCGGGCACGCTTACGGCGCCACCTATTCCGGACCGATCGGCGCCGCGCTCAATCCGGGCCTCATGGGCGTCGGCGCGGCGCATCACCATCCGAACGCCAGCACCTTCTGCGGCCGCTGCGCGGAAATCTGTCCGGTCAAGATTCCCCTGCCGAAGATCATGCGTCACTGGCGCGCGGTGGAATATGAGCAAGGGCTCGCTCCGAAATCAGTGGTGTTCGGGCTGTCGCTCTGGGCGTTCGCAGCGAAGCGCCCCTGGCTCTATCGGATTGGCACGCGCATCGCCGCGCGCATGCTGAAGCGGCGCGCCCGAAGGAATGGGTTTGTGCAAGCGCTGCCAATCATGCGCGGGTGGTTCGCGGTTCGCGATCTCCCGGCGCCGGAGGGAAAGACCTTTCACGAACTCTGGCGCGCAAAACGATGAGCGCGCGTGAGGGCATCCTTGCCGCCATTCGCGCGCGGCGGCTCGCTCAACCCGAGGCGCATCCGCCGCGCTGGCAGCAACCGCTGCCGGCGAATTCGCTCGTCGAGCATTTTGCCGATCGGGCCGGTGCCGCGGCTGCGGAGGTCAAACACGTTGCAAGTCTGGAAGAGATTGCAGGCGCCGTCGCCGAAGTCCTGCGCGCGCGCAACCTCCCCGCCGTCGTACATCTGCCGTCCGACCCCACGCTCGCGGGCTTCAATTGGAGCACTGCACCCGGATTGACTCTGAGGCAGGCGCCGCCCGGGCCCGACGACGCGACTCTCGCCATCGCGCCGTTCGCAATCGCCGAAACAGGAACGCTGGTCTATGCGGCGTCCGGACAACGACCGGCTTCGTGGCACTTCCGCGCCGGACTCGAGATTGCGGTGATCGCCGCCGATTGCATTCAACCCGACCTGGAAAGCGCGCTCGGACGAATCCGCGCGGAGGGCGCGCTTCCGTCGACCATCAATCTCGTCACCGGCCCGTCGCGCACCGGCGACATCGAGCAGACGCTCGAACTCGGCGCCCACGGCCCGAAGGAACTGATTGTGCTGATCGTACCTTCGTTACCAAAGTGAATTGACACGCGTATGGAGGCGCCTCCCCCGCGCATGCACTGCGCGGGGGAGGAGGTGCGAAGCACCGGAGGGGGCAATTGCTGTCGACATTCAACCGCCCCCTCCGCCGCTGCGCGGCACCCGCTCCGCTGTTGCTCTGCTGGGGAGGCAAACCAAAGGCGGCGGCTCCGCGTGCTATTTCTCGTGGAGTTGCGCCGCATGCCTGGAGAGTTTCGCAAGCAGGCCGTTGAGAGTTGCGCGCTCCGCGCCTTCGAGAGCAGCGAGAAGTTCTTCTTCCAGCTCCAGCGCATGGGGCACGATTTCGTCGTAGATGGCGCGGCCTCTGGCCGTGAGCGCAAGGCGGGTCACACGGCCATCGGCCGAATCGGATTGCTTCTGTACACGACGGCTCCGCACCAGTTTTGTCACGGCGCGGCTCACCTGCACCTTGTCCATTTCGGTGCGCCGCGCCACCTCGCCGGCCGACAGCCCCGAGGCCTGTCCCAATACCGCCATCACGCGCCATTCGGGAACCGACAGTCCGAACCTCTCCGAATAGGTGCGTGCAATCGCGTTGCTGACGCGGTTCGTCAGCACCGACAGCCGGTAAGGCACGAAACGGTCGAGATCGAGATGACGGCCGTTACTCGGCATCGGGCTGGTTCTTCGGGAGTGCCGCCTCGAAAGCGGGATGGGACAGCGCGTGCGCTTCGATGCGCATGAGCGTCGGGTACGGCGAAAGATCGAGGCCGACGCGGCGCGCATTGGCGAGCTGCGGAATGAGACAGATATCCGCAAGCGTCGGCGAATCGCCGTGGCACCAGGCGCCGGTTTCGGATGACGTTGCGAGCAGCGTCTCCAGAGCGGCAAATCCTTTCGCCATCCAGTGCCGTTGCCATTCGGCGCGCTTCGCTTCGTCGGCGCCGAAGCTGTCGCGCAGATAAAGCAGCAGGCGCAGGTTGTTCAGCGGATGGATATCGCAGGCGACCGCATAGGCGATCTGGCGGACGCGGGCGCGCGCGAGCGGTTCGTGCGGGAGGAGCGGCGGCTCGGGTTTGATCTCGTCCAGATATTCGATGATGGCGAGCGATTGCCCGATGGCATGGCCGTCGTGCACGAGCGTCGGGATGAGCTGCTGCGGATTGAGCGATTTGTACGCGTCGCCGTGCTGCTCGCCGCCGCCGCGCAGCAGGTGCACGAATTTCGGCTCCGCAGAAATTTCCTTCAGGTTCAACGCAATCCGCACCCGGAACGCCGCGGACGAGCGGAAATAGCCGTAGAGAACGAACTCAGGATTGGTAGCGGACGACGTCATGATCGATGGCTCCGAAAATCGATTGG
>Ga0070731_10001636_pt1 | contig 22707 bp, 17 predicted proteins | sample Coa_R1_2_FD_66448 | JGI IMG/M metagenome (GOLD analysis project Ga0070731, IMG submission 66448) | Surface soil microbial communities from Centralia Pennsylvania, which are recovering from an underground coalmine fire - Coalmine... | ecosystem: Environmental > Terrestrial > Soil > Unclassified ... | reverse complement strand
AAGCCGTGCCGTGAGACGAAGCGATTTGTGAAAGCGCTTAGGAAGTTTCGAGGGAATGGAAAAAGAGAGCGAACACAAACCCGAGGCAGTCTGTCCCAGCAAGCTACCACCCCAACAAGCGCAAAACCCGCGCTCGCCGGGGACCCCGTTGGAGCTGGCGGAGGTGCGCGACAAACTATCGGGCGCCAAGAGCGGGCCGCAATACTGGCGCTGCCTGGAAGAGCTGGCGCAGAGCGACGGTTTTGTCGAGATGCTGCACCGTGAATTCCCGCGCCAGGCATCGATCTGGCCGGAGGGTGCCTCGCGCCGCGACTTCCTGAAGCTGATGAGCGCTTCGATGGCGCTGGCCGGCTTGTCGGCATGCGTCAAGCAGCCGCTGCAGCCCATCATCCCTTACGTGCGGCAGCCGAACGAGGTCGTGCTGGGAAACCCGCTGTTTTTCGCCAGCGCCATGCCGTTCGGCGCCTACGCCTCGCCGGTGCTGGTGGAGAGCCACGAAGGCCGGCCGACGAAAATCGAGGGCAATCCCGAGCATCCGGCGAGCCTGGGTGGAAGCTGCGTCTTCTCGCAAGCCTCGATTCTCGACATGTACGATCCCGACCGCGCGCAGACCATCAGCTACCTGGGCGGGCTGAATACCTGGAGCGACTATACGGTCGCGTTGAGGAACGGGCTGAACGTGCAGAAAGCGGTGAATGGCGCTGGGCTGCGCATTCTGAGCGCGCCCACCAGTTCGCCCACCATGGCGTGGCTAATGGACCAGGTGCAGGCCGCGTTTCCCGAATCCAGGTGGATCCAGTGGGAGCCGGTCAATCGCGACAATGCCAACAACGGGGCGAAGCTTGCGTTTGGCGAATTTGTCGAGACGCGCTACGACTTCACCAAGGCGGACGTCATTCTGTCGCTCGACTCGGATTTTCTCTCCAGCACCTATCCCGGCTTTGTCTATTACGCGCGCCAGTTCGCAATGCGGCGCGTGCCCGACCAGAACGGCAAGATGTCGCGCTTCTATTCCATTCAGAGCACGCCCACGGGCACCAGCGGCAAGGCCGACGATCGCTTGCCGGCGCGCGCTTCGGAGATCGAAGCCATCGCGCGGGCGATTGCCGCGCGTGTAGGCGCGGGCGGCGGCGCGAGTGGGAACCTCAGCCAGGAGCAGCAGAAATTTGTCGATGCGGTGGTGAAAGACCTGCAGGCGCACAAGGGCGCGGCAGTCGTTGTCCCGGGTGAAGATCAGCCGCCGGCGGTGCACGCCCTGGCGCACATGATCAATCATGCGCTCGGCGCGACGGGCAACACCGTCATTTACACCGACAACGTGATGGTCAAGCCGGCCGACCAGACCGCCGCGCTCAAGACCCTTGTCGGCGAGATGAATGACGGCAAGGTTGACCTGCTCGTCATCATGGGTAGCAACCCGGTGTACGGCGCGCCGGTCGACTTCGGTTTTGCGGATGCGATGAACAAGGTGCCGCTGCGCATCCAGCATGGCCTGTACAACGACGAGACCACCGAGCTGGTCCACTGGCACATCAACGGCACGCATTATCTGGAGGAGTGGGGCGACGTTCGCGCCTTCGATGGAACGGCGTCGATCATTCAGCCGCTGATTGCGCCGCTGTACAACGGCAAAAGCCAGTATGAATTCATTTTCTCGCTGATTGGCTCGTCGGAGACGGCCGGCTACGACCTGGTGCGCAAGTACTGGCAGGGCAAGATGGCCGGCGGAGACTTCGAGGCCGCCTGGCGCAAGGTGCTGAACGACGGCTTCATCCCGAACACGGCGCTGCCGGCCAAGACGGTCACACCCAAGGGTGGCAACCTGCCCGCCTCGCCGACGGTCGGCGCCAATGCGATGGAGGTGATCTTCCGTCCCGATCCGCTGATCTTCGACGGAAGCCGCGCCAACAATGCCTGGCTGCAGGAGACGCCCAAGCCGGTCATGAATTTCTGCTGGGTGAACGGTGTGCTGGTCAGCCCCAATCAGGCGAAGAAGTCCGGGCTGGAGACGGGCGACACCATCGAGATCGACGTGAATGGGCGCAAGGTCCGGGGCCCGATCTGGCCGCAGCCGGGACATCCCGACAACGCCGTCACCGTGTTCCTCGGCTATGGGCGCACCAAGGCGGGCAATGTTGGACGCGATGTGGGCTTCAACGCCTATAATCTGCGCTCCAGCGATGCGCCGTCTTTCGCCGAAACGACTATCAAGAAGGTCGACTCGGGATACGTCTTCGCCCATCCGCAGGGATTCCAGTACATCGATTTTCCCGACCTGCCTCCGGGCAAGTCCGACCCACTCTACGCGCGCCACATCATACGCAAGGCGACGCTCGAGGAATTCCTCAGCAAGCCCAACTTCGCACATGAAGACGTGGAGAAGCCGGCGTGGGATGACACCCTCTACTACAACTACCAGTACACCGAGTTGAAGTGGGGCATGGCCATCGACATGAACAAGTGCGTCGGCTGCAAGACGTGCATCGTGGCATGCCAGGCGGAGAACAACATCCCGGTGGTGGGCAAGGAGCAAACCGAGCGCGGCCGCCAGATGCAATGGTTGCGCGTGGACGTGTACTACGAGGGCGGGACGGAAAATCCCAACATGTACTTCCAGCCGGTGCCGTGCATGCAGTGCGAGAACGCGCCCTGCGAGGTGGTGTGCCCGGTGGGCGCGACCGTGCACAGCACCGAAGGCCTGAACGACATGGTCTACAACCGCTGCGTGGGCACGCGCTATTGCTCGAACAACTGTCCGTACAAGGTAAGGCGCTTCAACTTCCTGCTATGGCAGGACTGGGGCACGCCGCAGTTCAAGATGATGCGCAATCCCGAAGTCAGCATCCGCAGCCGCGGGGTGATGGAAAAGTGCACCTACTGCGTACAGCGCATCGCCAACGGGCGCATCGCCGCCGAACGCGAAAACCGCCGGGTACGCGACGGTGAGGTCATCACCGCCTGCCAGCAGGCCTGCCCGGCCAACGCTATCTACTTTGGCGATTTGAACGATCCGAAGAGCCAGGTTTCGAAGATCAAGCAGCAGCAGCGGAATTACAACCTGCTGGAGGACCTGAATACGCGGCCGCGGACCTCGTACCTGGCGGCGGTCGTCAACCGAAACCCTGACATCGAACAGCCGGAGCTCACCTAGCGATGAGGCAAGGACCAGAAGAAAAAACGCTGCTTGAGGACGTGCCGTGGCCGGATGAGCCGCCAGTGATGTTGCCGGGAGAAACCTACGGCAGCGTTACTGACACCATTGCCGATGCGGTCCTGACACGCCCGATCGGCATGGGCTGGCTGGCCGGGTTCCTCGTCGCAGGCATGTTTGTGATGATCCTGCTGGTCGCCGTGACTTATCTGTTTATTCGCGGCGTCGGCATCTGGGGGATCGAGATTCCGGTGGCCTGGGGCTTCGCCATCGTGAACTTCGTGTGGTGGATCGGAATCGGCCACGCGGGCACGTTGATCTCGGCCATTCTTCTGCTGTTAAAGCAGACCTGGCGCAACTCGATCAACCGCTTCGCCGAAGCCATGACGCTGTTTGCCGTGGCCTGCGCCGGCATGTTCCCCATCCTGCACCTGGGCCGTCCGTGGCTGGCGTACTGGCTGTTCCCGTATCCCAGCAGCATGGGAGTGTGGCCGCAGTTCCGCAGCCCGCTGGTGTGGGACGTGTTCGCGGTATCGACCTACGCGACGATTTCTGCGGTCTTCTGGTATGTGGGCCTGGTGCCCGACTTCGCCACCATGCGCGAGAAGGCGCGGCACCCGCTAACCAAGAAGATCTACGGCATTCTGGGGCTGGGCTGGCGCGGCTCGGCCCGGCACTGGAAGCGTTACGAGTCGGTGTACTTGTTGCTGGCCGGCCTGGCAACGCCGCTGGTGCTGTCGGTACACACGGTGGTGAGCTTCGGCTTCGCGATCGCCATCGTGCCCGGCTGGCATACGACGATCTTTCCACCCTATTTTGTCGCCGGCGCCATCTACTCCGGCTTCGCCATGGTGCTGGTACTGGCGATTCCGATTCGCAGGTACTACCACCTGGAGTCGCTGATCACCATGCGCCACCTGCAGAACTCGGCGAAGATCATGCTGGCGACAGGATTGATCGTGGCTTACGGCTACTTCTTCGAGACTTTCATCGGCGTCTACAGTGGCTCGACGTACGAGCGCGCCATGCTGCAGAACCGCTGGTTCGGCCCCTATTCGGCGATGTACTGGGCGCTGATCGTGTGCAACATTGCGCTGCCGCAGCTGTTGTGGATCCCCAAGCTGCGCGCCAACACCATCTTCCTGTTCCTGATGTCGCTCGACATCCTGATCGGCATGTGGCTGGAGCGGTTCGTCATCGTCATCACAAGCCTCGCACGCGACTTCCTGCCGTCCTCATGGGGACATTACGTGGGAACGCGCTGGGACTGGGCGGTGTTCACCGGTACGCTCGGCTTCTTCAGCTTATGCATGTACCTGTTCATACGCATCATGCCGTCGATCTCGATCTTTGAAATGCGGCAGCTGTTGCCGGAGGCGGAGGTGAAAGCCGAATGAAACAGCCGCTTGCCCCCGCAATTTACGGCCTGATGGCGGAGTTCGGAAGCTCCACCGACCTCGTGGTTGCCACACGTGCGGCTTATGCCGCCGGATACCGCAAGATGGACGCCTTCAGCCCGTTCCCGATCGAAGAAGCCAGCGAGGCGCTCGGCTTCCACAAGACGTACGTGCCTCTGATCGTGCTGATCGGCGGACTGTTCGGCGGATGTGGCGTCTACGCGCTGCAGTACTGGATCAATGTGATTTCGTATCCGCTGAATATCGGCGGACGGCCGTGGCATTCGTGGCCGGCCTTCATTGTCCCGACGTTTGAGATGACGGTGCTGTTCGGTGGACTGGCGGGCGTGTTTGGCATGTTCGCGCTGAATGGATTGCCCATGCCGCACCATCCAGTGTTCAACGTGGACCGCTTCTCGGCAGTCACGCGGGACAAATTTTTCCTGGTGGTGGAGGCGGCCGATCCCAAATTCGACCTGGTGGGGACGCACGAGTTTATGCGCAGCCTGCAGCCGTTGGCGATCGAGGAGGTGCCGCATTAATCCGCAAGAGCACAGGGTGGAAGCGCGGGGCTTCAGCCCGGCGAAATCGGACGGCGCCGGAGCTGGCTTTCAGCCACGGCGGGCCGGGACTAAAGCCCGGCTCTCGGCTGGGATCATCGGCACGGCTGAAGCCGTGCCCTTCCACCGGGCCTTGGCCCTTTTTCTGGCGGTGCTCAGCGTGCTTCTGCTGGCCAACTGCCGCGCCGACATGCAGGACATGCCGTATCAGCGTCCACTGGTGCAAAGCGATTTCTACGCCGACAAGCGCTCGGCGCGGCCGATCATACCGACGACCGTGGCGCGCGGCCACCTCGATGCCGACACCTACTTCTACACCGGCAAGACCGGCGCCAATGACGGCGACTACCTGCCTATGCCGGTGACGCCGGCATTGCTCGAGCGCGGGCAGCAGCGCTTCAACATTTACTGCTCGCCCTGCCACGGCGAGATCGGCGACGGCAACGGCATGATCGTGCAGCGCGGCTACAAGCGGCCGCCGTCGTACCACATCGACCGTTTGCGCAAGGCGCCCATCGGCTATTTCTTCGACGTGATGAGCAATGGCTTCGGGGCCATGCCGGACTATTCGCAGCAGGTGCCGCCGGCCGATCGCTGGGCAATTGCGGCCTACATTCGCGCCTTGCAGCTCAGCCAGCATGCGACGGCCGCCGATGTGCCGCCGGGAACCCAGATTGCCAGCGCGCCGCCGTCGGGCGTAATTATCATGCCGCCCTACGATACGCAGGGGGCGACCACGGCGGCCTCCACTCCGCCTGCGCCGACCGCTCCTGCCAAGGGAGGCGAGCCAAAGAAATGAGTCAGCCAACTGTAGAACTGCGCGCCTCCGATCTCGCCGTACCGCCCGACACGCCGCGGTGGCAGAGCCGCGCCCTGATGGTCGGCATTGCCGGCATTATTTTCTGTGTGATTGGCGGCGTTCTGAACCTGCGCGATTTCCTGCGCGGCTACCTCGTCGCCTACATGTTCTGGACGGGGCTGTCGCTGGGCTGCATGGCGCTGCTGATGGTGCAGTACTTGTCGGGCGGATTCTGGGGCCTATGCATTCGCCGCATTCTGGAGGCGGGCGCGAAGAATTTGGCCCTGATGTTCGTGCTGTTCCTGCCCATTCTCATCCTTCGCCATGATCTGTATCGCTGGATGAACGATCCTTCCCTGACGCATGAGAACTACTGGTACCTGACGCAAGGCAAATGGATCTTCCGCTGGATCTTTTACTTCCTCATCTGGGGACTGCTGACGTATGAGCTTTGCCGCCGCGGCAACCGGCAGGACGCGCCCATTCCGGCAGCCACCTATCCGCGCTTCCAGGGCCTGAGCGGCGCCGGCCTGGTGCTGTACTCGCTGACGGCATCGTTCGCGGCGGTGGACTGGATCATGTCGCTCGATCCTAACTGGGGCTCGACGATGTACGGCCTGATCTTCCTGGTCGGGCAGGGCCTTTCGGCGCTGTGCTTCAGCATCATCATGCTGACGATACTCACTCGCTATCGTCCATTCGACCGGATCATCAAGCCAATGCAGTTTCACGATATCGGCAAGCTGACGCTGGCCTTTGTGATGCTGTTCGCCTACTTCTCGTTCTCGCAGTGGCTGATCATCTGGTCCGGCAACCTGCCCGACGAGATCAGCTGGTACCTGCAGCGCATTCGCGGCGCCTTTGGCTGGATCATCATCGGCATTATTCTGCTGCATTTTGCGCTGCCCTTCGCGCTGCTGCTGTCGCGCGACCGCAAGCGCGCCGGACGCCGGCTGATTCCCATCGCCATCTTGCTGATGGTGATGCGACTGGTCGACATTTACTGGTACACCATCCCCAACTTCCGCGATGCGAGGCTGTTCAGCATCTGGTATCTGGCGGCGCCCATCGGACTCGGCGGACTTTGGCTGTACGCGTTCTTCTTCAACTTCCGCAAGCGGCCGCTGCTGCCGCTGTACGAGACGCAGATGCCGAATTTCCTTCACCAGGGGGCGGGCCATGGCCACTGATCACGACGACGTATTGCGCAATCCCCAGGTCGATTACGAGCGCGCCGATCTTAGCCCGCGCGGCATTCTGCTATTTATGATCGGGCTGTTCATCTCCGGCGTCTTCATCGAGCTGGTGCTGTGGGGCATGTTCCACTTTCTGGCGCGGAGCGAGGCGCTGTTCCCGCAGGGCAGCGTAAGCCCGCTGGTGAGCGCGCAGCATAAGGCCCCCCCGGAACACGAGCCCGGCTCCATCATGCAGAACACGCCTTCGGTCAACCTTTCGGTCTTTCCGGAGCCGCGCTTGCAGGCCAACGACGCCGGCGAGATGCAGAACTATCTTAAGTCGGAGCAGGAACTGCTGAGTCCGTCGCAGCCTTTCAGCGATCCCAGCGGAGCAGTGCACATACCGATCTCGCTGGCCATGCAATTGATCGAGCAGCGCGGACTGCCGACGCGGCCGAATGCGCCGCCGCCGGAGATCAACACCCAGACCGAGGCGGGAAACCCGAAACTCTTGAACGAAGTGCCCAAACCCTTGCCGCCGGGAGGCGCCAAGAAGCCCTAATGGATGTAAGAGCTGTGAAATTCATATCGCTACAACTCGTGCTGTTGCTGGCCGCGACCTTCGCTGTCGCGCAGCCGCCATCGTCATTCCAGGAAAGAACATCGCAGGGGCCGGCAGCGCAGGTTGCGCCGCCGGAGCTGAAGGACATCGGCATCGACCAGCGGCTGAATCAGCAGTTGCCGCTCGACCTCGAATTCAAAGACGAAACCGGCAAGGCGGTGAAGCTGGGCGACTACTTTCAGAAGGGCCGCCCCGTCGTTTTGAACCTGGTGTACTACAGTTGTCCGATGCTGTGCGGCGAAGAGCTGGCCGGCGAAGCCAGCGCCCTCAGCATGCTGAAATTCACGCCGGGCAACGAGTACGAAGTCGTCTCGGTCAGCTTCAATCCCGACGAGACGCCGGCCGATGCCGCGAATGCGCAAAGAACGTATATCGCCCGCATGAATGAGCACCTCGAGCACAAGATGGACGGCTCCGGGTGGCATTTCCTGACCGGGCAGCAGCCGCAGATCAAGCAGCTGGCCGATGCCGTCGGATTTCACTATCGCCGCGATCCGGCGAGCGGGCAATTCATCCACGCCACCGGCATCTTGCTGGCCACGCCGACCGGGCGAATCGCCCAGTACTACTACGGGGTGGAGTTCTCGCCCAAAGACATACGTCTCGGCCTGATCGAGTCCTCGCGCGGCAACATCGGAAACGTGGTGTACCAGATCCTGCTGTACTGCTATCACTACGATCCGCACACGGGACGCTATGGCGCGGTGATCAGCAACATGATGCGACTGGCCGGAGCGGCCACCATGCTCATTCTCGGCGGATTTCTCTTTGTGATGTACCGCCGCGACAAGGGCTCCCCGTCGCGACCCGGGCCGGCGCAAGAGGGGGATGACGTGGGTGCCGCGTCGCGCCCCGGGCCGGCGCAGGCTGAGAGCGAGCTGGGCAAACAGGAGACAGGACGGGCCTGATCGATATGTGGCAAAACTTCCCACTCTTTCCTCCGCGCGCCTCGGCCCTGGCCTGGCAGGTGGACGGACTTTATTTCCTGCTGATCGCGGTGTCGGCGTTTTTCTCGGCGATGATTTTTCTGTGCATCTTCATATTCGCTGTCAAATACCGCCGCGAGAAGCATCCCCATGCGGCGCACATTGAAGGCTCGCTGCCGCTGGAGCTGGCCTGGACGCTGATCCCGCTGGGCATCTGCATGATCTTCTTCGCCTGGGGCTCGCTGATTTACTTCCAGGAGGCGCGTCCGCCCAAGGGGGCGATGGAGGTATACGTCGTCGGCAAGCAGTGGATGTGGAAGTTTGAGCACGAAACCGGGCAGCGCGAGATCAACCAGCTGCATGTGCCGATCGGCCGCGATGTGAAGCTGATCATGAGTTCGCAGGATGTCATCCACAGCTTTTTTGTGCCGGCGTTCCGGGTGAAAGCCGATGTGCTGCCCGGCCGGTTCACCGCAACCTGGTTCCGGGCGACCAAGCCGGGCAGTTACTATCTGTTCTGCTCGCAATATTGCGGGACACAGCATTCGGGCATGGTGGGTGAGGTGATCGTGATGGAGCCGGCGGCCTACCAGGCATGGCTGAGCGGAGGCGGCGCCTCCGGCTCGCTGGCGTCCAACGGGCAGCAACTCTTCCAGCAGCTGGGCTGCGCCACCTGCCATCGCTTCGACACCCAGGGCCGCGGCCCGAACCTGGTCGGCGTCTTCGGCAAGCCGGTTTTGCTGGACGATGGCCGCACCGTGGTGGCCGACGAGAATTATGTTCGTGAATCGATCCTGAACCCCGGGGCAAAGATCGTCGCCGGCTTTAAGCCGATCATGCCTAGCTTTCAGGGGCAGGTTTCGGAGGAGAGCCTGATGGCGCTGGTGGCTTACGTTAAGTCGCTGGCCCAGCCGCAGGAAAAGGAGCCGGTGAGCAATCGTCCGCCGGTCCCCGACACCTCGAATGTGCAGTGAGAGGTAGAGCAGGCCTTCAGGGCTGCGTCATTGGGCCGCATCCGGGCAAGATTTGAGGGCCGCGATTTGAAAGGGCACCGCTTTAGCCGTGCCGAGATGGGCGTAATGAAGTTCGCCTTTAGGCCCGGAGGTGAAAGCCCGCAGCGGCTAAAGCCGGGTCCATTGATCGATATTGCGGCACGCTGAAGGCGTGCCCTTTCAAAGCGAATAAAGTTTTGAGATTGCCCTTGCAGAGCGGATGAGGGAAGGTTCGAAGCGATCGAGAGAGGCTTTCACGCGAAATCGCGAAGGTTTAGACCCAAAAGGGTGAATGAAATGGCAACCGCAGTACAGACCGTCGAAACAGAAAACTACATAAATTCGAATTACGGCATCAAGTCCTGGCTGCTCACGACCGACCACAAGCGGATCGCGATGCTGTACCTGATGTCGATCACGGTCATGTTCTGGATCGGCGGATTCTTTGCCATGATGATCCGGCTCGAGCTGCTGACGCCGGCCGGCGACCTGGTCACCTCCGACACCTACAACAAGCTGTTCTCGATGCACGGAATCATCATGGTGTTCTTCTTCCTGATTCCGTCGGTGCCCGCGGTAATCGGCAACTTCGTAATTCCACTGATGGTGGGCGCCAAGGACCTGGCGTTTCCGCGAGTCAACCTGCTGAGCTGGTATGTCTACATGGCGGGCGCGATCACCGCGCTGACCGCGATGGTGACCGGCGGCGTCGATACCGGTTGGACCTTCTACACCCCCTTCAGCACCACGTACTCGAACACCCACGTAATCGGTGCGGCCATCGGCATCTTCATCGCGGGGTTCTCGTCGATCCTGACCGGGCTGAATTTCATCGTCACCATCCACCGCATGAGAGCGCCGGGGCTGACCTGGCGTCGCCTGCCGCTGTTCTGCTGGTCGAACTATGCTGCCGCGTTGATCATGGTGCTGGGAACGCCGGTCATCGCCATCACGCTGCTGCTGGTGGCGCTGGAGCGCGCCTTCAACATCGGGGTGTTCAATCCGCAGCTGGGCGGCGATCCGCTGCTGTTCCAGCACCTGTTCTGGTTCTACTCGCACCCGGCGGTCTACATCATGATCCTGCCGGGCATGGGCGTGATCAGCGAGATCGTCACCTGCTTTTCGCGCAAGCGCGTTTTCGGCTACGAGTTCGTGGCGCTGGCGTCAATTGCTATCGCGGTGCTCGGTTTCCTGGTGTGGGCGCACCACATGTTCGTGGCCGGCATCTCGGTTTATGCCGCGCTGGTGTTTTCGCTGCTGAGCTACTTCGTGGCCATTCCTTCGGCCGTCAAGGTCTTTAACTGGACGGCCACCATGTACAAAGGCTCGGTGCAATACAACACGCCCATGCTCTATGCCTGGGGCTTTATCGGGCTGTTCACGGTGGGCGGATTGACCGGCATCTTCCTGGCTTCGCTGGGCCTGGACGTCCACGTCCACGACACGTATTTCGTAATCGCCCACTTCCATTACGTGATGGTGGGCGGCATGGTGATGGCCTATATGGCCGGACTACATTTCTGGTGGCCGAAGATGACCGGGCGCATGTACCCCGAGGCTTGGGCCAAGCTCTCCGCGCTGCTGGTATTTGTGGGATTCAATACCACGTTCTTCCCGCAGTTCATCCTCGGCTACATGGGCATGCCGCGCCGCTATCACGCTTATCCTCCGGAGTTCCAGGTGCTGAACGTGCTGTCGTCGGCGGGCGCTTCCATCCTGGCGGTGGGCTACGTGCTTCCCATGATTTACTTCCTGTGGTCGCTGCGCTACGGCGAGCAGGCGCCGCCGAATCCCTGGAACGCTGTAGGTCTGGAGTGGATGACGCCTTCTCCGCCTCCCACCCACAACTTCGACGAGACGCCGATCGTCACCTGGGAAGCTTACGACTACGAGCACCAGCCGCAAGAGGAGGTCACCGTTGGCCAGTAGCGATATCCAGATCGCGGAACGCGCGCTGCAGCACCACTTCGCCGACATGGAGCAGCAGCGGGAGACCGCATCGTTCGGCATGTGGACGTTCCTGCTGACCGAGGTCATGTTCTTTGGCGGATTGTTCTGCGCCTACCTGGTGTATCGCGCCTCCTACTACCAGGCGTTTGTGCAGGGCAGCCAGAGGATGGACTTGCTGGCCGGGGCGGTAAATACCGCGGTGCTGATTTGCAGCTCGCTGACCATGGTCCTGGCGGTGCGCGCTTCCAAGCTCGGGAATCGCAGGCTGACGGTCATTCTCCTGCTCATCACCATTGTGTTCGGCTTCGGGTTCCTGGGAATCAAGGGTTGGGAGTACCACGGACACTGGGTTGACCATGAGTTTCCCGGCCCGAATTTCCACTTTGAGCCCCTGAAAGGCCCGGCCATCGATCCCGCGCACACCGAGATTTTCTTCTCGCTGTATTGGGCCATGACCGGCCTGCACGCGTTGCATATGGTGATCGGCATCGGTCTCGTGACCTGGTTGATTACGGTGATTTTGCGCGGCCATACCAGCCCTGAGTACTACAATCCGGTGGACACGGTGGGGTTGTACTGGCACTTCGTCGACCTGGTCTGGATTTATCTTTTTCCGCTCTTTTACCTGATCAGCAAGCAGCACGGCAGTTAACGAGGACAGATATGGCAGAGCCGCAACACTCGGAACACATCAGCTCATCCAGTCTTTACGTGGCGATCTGGGCCGTACTGATGGCGCTTACGCTCACCACGGTGCTGGTCGCTTTTGTCGATCTTGGGCCGTTTAATATCGTCCTAGCGCTGGTGATCGCCAGCATCAAAGGGACCCTGGTCGTGCTGTTTTTCATGCACCTGCGCGAGAGCTCAAAGATGACCATGATTGTGGCGGTCGCCTCGGTATTTTGGCTGTTTATCCTTCTCTCGTTGACCATGACGGATTACTTGTCGCGTTCCTGGGCAACCTTCATCTCCCGTTAGTGCAAATCGTCTCCTACAACGTGGCATACCATAGCTTAGCTACCACGTTGTAGGAGTATCCGCGGGCCTTTCCGCGGACTGCCGGGCATTTACCAGTAACTTGGTTTTCATCATCCTGTAACAGTGGTGCATGTAATCTGTCGGTGTGATACCCGCATACGACAGCTCCGCCGCCCCCCTCGGCTACAATACAGCCGTGAAGCAAACCATCTTCGCCGTGGAGGATGACACCGACATCTCCCGCCTGGTGCGCCATCACCTGGAGGCCGCCGGCTACGCCGTGCGCAGCTTTGCGGCCGCCGCCGGCGTGATTGCCGAGGCGGAAAAGCAGGCCCCGGCGCTATTTCTGCTGGACATCATGCTGCCCGGCAGCGATGGGCTGGAGCTGTGCCGCCGCATCCGCCAGACCTCGTCGCTGGCCATGACGCCGGTGATTTTTCTGACGGCCAAGACCAGCGAATCGGACCGCGTGATCGGCCTGGAGCTGGGCGCCGACGACTATATTCCCAAGCCGTTCAGCCCGCGCGAGCTGGTGGCGCGGGTGCGCGCCGTGCTGCGCCGCTTCGAGCGGCCGCTGGCGCCCTCGGTAGTCAAGGCGGGCGATATTGAGATCGACAGCGGCGGTATGACCCTCACGGTGCGCGGCAACCTCACCCAAACCACGGCCACCGAATTTCGCCTGCTGGAATACCTGGCGCGGCACCCCGGACGCGTCTTCACCCGCGACCAACTGCTCGACGCGGTCTGGCGCGACACGCACTACGTCACGCCCCGTTCGGTGGACGTCTACGTGCGCCGCATCCGTGAGAAAATCGAGGAGAACGCCGACGAACCGCGCTACTTGAAGACGGTGCGCGGGGCCGGCTACCGCTTCGAGATTCCCAAATCCCCCTTCGCCAGGACAGCGCCTTCTGGGGGCCTGGAAGAGCAGTAATTGTGAAGAGCCGCATCTTCCTCAAACTGTTTCTCGCCGCGCTGGTGGTGATCGCGGCCTGCACCATATCGCTCAGTCTGCTGATCGGCCGCGCCTGGGAGAACATGCTCCGCGACCAGATCGAGACTTCGCTCCAGCAGAAGGCGATGATGCTGGCGACGCGCGTCGAGGAAGCTCCTGCCGAGCGCCTTTCGACAATCGTGCAGCAGGCGGCGCAGGCAGCGGGCGCGCGAGTCACGGTCATCGATTCGCAAGGCAAGGTTCTGGCCGACTCCGAGGCCAATCCGAGCACGATGGAGAACCACGCGACGCGGCCCGAGTTTGCCGCGGCGCTCAGCGGGCGGGAAGCAAGTTCAACCCGGTTGAGCAAGACCATCGGCGCGGAGCTGCTCTACGTAGCCGTGCCGGTACGCGGCGGAGCGGTTCGCATGGCCGAGCGCCTGACCGCTATTCGCGAGGCCAACCTGGAGGTTCGCCGCAACCTGTTCAAGAGCTCGGCGATCGCGGCGGTGCTGGCGCTGCTCCTCGCTTTTATAGCTACCCAATCGATCGGCCGCAGGCTGTTGCGCATCACCGAATTCGCAGAACGCATTGCCGCCGGCGACCTCTCGGCGCGTATTCAGGAAAGCTCCAGCGACGAGATTGCCCACGTTGCCACGGCGCTCGACAAGACCGCGCGCAAGCTGGAAGAAGGCTTCCGCGCATTGGAGAACAGCCGCCAGACCTTGGAGACGCTGCTGAACTCGATGCAGGAAGCGGTGCTCGCCGTCTCGCCGGACAGCCGCGTGCTATGGGCCAATCAGCGCATGGAGCGCCTGCTGCCCGGCGGCGTGCGCCTGGGAGCTCCGCTGGTGCAGTCGGTGCGCGATCCGGAGATCCTGGTATCCGTGCAGCACGCGCTCGAGGCCCGCGACGTGACCGTGGCGCGGGCAGCGAAGATTTCTTCCGGCCGCATCTTCGACGTGACTGCGGCCCCTATGCCGGGCGGAGGCGCGGTCGCCGTCCTGCACGATCAGACGGAGATCGAGCGCGTGGAAAAGACGCGCCGCGACTTCATTGCCAACGTGTCGCACGAGCTGCGCACGCCGCTAACCTCGATCCAGGGCTACGCCGAGACCCTGCTGGAGACCAACAGCCTGGCGGGACATCAGCGGGAGTTCCTGGAGATTATTCGCAAGAATGCCATGCGCATGGGGCGGCTCACCGAGGACCTGCTGGTGCTGGCGCGAGTGGAGTCGGGCGAGCAGGCGTTCAATCTGCAGTACGCCATGCCGCAGGAGCTGCTGGAGGATGCGGTCCAGACCTTCCGGGAGCTGGCGGCCGGCCGTGGAATCGAACTTTCGGTAATCAACACCAGCTCATCAGCCGTGTTGGTGGACCGCTACGCCATTCACCAGGTGCTGTCCAACCTCGTCGATAATGCTCTGAAGTACGGTGATCAGGGCGGGAAGATTCTGCTGGGCGCAGGGGAGACCGAAGAAGGCGTTCAGTTTTACGTGCGGGACTTCGGCGCGGGAATCCCCAGCGAGCACCTGCCGCGCCTGTTTGAGCGCTTTTACCGGGTAGACAAGGCGCGTTCGCGGGAGTCGGGCGGGACGGGCCTGGGATTGGCAATCGCCAAACACGTCGTGCGGGCGCACTCCGGAACCATTCGCGCCGAGAGCGATCTCAATCACGGCGCCACGTTCTATTTCACGCTGCCGCGGCAACCCGTCTCCGCGATGGCGCAGGTGGAATCTTCGACGGTCTGAACGGCTGCCTCACGCACAGGAACGCCATCCGCGCTCACGGTCGGAGGACGACCTCGCGGGACAAGCTGCGAACTATTCGGCTACTGAGGTGGGATCGGAATTCTCGGCGACCACCAGGCGGTCTTCCAGCTCGGCTACGTGCTCCATCAGGTAATGGTCATAACCTTTGAAATTGCGCAGCCGGTACAGGAACTCGCCCAGTAGAAGCAGCCGGCAGCACACGACGACAACAAAGACCAGGGCCAGCGAGATATCGAGGTTGGCGTGAAAGCGGCTATATGCGGTGTCAAGCCCCAGATCGGAGACGGCGCGGTTGGCCGAGCGGACTGAAACCAGTTCGAGAAAGATGCCGCCCAGAAACAGCCCAATCAGGACAAGGACAAACACGAAGGCGCGCGCTACATATACCACGGTAGCAAAGGCGTTGTTGTGGCATTCGCAAAGGTTGAAGAGCTTAGAGTTAACTGAGAGCAGGCGCGCTTTCAGGAACCAGGTGCTCAGCCGTTGCGGCGGCAGCGAAACGAAGTGCCGCACGGTATCGGCATAGAGCGCCAACAAGCCGCTAGCTACGACCAGCAGCACCTCCATGGGGAGAGCATGGTCGTGCAGCCACCAAAGGACCGAATTAAGCATGGCTGGCGCAACTATAACACGGTTGCGGCTGATCGTCAGAGCGGCTCCGGCGACGGCGACAAGCCGCTCCCATGACCGGCAACTCTGTTCCGAATCCGTCCCGGAGCCGGCAAGCGGCCACAGGACATTAAGGTGCGATGGCATGATTTGGCTAAGCACTTGGTAGTGGTCAGTTTGAAATCTGAGCGGTGGAAGAGCACGGCTTCAGCCGTGCCGAAAGGACGACGGAACATCGCTTAAGCCCCGGTCGCGGCGGCTAAAGCCGCCCTCGATAGCCCGTGGTTTCGCCGGACTGAAGCCCGGCTCTTCCACCGCTGCAAATTCCAAACTGACCCACCACCAAACACTTTCGTAACTTGACATTCACTGCGACCGGACTAGGCTGGTTCATCGGGCGGGAGCGGTGAGGAGATCCTGGCCGAGCGGGAAGGCCAACACCTGCGGCCACGTCGCAGCGGGTTTGTCTCTTCGCAACTTTATGTTTGGCGGATTTGCAAGGGCTACATTATGCTTTGAGCCTTCTGCAATGAGGAGTGCTAATGACGCAAACGCAGGCAGTAGCAGCCCAGGCGCAAGTGCCGTTCTTACCGGCGCCGTCCAACGTTGACCAGGTCGGCGTGCGGCGGGCCATGCTGGAAGATCTGGCGCTGAAGACCATCTATGTAACTGCCCCGCCATCGCTGGTCGAGCTGGCGGCCACCATGCGCCTGAGATACGGGGTCGCCGATGAGCTGTTCATGCGGCTGCGCGCCGAACAGCTGTGCGAGGTGACCGGCATGCGCGGCAATGCGCGCGAGATCGCGCTGACTTCGCGCGGAAGGTCGCGCGCGCTGGAGCTGCTGGCCCTGAGCCATTACGTCGGGGCGGCGCCGGTCACGCTGGAGAGTTACATCCAGGTGGTGCGCCAACAGAGTGTTCGCGACCTGAACGTGCACGCCGAGGACGTTCGCCGCGCCTTCTCGTCGCTGGTGCTGGAAGAGCAGACGCTCAACAAGGTGGGCACGGCACTCAATTCGGGCGCATCGATCTTCCTTTATGGCCCGACGGGAACCGGCAAGACGGCGATCGCCACCACCCTGCCGCGCGTGTTGGCCAGCGATCGCGTCTGGATACCGCACGCGGTGCAGGCCGACGGGCAAATCATCACCGTCTACGATCCTCACACTCACGCCAAGTTTAACGATCCGCTCCCGGACGATCACGACGCCCGCTGGGCTCTCTGTCATCGCCCCACGGTGCTGGTCGGCGGCGAGCTGACGATCGACATGCTGGAGCTGCAACTGAATCCCAGCTCGAAGTTCTACACCGCTCCGGTGCAGATGAAGGCGAACAATGGCGTTCTGATCATCGACGACTTCGGGCGGCAGCGGGTGCGTCCGGAGGAGTTGCTGAACCGCTGGGTGGTGCCGCTGGACCGGGGCATCGATTTCCTGACGCTGGCGGGGGGCAGAAAAATCGAGATTCCCTTCGAGCTCTTCGTGGTCTTCGCCACCAACCTGAACCCCTCGGTACTGGGCGACGCCGCCTTCCTGCGGCGCATTCAAACCAAGATCCGGGTGGGCGAGGTGGCGCGGGGGCGCTTCCACGAAATCTTTTCGCGGGTGTGCGACGAATGCGGAATGCGCTGCGAACCGGCCGTGGTCGACGACCTGATCCAGCTCATCCGCGAGAAGTACCACGAGCCGCTGCGGGCATGCCATCCGCGCGACATCGTCAACCAGATTCGCTGGTCGGCGCGCTTTGAAAATCGGCCGCCGGTACTCGACCGGAAATCGCTGCTCACCGCCGTGCAGGCCTACTTCGTCTCCGAAGAAGACGAAGCGGAGAAGCAGTTCGACTAGACTGCCTCTCCCCGACGCGTGATTTATAGTAAGCAGCGCGTCATGTTTAGAGGCAAGCGTAAATGGCTGCTTGCAGCCCTGGGTGTGCTGTTGCTGGCGGCACTGGCCGCCTTCCTGCTTACACGCTCCTCCGAACACCCGCGGCCGCTTACCAGCAGCAAGCGCGCGGCAGAGGCGCCCCCGCCGAAGCTGGTCGACCAAAGCCCATTGCAGACGGCGAACAGCCTGGCCTTCGCGGCCAGCACCACCGACGAGGAGCGTCTAGCCGACCGCGCGGTTCACATTGCCGACCAGGAAGTCGATCTCGCCTTCGCCTCCGCGCTACGCGAAGCGCAGCAAGCCGCCGCGTCACAAGATCCGGCAATCAAGAGGCTTCAGGACCGTGTCCACTCGCTGGAGTCCTGGCTGAAAGCCCGGCAGCAAGAGGCCGACCGGCTGGGCAAACTCGCCGGCTCCGATACCAACGACGCCGCCAAAAGGCAGCTGGAGATCACGCAGGCCCGCATCGCTCTCCTGCAGGACGCGCTTGACGATGCCAGACAGGATTTGCAGCGCGCCGGCGGCGATCCGCAAGCCGAGATCAAGCAGGAACTGGAGGAGCACGAAGCCTTGCAGCATGGGCAGAGGCCTGCGTTGGGCTTCAAGCCTTCCACTCTGCCCGGCGAAAGCAATCTGCTGTCGCAATTCCGCCAATGGCGACGGCTTCGGGATACCCAGCAGCGCCTTTTGCAGGCGCAAAGCGCCGCCGCCGGCACGATTCAGGGTCTCTCGCGGGCACACGAACTCCTCGACAAGGGCGTTCCGAACTCGCTGGACAGCCTGGGCGATAACTCTCAGCCGTCGACCGACGATGAGGCACAGCAGGCGGCGATGATTGCCAACCTGCACAGCCTCTCCGACAAGACGCGTACGATGGCGGAATACGACAAGCGCATCGAAGCGGCAAAACAGCTCGCCTCGGTCTACGAACAGTGGGTCGAGATTGTGAACGTGCAGCTTCGTGCCGCTCTGCACGCCATGCTGCGCTCGCTGCTCTGGATCCTGCTGGCGCTGATCGGCATAGTGATCGTCGAAAGCATCGTAGAGCGCTTTTACATGAGCGTCGGCCCCGACCGGCGGCGGCTGGGTACGATGCGCATGGTGCTGCGCTTCGTTTCGCAGGTGATCGGCGTGCTGGTGATCCTGCTGGTGGTGTTCGGGCCGCCCACACAGCTTTCGACGGTGCTGGCGCTGGCCGGCGCGGGAGTCACTGTCGCTCTCAAAGACTTCATCGTCGCTTTCTTCGGCTGGTTCGTGCTCATGGGCAAGCAGGGCATTCGCCGCGGCGATTGGGTGGAAATTGAAGGGATCGGCGGTGAGGTTGTGGAAGTGGGCCTGTTGCGCACCATCCTGCTGGAGACCGGCAACTGGAACGACGCCGGCCATCCCACCGGACGCAAGGTATCGTTCGTGAATACCTTCGCCGTCGAAGGCCACTATTTCAACTTCACGACGGCCGGCCAATGGCTGTGGGACGAATTGGACATCTTGATCCCCGCCGGTGAAGATCCCTATGAGCTGACTACGTCGGTGCTGAAGCTGGTGACCGAGGAAACCCGCGAGGACGCGGCTCACGCCGAAGAGGAGTGGCATAAGGTCACGCATGGCTCGGTGGTGCAGACGTTCTCGGCGTTGCCTGCCATCAATGTGCGGCCTACCAATCTGGGAGTCAATCTGGTGGTGCGCTATGTGGTGAACGCGCACAACCGTTATCCGGTTCGCACTCGCCTCTACGGGGCCATCGTCGAATTGCTGCATCACAAGCGGCAGGCGGTGCCGATCGAGCCCGCTACGCCGGCCAACTGAGCCGTGGCCACGGCTACAACATCCCGTCAACGTTCCGCCAAGCTGAGCTTCTGGCCGCTGGTCATCGCCACGTTCTTCATGGTTTCCGGCGGCACCTATGGCACGGAAGACATCGTGCACGGCGCCGGATACGGACGAGGGATCGTCATCCTATTGCTGACGCCCCTGCTGTGGAGCTTGCCCACGGCGCTGATGATCGGCGAGCTTTCCAGCGCGTTGCCGCAGGAGGGCGGCTTCTACGTCTGGGTGCGCCGCGCCATGGGCAACTGCTGGGGCTTTCAGGAGGCGTGGTTATCGCTGGTGGCCAGCATCTTCGACATGGCCATCTATCCCACATTGTTCGTGGTGTACCTGGGGCGGCTTGTTCCGTGGTTCGCAGAGGACCATCGCGCGGCCTTGGTCGCGCTTGCGGTGGTCGCGCTCTGCGCTGCGCTCAATATCGCGGGCATCAAGGTTGTGGCGACCACCTCGATCTGGTTGTTTTGTCTGCTGTCCGCTCCTTTTGCCGCGATTGTCCTACTGGCTCCCTTTAAGTATGGAGCGCTGGGGCACGTGGCCATGCATCCGGTGAGCGCGCAGGTAGATATCATCGGCGGCATTTTGATCGCGATGTGGAACTACATGGGATGGGACAACGCATCTACGATTGCCGGCGAGGTGATGCAGCCGCAGCGCACCTACCCGCGCGCCATGCTGGCAGCGGTGGGCCTGGTGTCGCTCTGCTACATTCTTCCGGTGGCAGCCATGCGGCTCACGCACTTGAGTCCCACAGCGTGGGAGACAGGTTCGTGGGCGGACATTGCCGGCATGCTGGGCGGCCAGCCGTTGCGGATTGCCCTGGTGCTGGGCGGCATGATGAGCGCCTTCGGAATGTTCAATGCGCTGGTGATGAGCTACTCGCGGCTGCCTTATGCGATGGCGCAGGATGGGATGTTGCCGGGGGTGTTCGCCCGCGTGAACCGGCGCAACGCACCTTGGGTTTCGATCGTGGTCCTCGCCGTCGCCTGGGCATTGTGCCTAGGGCTCGGATTCGAGCGGCTGGTCACGCTTGACGTGCTGGTGTACGGCGCGAGCCTGCTGCTCGAGTTCCTCGCCCTGGTTGTGCTGCGCGTCAGGGAGCCCGCCCTGCCGCGCCCGTTCAAGGTGCCGGGAGGCTTGGGGGGAGCGATCGGGCTTGGCATATTCCCCATGCTGTTGCTGGCCTTCTCCATCACGCGCGGTGAGCATGAACAGGTGCTCGGCATGAGCGATGTCCGGTTCGGGGCCCTGCTGGTTGTCGCGGGCTTTGTCGCGTATGGGATCGATGTCGCGTTGCGCCGGCGCAAGGCGCAATAAACCGCGGCCCAGGCAAACAGCCGTTGCCAATTCTGCGGGCCAGCCCTCGTCACACGCATTTGCATCTACCAACTGCAGTGACAAACCGCGAACGACAAACCACCTCTACCAGCCGCGCACTGCTTCCTGGCTTTCAGCCTGCGCTTATGGGTTGTGCGCCTCTTCGCGATTTACAGGTGACGAGGGCAGTGCTGTGGATTTTGCTCTGCCTCGCCCTCACGGCGTCTGCGGCAATTGCGCAAAGCGCCAGCCTCGCATCCGCCGGACAACACCCGCCGAACCTCTACGACCCCGCCGCCGACCCCAACGCCGAAGTCATCGCCGGTCATGCGCGCTTCACCGTTCTCACGCCGCAGCTGATTCGCATGGAGTGGTCGGCTGACGGCAAGTTCGAAGATCACGCTTCGTTGGTCTTCCTGAACCGGAAGCTTCCTGTGCCGCACTTCGAGACAAATCGAGCGGGCGAGGCAGTCACGCTGAGCACCGCCGCGGTCAATCTTCACTACGCGCCGGCTGAGGCTGGCGACGGCAGGTTCACCGCCGACGATTTGTCGGTCACGTTCATGCTGAACGGGAAGCAGGTAACGTGGCGGCCCGGCATGCCCGACACCGGCAACCTGCAAGGCACAACGCGCACGCTGGACGGCGCGCTTGGCGGCAAAACGAAAGAGCCGATGGATCCGGGATTGATTTCCCGCGACGGCTGGGCCCTGGTGGACGATTCGGCGCGCCCGCTGTTCGACTCCACCGATTTCCGCTTTCTGCATGGCGAGAGCAGCCCCTGGCCGTGGGTGATGGAGCGGCCCGGGGGCGAGCGGCAGGATTGGTACCTCTTCGCCTATGGCCATGATTACAAGCAGGCGCTCGCCGACTTCATCAAGGTCGCCGGGCCCATTCCTCTGCCGCCACGCTTCGCCTTCGGCGCGTGGTGGTCGCGTTACTGGGCCTATGCCGATCAGGAATTGGACGAGCTGGTGCGTGGCTTTCGCGAAGACGATGTGCCACTCGATGTGCTGGTCATCGACATGGAATGGCACAAGACCTTCGGACTGAGCTGGTTTTCTCCGGAGAAAGACCAGTCCGGACACACCAAGGGCTGGACCGGATATAGCTGGAACCGTCTGCTGTTCCCATATCCTCAGCCCTTTCTGCAGGACCTGCACAAAGAAGGTCTGAGAGTCACGCTTAACCTTCACCCCGCATCCGGCGTGCAGCCGTGGGAGGATGCGTATCCGGAAATGGCTCGCGCCATGGGCATAGATCCGGCGTCGCAGAAATATGTCCCATTCGACATCACCAACAAGAAATTCGCCACCAATTACATGGACATCCTGCACCATCCGCTGGAGAAGCAGGGCGTGGATTTCTGGTGGCTCGACTGGCAACAGGAGCCCAACACGCAGACTCCCGGCGTTAGCCCGACCTGGTGGCTGAACTACGTTCACTTCACCGACCAGGCGCGCGAGGGCAAGCGTCCGCTGTTGTTTCATCGCTGGGGCGGGCTGGGCAATCATCGCTACGAGATTGGCTTTTCCGGCGACACCATCTCGGTCTGGGACTCCCTCGCGTTTCAGCCGTGGTTCACGGCGACGGCCGCCAACGTTGGCTACGCTTACTGGAGCCACGATATCGGCGGACACATGCCGGGAGTGGTCGATCCCGAGCTCTACACCCGCTGGATCCAGTTCGGCATCTTCAGTCCGATCCTGCGCACGCATACCACGAAAAATCCTGATGCCGAGCGCCGCATTTGGGCCTATCCCGAACCGTATTCCGGCATCATGCGCGACCTCTACCACCGGCGCTATGCCATGTTGC
>Ga0070731_10001635_pt1 | contig 22716 bp, 18 predicted proteins | sample Coa_R1_2_FD_66448 | JGI IMG/M metagenome (GOLD analysis project Ga0070731, IMG submission 66448) | Surface soil microbial communities from Centralia Pennsylvania, which are recovering from an underground coalmine fire - Coalmine... | ecosystem: Environmental > Terrestrial > Soil > Unclassified ... | reverse complement strand
ATTTCCCGCAGCACATCGCGAAAGGCAATGAAATCGACCATGCCGCGCGCCGGCTCACAAAACATATCCATCGCCACGGCCTTGGCAAACGGAATATTTTCACGCGCGACCTGTTTTTGAATCCCACCGTCGACGCTCTTCAAGTGCAGATAAGGAATGCGCCGGTGATGCTTACGCATGAACGCGATCGGATCGCCGCCGCGATACGCATGATGCCCGGTGTCGAAACAAAGAAACACTAGCTCAGGATCAGTCTGCGCAAGCAGCGCCTCGATCTGGTCCTCATACTCGACGTGCGTCTCGGCGTGCGGATGAAACACCAGCTTGAGCCCATAGCGATCGCGCGCGACATTTCCAACTTTATTGGTAGTGTCGATCAGCCTTTTCCACGAATCGCCCTCTAGACGGCCAGGCCGCATCCCTTCCCCGGTGAACAGATTCGTGTAGGTATCATCGATCAGCACTAGCAGCTTCGCGCCCAACGCCGTAAGCACGCGCCCCGCAATATCTAAATCTTTTTCCAGATCCGGCCACGCCGCCGTATCTTCCAAATGCCGCATCACGAAAGTACCCGTCAGCTTCAGGCCGCGCTTATCCAATTCGCCGCGCAACTTTTCCGGATCCGTGGGCAAATATCCAATTGGACCAAGCTCAGTCCACGTATAACCAGCCGCGCGCACTTCATCCAGGTACCGCTCCCACGGCGTCTGCTTCGCGTCGCTCGGAAACCAAACGCCCCAGGAATCAGGAGCCGTGCCGATTTTCACATTCATGGCGCGTACCTCGGAGGCTCAGCCGGCCACGTCGCATCGGCGAGCGCCCAGCGCGGCGTAATCTCGCGCCGGTTCAAGGGCGATCGCGGCCAGAATCCATTCGCAATGGCAAGCACTGTCTCCACCGAATAACGCCAGAAGCAATCGTAAAAGATATCAGAATAACCGGCCGTGTGCGGCGTCAGCACCACATTGTCCAGTTTCAGCAGCGGATTGTCCTTGGCGATCGGCTCTTCTTCGCAAACATCCAACCCCGCAGCGCCGATCCAACCCTCAGTGAGCCCGCGGATCAGCGCCGCTTCATCCACTACCGGCCCGCGCGCCGTATTGATCAGCACCGCATGCGGCTTCATGCTCCGCAGCGCGCGTTCGCCAATCAGGTGGCGCGTCTCCGGCTTGAGCGGCACATGCACCGAAACGAAATCCGATTCCGCCAGTACGCGCTCAAAACTCGCAGGCTCCGCGCCAGCTTGCGTAATCCGCTCAGGAGCCATGTACGGATCGTGAACCAGAATTTTCAATTCGAATTGGCTCATCTTGCGCACCAGCAGACGCGCGATGTGGCCAAACCCCAGCACGCCCAGCGTCGATCCTCGCAAATGCCACCGCGTCTTGTGAATGCGCCGTTCCCAGACGCCGGCGCGAACTAGCGCGTCCTGCGCCGCCGTCTGCCGGATCACACTGAACAGCAGCGCAATCGCGTGATCGGAGACTTCCTCGGCCACCGCTTCCGGCGTGTTAGTCAGCAGAATATTCCTGGCAGTGATTTCCGCCTCAGGGACATTGTCCGTACCCGTTCCGGTGCGCAGAATAGCTCCGCATTTCTTCAGCGCGTCCAGCCTGTCGCCGGTAATCACGCGGCTGCCCCAAACCCACACCAGGTCGGCGGCCGCCGCATACTGCTCTAGATCTTCTCGCGTGTGACACTCGTGCTGCACGAAATCAATGCCTCCGTCGCGCAACGCCCGCCGCACCCACTCCGGAACTTCCTCGCCCAGCAGACCCACCAGAGCCGCTTGGAACGGCCTCACCGCTTCTTCCCCAAATACGCGCCGACTTCCCGCGAAACCAGTTCGAGCCCCGTAAGCATCAACGAAAAATCGCTGCCCATCGCCACCCACTGCATCCCTTTACCAATCCACTCCGTAATGATCTTGCCGTCATTGCCAATGCCAATCCCAACAAAAACTTTCGTCCGCCGCGCCGCAGTGATCACGCGATCGATCGCCGCCAGCACATCCGGATGCCGCGGCTGCCCCAGCAATCCCATCGACCCCGAAAGATCGTTCGAGCCAATCACCAGGCTGGTTACACCGGGCACCGCAAGTATCGCGTCAATGTCGTTCACTGCGTCAATATGCTCGATCTGCAAAATCACCAGCACTGAATCGTTCATGCGCTTGCAGAATTCCGGCCCACCCAACCGGCCGTAGTCCGACGGACGCCGCGGACCGTAGCCGCGAATTCCCTCCGGCGGATACTTGCAAGCCGCCACCGCGAGCCGCGCATCTTCCACCGTGCGAACCAGCGGAACCACGATCCCCTCCGCTCCCATATCCAGGATCGGCTTCATCAGCACCGGATCGTTCCAAGGCACCCGCACAATAGGCGCAGCATTGCTTCCCTTAGTCGCCATCACGTGCGATTGCACAATGTCGAGCGACATCGCACTGTGTTCGGCATCGATCCACACAAAGTCCAAATCCCGGCACAGCGCCTCAGTAATCGCGCAGTCATTGGATGAAACAATCACGCCCAGGCACACTTCTCCCTGGCGCAGTTTTTCCCGAAATCGAATGGCTCTTTCCATATTTTGGTATTGCCTTAATGCCGCGCGATGATCAAGTCGACGCTACCGCCATTGGCGCCGGCGCCACCACCACCGGCGAAAATCGCACCCGCATCATGTAAAATCCGCATGCCAACACGATGAACGCCGACACTTCGATCGCCCCACCCAGTCCCAGGGTCGATTTCAATGCGCCCGCCAGCGCGATCATCGTCCCCGACGCCACGCAGGACGCGAAATTGTAAATCCCATACCCCGTCGCCCGCAGCTCCGCGCGCGTAAATTGGCACATCACCGGCATCAGGTTGCCTTCGTAGAACCCACGCCCGAATCCGGTCAGCAGCAGGCATGTGATCAACACCGGCGACGAATGCGTGAATCCCACCGCGAACAGCGCCGGCCCCGCAATCAGCAGTCCGATAACCTGCGTCAGCAGCCGCCCGCGATCATTGGTGCGGGTCCAACGATCGGCCAGCCAACCGCCGCACAGCGCACCCACAAAACTGGTTCCCTGCAGATAAACCGTCGCCGTGAAACCCGCCTGCGCCAGGCTCATGTTAAACCGCTCGTACAAATGCAGCGGCAGCCACGTGTAAACCATCCACCAACCAATCGAGCTGATGGCGTTAGTGCTGCCCAGCCGCACAAAGTTCGGAATGCTGCATAGCTCGCGGAACGCCGGCCACAAACGCGGCATCGGGCTCGCAGCCGTTTGACCCACTTGCTTCACCGACTCCGGAATCCACCGTAGCGTCAAACCCAAGATCAGCGAGTACGCCACCCCCGCCACGCCCAGAATCGAGAACACCGCGCGCCAGCCATAGTGCTGCGCGATCCACCCGCCACCCGCCCCACCCAGCGTGACGCCGACATAGAGCCCGCTCCAGTGCAAGCTGTTGGCTCGCGATCGCGTGCGCTCCCCGTGATGCGCCGCAATCAATGCCAGCGCGGCGGGCAAGTAACACGCCTCGCTCACGCCCATCAGCCCGCGCGCCCACATCATTTCCGATGCGCTGCGGGCGTAAGAAGTCCACCACGTCACTCCGGACCACACCAGCAGGCTCGCAAAGATAATGCCTCTGCGGCTGAAACGGTCGGAAAGAAATCCAGCGAAGGGGCTGAATATCCCATAAACCGCGAGAAAGACCGAGCCCAGCAGCCCGAGTTGCAGGCCCGACATTCCCAGCTCTTTTTGCAGCGGAGGCAGAACCGAAAACACCACCTGCCGGTCGAGATAGTTCAGCAGCCCCACCACCCAAAGGAGGCCAACCAGAATCCAGGCTCGCGTGGAAACTTTCATGAGCTAGTAGATTTCAATAAAAGAAACGCTGCAGCCGCTTCCGGTCCGCTTCGTACTGTTCACGCAGTTTACGCGTGACGGCGCTCCCGCTAGTCTCCGCCACTTCAACATCCCACCACACGCCCGACCCCGGAACCAACCGGTGCTTCTCGGCCGCAGCCACGATCACGCAAGGCTCCGATTTGCCACGAGCCTCTCGCAGCGCGGTACAGAGCTGGTCCGGCGTGCTCACACTCCAGGTGCGCGCCCCGAAACTCTTGGCGTTCTCCGCAAAATCCAGCGTGACGTACTCGCCATCCGGCCGCGCCGTCTCCGCATTTCTAGTCTTGAACTCGGTGCCAAAGCTCTCCCCGGTCCGGTTCATTTGCAAATTACGAATACACTGATGGCCGTAGTTCTCCGCAATCACCACCGTGATTTTCAGACGCTCGCGCACAGCCGTAAACAGTTCCGTCGGATTCATCAGGTAAGTGCCATCGCCGATGAGCACGTACACCTCTGCGCCCGCCTTTGCCTGCGCCATGCGCACCCCGATCGCAGCCGGAATCTCATAACCCATGCACGAATTGCCAAATTCCAAATGGCAGAACTTGCCATTGGCCGCGTTCCATAAAGTGTGCAGATCGCCCGGCGGGCTGCCAGCCGCGGCGATGATCGTGTCTCCCGCCCGCGCCGATTCATTCAGCACGCCGATCACCTGCCCCTGGCTCATCGCTTCATTCGGAATCTGCTGATAAACGTGGTTGTGCACCTGGTCGATCCACGCATGTTTCACAGCCGCGACTTCCTCCAGATATGCCGTATCCGGCCGCAGCCCCGCCGCCTGCGCCGCGCGATCCAGCGCGCTCAGCCCCTCCCGTGCATCCGCCAGAATCGGCAGCGCGCCCAGCTTGTAGCCGTCGTGCCCGTTCACATTGATGCTGATGAATTTGACGTCGGGATGCTGAAAAACCGAATGCGACCCCGTAATGAAATCGTTGAGCCGCGTCCCCACGCAAATGACAAGGTCCGCTTCGCTGGCAATTTTTCCGCAAGCCGGATTTCCGATCACGCCGAGCCCACCCAGCGTCAGGTCGCCTTCCGCCCGCATGGCACTCTTGCCCGCCAGCGTCTCCCCAACGGGAATTCCCACCCGCTCGGCGAATGCCTGCAACTCCCGCCACGCCTCGGAATAATGCACGCCGCCGCCCGCAACCAGGAACGGCCGCCGTGCGCCCTTCAGCAGCCGGACTGCTTCCTCAATCCGCCGGGCATCCGGCAGCCGCCGCTCAATTTCCCAAACCCGCCGCTCAAAAAAATGCGCCGGATAATCGTAGCTGTGCGCCTGTATATCTTGCGAAAGCGCGACAGTCACAGCTCCGGTTTCGGCCGGATCTGTCAGCACCCGCATCGCTTCAGGAAGCGCAGTGAGCAGTTGCTCCGGCCGCGTGATGCGATCGAAAAACCGGCTCACCGGACGGAAGCAATCGTTCACGCTGACATCGGCGGATACAGGGTGCTCCAGTTGCTGCAGCACCGGCCCCTGCGATCGCGTCGCGTAATAATCAGCGGGAAACAGCAGCACCGGCAGCCGATTGATCGTCGCAGTCGCCGCGCCCGTAATCATGTTGGTAGACCCCGGACCGATCGACGAGGCGCACGCCAACGTAGCGCGCCGGAACGTGGCCTTAGCATAGCCGATAGCCGTGTGTACCATCGACTGCTCATTGCAAGGCTGATAAAACGGCAGCGCCTTGCCGCGCTCCATCAGCGCCTGCCCCAAACCGGTAGCGTTGCCGTGTCCAAAGATGCCAAACATCGCCGGGATCAGCCGTCGCTGCTCGCCATCCCGTTCGCTGTATTGCGCCTGCAAGTACTCAACAACAGCCTGCCCCATCGTCAAACGAACCGTCTTCCCGCTCATGCACGCACCACCCTGGTTACATTACCCGAGGATACGATCATAGGCGAAATCGGATAGTAGCGGGGCTTGAGGGGCGACCACGGGTCCGCGCGAGTGGTGACATACAATGTGCGTATGGTCTGGACTCGCCTTCTTCCGCGGCATGTCCGGTTGACCTTTGCCCTTGCGATATTCCAAACGCTCGCGGCATCCGCTGTTGTTCCCGGCGAAGTACATCGGATCTGTTGGAAGTCCTTCTCACCGGATCCGAAAACCGGAATCGCAGACGACGTCTGCATGATCCTTGCCATCCAACGAAACCGCGTGACGTACATCGAACCGGGCTACCGGGCCTTAGTCATAGGCAAGTACGCCAGCGCGGGCCAACGTTTCGTGCCGCGCACGGAAGCTCCGATCCGCGATCTCCATTCCGCTGGCAGCTGGCACATTGTGGTTAGTTCCTTCCTGGAACCAGAAGATGAAGAGGCTAGAGTCGGGCTCCGTGTTCGATTCTTTGGTCCCGAAGGCAAGTTGCGAACCACCGAAGAGGTCTTGATGGGACTGGAAGATATAATTCTTGGTCATCTCTTTGGTGGTAGTGACGACATCTTCGTCATCCAATCCACCGAGGAGCACAGTTACAATTCAATGACCAACATGTGGCTGTTGCCGGAACAGGGCGCGCCGCAGGCGCTCGTTGCTGAAAACGCGGCCTACGGTAAATTTTCAAAAGGTGGCAATGGAACCAAGCCCGGAGCTTGGATCGCTCGCCAGACCTACGACGGCATCCACGCCGAAACCAAGGGCTGGGTCGAAGAGTTTTGGGTGTGGGATCCAACAAAGAAAACCCTTACCCTAGAGAAAAAATAGTCATCAAACCGCCATAATCGCAATTGCCCGCTCGCAAACGTTCCTGCTGCTATCGATTGCCCATCATTGCTATCTTTTTTGAAACACTTTTGTCCCGGCTACAATCAATAGTGTTGGGCCAAGTCTGAATAAATTGGAGAACAGCGCTTTGAAAAAAGACAAAACCGCTTCCGTCAAGAAAGTATCACGAGCTGAACTGATCAAGCTGTTGAATGAAGACCTGGCGCGCGAGTATCAGGCCATCATCGGCTATGTCGTCTACTCGCAGGTTTTGAAGGGTGCCGAGTACATGAATATCGCCGGCGAGCTCGAAAAGCACGCCGCCGAGGAACTGAGCCACGCCCTCATCATCGCCAAGCAGATTGACTATCTGGGCGGTATGCCGACCGTGCAACCCAAGCCCGTCAAGACTTCGGAAAAGGCTGTCAAGATGTTGCAGTTCGATCTCGATAACGAAACCGAAACCATTCGCAATTATCGCGACCGCGTCCGTCAATGCGAGTTGCTCGGTGAGTTTTCCCTGAGCGAACAGATTCGCGAGATCTTAATTGACGAGCAGGATCACCAAATCGCGTTGGCCACGGCGCTCGGCAAGAACGTGCCTGCTCAGCGTTAGCTTACGGCTTCACGGTCACGATCGCGATTCCCTGCCGCCGCAGGCGCTCCTGGCGCACGCAGTCCTTTGCAGCCGTCTCCGCACTACGCCGCGCGGCGATTTCCGCTTCCGTAGCAAAGCGGTGCGATTTCGCATGCAGCAGGTGTGCCGCCCGCGCCGCCGCCACTTCCACGATCGACCCGCCCTTATCCTCTACGCCGGCCAGCCACACGAACTCCGCCAGCGTTTTCTCGATCGCGCGAATCTCCTGCCAGTACCGCCGCACATCAGGCATCAGCTTCCCTGCTCTCGCAGCACTCGCACGATCTCTTTCGCCGCCGCATCTTTTTCTTCGGCCGTCATTCGTGGGTGAATGTTTTCCATTTGGAATGCGCCGGTCGTCTCCTGACGCCCTTCGATTTCCGACGTCACCGACCTCCGCAATTGCTCCAGCGCCTCTTTATCGAGATCGCGGACCAGCGCTTCGAACTTGGCGCGCATGCTCACCATTCCCTCGCTGCCTCCCGGATTTTGCAGTACGATTTCTCTACCTGATCCGCGTTCTCCGCCGCCTGCGCAGCCCGCAGCTTATACCCCGCCGCATACGCCAACAGCGCCCCTGCCACGCCCTTCGACATGTCCACCGGCAGCACCACTTCCTCGCTCACCGCGTCGCGCAAATGCCCCAGCACTTTCTCGGCACGCTCCTGCGCGATGCGTTCCACCGCCCTCGCCTTCGAAGTCAGCGCATGCGATTCCTCCCGCAACAGCGCGATTTGCGCCAGCGGAATCAGATGCTCGATCACCCGCTGAATCGCGCGGCTGGCATAGTTGTTCTGATTTTCCAGCGCGGCACATTCATCGAGTTTTCTGAAATCCGGCTTGCCTCCCGCTGCGGCCGATTCCACAATCGCGTCCAACACCGCCGGACCGCTCGCCGCCATCTGCTCTCTCGACGCTCTGGCATAGGCGTTCAAAACGCGTTCCGCCTTTTGCAATCTCTTGAGACGTTCGCCGGCCGCCCCGTGCGCCGCAATCGCCCGTTCCACGCCAGGTTGCGCCTCGGACTGGCTGATGGCTTCGTCCACGCGCTTCTGCAGATGGTCCGCGAGCAGCTTTTCGTCCTGCGTTGCCACCGCCTGCAAAGTCGGCGTCTGGACGATGTCAAAGCTCATCCTGTGTCTCCTGTCGTGATCCTACTCCCCGCCTTTGCTCCGAGCGGACCTAGCGAGACGCTTCGCGAAAGCAAGTGCCTGGAAAAAGAGCAGATACCGCTCGCAAACAATCTGGTCTGCTGCGTGACCGCCTTGGTTTGGTACGATTCTGACTGTGAAAGTTTGCGCTTTGCTCTTCGCGCTGGCATCTCTCGCCGCCGCGCAGCCCATCCAGATTCATCCCGACAATCCGAAATATTTTCTATTTCGCGGCAAGCCACTGGTCCTCGTAACCGCGACGGAACACTACGGCTCCGTGATCAACCGGCCCTTCGACTACGAAAAATATCTGAACGATGCCGCCGCCCGGAAAATCACCCTTACCCGCACTTTCCTGCTCTTCCGCGAGTTGCAAGGCACGCGCAATCCGTCCTCGCCATGCAAGCCGGAATCGCCCGATTACATCGCGCCCTACCCGCGCACCGGGCCTGGAAACGCCATGGACGGCGAACCTATCTACGATCTCGATCGCTGGCATCCGGAATTCTTCGATCGCCTCCACCGCTTCCTGCAAATGGCTTCGGATCGCGGAATCATCGTGGAGCTGACGCTGCTCAGCAACACTTACGCCGAAAATATCTGGCGGCTGAACCCGCTCCGCGCAAACAATAACAAGCAGGGAATCGGCAACGTCGAGTGGCAGGAATACACCTCGCTCAAAGACGCCGCGCTAGTCGAGCGCCAGACCGCCTTCGTGCGCAAAATCATTCAGGAAACCAGCGGGTTCGACAACGTGTACTACGAAATCTGCAATGAGCCCGGCGGCGGCACCCCCGGCCACGTAACGCCCGCCGACGTCGACGCCTGGCAGGAGCACATCGCGCGCGTAGTCCGCGAAGAATTGCGCCGCCTCAATCGCAAACATTTGGTAGCCGGCCAGGAAGCCTTCACCTATGGGACGCCCAATCGCTTTCCGCTCGACAAGAGTTTTTCGACAGCGCTCTTCGACATCGTGAACGTGCACCCATTGCCCGAAACGCTATTCGGCGGCCGTAATTATCAGCTAGGCAATTTCATGTCGAAGGAACTGCAGTTGGCCGACGTCGCCGACTTCTGCCGAGCCAGTTACAGCGCAAAAAAGCCATCGGTACTCGACGAAGACAACACTGCCAGCCTCTATCGCGATCCCATCGGCTGGACCATTCATCGCAAGCGCGCCTGGACCTCAGTCATGAACGGCAGCCATTACGACTACATCGATTTTTCCATCACCGTCGGCAGCGAAAGCGGCACGCGCGCATCCGGACCCGCCATTCGAGCCTGGATGCAGCATCTCTCCGAATTCATCGCCAGCTTCGATTTCATTCACTCCGAGCCGCAGCCCCATTGGATTTCAAGCCACCCCGGCAATCTAGTAGTGTCCGCGCTCGCAGTTCCAGGCAAGGATTACGCAGTGTATTTAGCCGACCCGCGCGAAGCCAACGACGCCGCGTACGGGCAAACCGTGCAAGGCCAAATTGCATTCGATCTGCCGCCAGGCCGCTTCGCCGTGAAGTTGTATTCGCCGGTAGTTGGAACCTACGCCCAGCCTGTCACCATGGACGGCGGAAAAACAGTGACCATGAATCTAGCGCCGTTCCAACACGACATAGTACTCCGCGCGATCAAGCTCAACTAAACTCGAAAATCTCTTGACGAGCCGTGACCAAAGGGAGCGGAATCTACTCACGGCCCGGTTCTTTTGAACACGTCCAACGTTACTCCCGCAGCCTGCCGCTGAGCCAGTTGCCTGGCGTAAGTAGCGTCCGCCATTGCTTGCACTTTCTGGTCATGCGCCCGAGTGGGAGATTTGCCGACAAACCAGAGATATCTCGACGTTGGCATTTCGAGCGCGCCATCCGGCACCGCATACATGTTTTCATCGGGCGCTGCCGCCACAGCCTTCGTCGCCGTGTACAGTGTGTAGCCGTCAGGCTGCCCGTTCTCGAAGAAATGAACCATGCGTTCCAGTTCCTCGCAGTTCAGATCCGGTGCTTGCCATCTCTCGTCCTGCATGATCGCATTGGCCGACATAACCCGTATTACCTTGAAACCAAGAATCACCTTCACATCCTCCGGGCGAACTGGCTTCTCCGGATCGCCGCCCTCTCTGCAGTCCCGCCGGTCGAGCGGTGTTTCACCACTGCCGCTGCCCATGGTGGTTGTAATCTTGAGTGTGTCGTCAATGTCCACTTCAATTCCATGCGACTCCGAATGAAGCCGCCGGCGCAGGCCAGTGAACGTTTCCACGGTATCCCCGTTGGGCCTTCGCCCACGGAATTCGTCGCTCTCCAACTTCTTCCCCGTGGCTCCGACAGCTACCACATGCCGCCAAACCGAGTAAGGGGAAGATTGCGCCCCAGCCTCCACCGCAATCGCCAACCACGCCACCGCAACGTAAACGGGAATTCTCATAACGCCTACAGCATCAACTGCCCGCCGTTCACTTCAATCGTTTCCCCGGTCAGGTAACTCGCGGCATCGGACGACAGAAACGCAATCACTTTCGCGACTTCCATCGACGTGCCCACGCGCCCCATCGGAATCGACGCAACGAAGTTCCGCATCATCTCCGGCGTCGAAAAAACCTGGTGAAATGGCGTGTCAATCACTCCCGGCGAAACGCCGTTCACGCGCACGCCCTGCGGCGCGAGTTCCTTGGCCAGCGCTTTCGTAAACGTGATCAGCCCGCCCTTTGCCGTCGCGTATGGGCCGGCGCCGACTCCACCACCGCTGCGTCCGGCTATCGAAACCACATTGACGATCGCGCCCGTGCGCCGCGCGATCATGGATTCCACCACAGCTTGCGAGCACAGCACCGCACTCTTCAAGTTGAGATCCATCACCTCGTCCCAATTCTGCTCCGTCATCTCCTGAATGCGATAGCGCCCCACCAGCCAGCCGGCGTTGTTCACCAGAATGTCGATGGGTCCAAGTGCGCGAGCCTGGTCCACCAGGGAGTGGATTTCCGCGGCGTGCCGCACATCGGCGCGAATCGCAATAGCTTTTCCGCCGGCGCCGATGATGCTGTCGCGCACCTGCTCAGCTCCTGCTTGATTGCGGTGATAACCGATCGCAACTAACGCGCCCAGCTCAGCGAAAAGGGCCGCTGTCGCCGCGCCAATGCCCGACGAAGCGCCCGTGATGAGCGCCACTTTGCCCGTGAGATCCAGATAGTTCTGCATGTCCGCTCCCTATTCTACAGGGCCGCGGGCAAGCAAATTAACCGAGAAAGCCGAGATTGTTCGCGCCGTCGAAAGCGGGTAGATTTGGGAACACGCTGTCCAATTGCTGCGGCAGCGCGCCGAACCACGCCGCCAGCGTAGCGCCGTACTGGTCGACGGAAAACTGCGGGATCCAGCGGCCGTTGGCGCCGGCATCGTTCGGACCGCCGAGCACGAACGCCGGGAAGCTGCCGAAGATTTGTCCACCCTTCACCGCGCCGCCCATCACCAGTTGATGGCTGCCCCACGCATGGTCGGTACCGCTGTTGCTGTTGGGTTGAAATGTGCGACTGAAATCGGATTCTGTAAATGTCGTGACTTTGCCGTCGACGCCCAGCTCCTGCGTCGCCGCGAAGAATGCGCTCATCGCCGGGCTGAGCTCTGCAAACAGATTGTCCTGATCGTTGAGCTGCGCCGTATGTGTATCGAAACCTCCGAGCGAACAGAAAAATATCTGCCGGTTCATTCCCAGCGTCTGGCGAATCTGTATGATCTTGGCGACTTGCTCGAGCTGCGCCGCCAGGCCATTGCTCGCCGGAAATTGCGTGGTGAGCGCGGGCACGCCGGCCAGCGCCTTGGCCAGCAAGGCATCGTCGGCGATTCCGTTCTGCATCGTCTGGCTCGCCTGCTGAATCAGCGTGACGCCGGAATCGAGCGTCAGCAATTCCTGCAAGGATGTCATGCGCGCCTCCGACGTCGCCGACGTGTTGAAGCCCTGCAATCCCAGCGGTGCCCCTGGCGCGATACTGAACGGCTGCGTCTCAACGCCGGTGCCGAGCAAGCTGTTGCCCGCCATCGAAATGAAAGGCGGCAAACTGTTGGAAGGGTTCATCGAGGACATCGCATCCGCCAGACGCCCGCCCCAACCGGTGCTCGAAGCGCCGCGCGAAACGGTGGTTTGCCACTGCATCTGCTGATCGGCGTGGGAAAAAAGATTGCTGGGCGCGAGCGCCTGGTTGGCAATATACTGCGCGCGCGTAAGGGGTTGAACCAGCGTACCCACATTGGTCACGACAGCCAGCGAATTTGCCTGGTAGAGCTTCTGCAATTCCGGCAGCTTGCCGTGAAAACCGTAAACGGCGTTCGATGTTCCCACTTGCAGCAGCGAACTCGACGGCAGCGCCAGCCCCTTCCGGATATTGGTGTAGGCGTCGAATGAAGCCGTGTCCATCGGCACGATGAGGTTGTTGCTGTCATTGCCGCCGAACAGAAAAATGCATACCAGCGCGCGATAGTCGCCGGATGCTGGCGTCACGGCGTTGAGCAGGGCGAAGCGGCTGAAGCTGCCAGCCCACGCGAGCGAGCCTAGCCCCGCGCTCACGCGCATGAAGGATCGTCTGGTTATGGAGTTCATCTTTCCACCTGATATTGCGAGGATGTGGCGATCAAGTATACGGCCGCCTGCGCCTTGCCCAAATTCGAATTCTGCGCGTTCACCGCGGTGAGGATGCTGTTCCGCATGTCCGGCGGCATTGTCCCACGCATCAACCGGGCATTGAGCGTGTTAAGCAGTTGCGCGGCGGTGAGATTTACGTACGGCGTCCAATCCAAAGTGACGCCGGGAATTTTGCCGTACACGATCCGGTTGACGAAATCGGCGCGCAGCAGCGCCGTCGACGTGCTTAAAATCTGAAACTCCGGTGAATTGACCGGAACCGGATTGCCCGCGGCGGTAAAACGATAACCGGGAGAGAAATAGTTGAACACCGAGGGCGAAAAGTACAAGTCCTGCCCCATATTGTTGGCTTGCACCGAAAGCGTGTTGTCCGATGTCACGGTCGCGTTCAGCGCGCGCAACAGCGAATTAATGAACAGCACGGGCTCGCGCAGATGCCCCTCGCCCGCATCCGGCGTGGCCGTGTCTCCAGCGCGCGCTTCCGGATCGAGCAGAATTGCTTTGACCACGGATTTCATATCGCCATTGCTGCTGCGAAACACCGTCACTACCCGCTTCACGTAATCCGCGCTGGGATTGCCGGTCACCAGATGCTGAATCAACTGCCGCGAAATAAACGGCGCGACGTTGTGGTGGTGATAAATATTCTGCAGCGCATCCGTCAAATCCAGTTGCGCGCCCTGCCCGCCGGATACAGCGCCGTCGAGCACAGTCTTCGCCGCCATGTCGTGATTGCTGTCGAAGGCCACCATTTGCCCCTCGAAATGCGGCGGGTTGTGGATGCGCGACACCGTGGCCGCGGGCTTGGGAGGATACGTCCATCCTGTGAACGCGCGCGCGAATCCCTGAATCACAGTCTGATCGTAAGTGGCGATTGGCTGGCCGTTCGAGAGCTGCAGCGTGCCGTCATCATTCAACTCATTCAACCCGATAGTAAATAGCTGCAGCAGCTCGCGCGCGTAGTTTTCATCCGCTTCTGTGCCGGCCGCGGGGTTGGGCTTGTCGTTGTTCACCATGTCGAGGTAGTGGCCCATCGACGGACTCAGCGTTACATCCCTCATGATCTGGTAATAGTTGGAGAACGCGTCTTTTTGCAGGAGGCGCAGATACGGCAGCACTTCATCCGCTGTGTGCAACTTCACCGCGGAGACCACCCAAATCTGGCTCAGTGCGAACGCCACCCGCTGGCGTAACTGATCGCCGGCCGCGTTGGCATTGACAAAAAACTGCTGTTGCACGGGCAGCATCGGCTCGCGCCCCATTGCGTTGGGCGGCACGTCCGGCAGAGGCGACAGCGGAGCCGCGAATTGTGTGTCGATGTACTTGGAAAATCCCGCGAGTTCAACCGCGGCAACCGTGGCCTGCGTCGGTCCCCAACTGGCTTGATCCAGAAAACGCGCCGCTGCCGTGGGACTCACCGTGGGCCCTGCCGCGCTCTGCGCGCCTAACCTCCCTGCCAACAGCAGCAAGCCCAGCGCTTTTCCGAAAGTCCTCCGATAAGGCATGCAACTCCTCCGTTGTTTTTCACGCCCTCACCGGCGCGGGTGGGCTCAGACTGCTTATCGACTCAAAGGCGGGTGGCGAGGTAAAGTTGCGGGCAAAAGTCGAAAAATTAGGATTTATTTTCCAGGCCGTAAACGGCTTGCATCCGCGTGTAGAAAAGGCGGTCGCCTTCGCCATGCTCGGGCGGGCCGAGTCCGGACGCCTTCCAGCCGCCAAACGGCAGCGAAGCATCTACGCCGGCAGTCGACGAATTGAATTTCAAGATGCCGGCTTTGGCCTCATCCAGAAATCTCTGCCGAAGTTCCTGCAAATTGCTGAACAGCGCCGCTGCCAGACCGTGGCGCACGCCGTTGCATAACGCCAGCGCATGCTCGAAATTCTCCGCGCGTTGCACAATCAGCAGCGGGCTCATAGTCTCTTCCTGCACCACTACATGCTGGGGTTGATCACAGCAGATGATGGCAGGCTGCGTATACGCGCCGCTTTGCACCCACGGCTCGCGCGCGAGCGTCTGCTGTAGAAACTCTACTCGATGGATGCCGGCGTCGGTCTTCGCCCGGGCAACCAGCGCCGCCGTCTCCTCGCGCTTGGCCGCGTGGATAACAGGTCCGATGTCAGTCGCGGCCTCTAGCGGATCGCCCCAAACCAATCGCTCGCCCGCCGTTTTCAATTCCTGCAGAAGATTTTCAAAAAGCGGCGCATGCACCACCACGCGCCGATTGGCTGTGCAGCGCTGCCCGGCGAATGCGAAAGCGCCCCAGGCAATTTGCGCGGCGGCGTGCTGTAGATCGGCGTCGTCCCACACAATGGCCGCGTTGTTGCCGCTCAATTCGGCCTGCAGGGGGATCACGCGGCGCGCGCAAATTTCCTGGATTGTGTAGCCGCCCGCCAGCGATCCGGTGAACGTGACCGCATCCACATGCTCACTCGCGGCCAGATGCTGGGCCGTAGTGTGGTCGCCGGTCACCAGGCGCAGCGCATCGCGGGGCACGCCGGCTTCGTAAAACAATTTCAAAATAACTTGCGCGATGCGCGTAGCGGCCGGCGCCGGTTTCCAAACCACAGCGTTGCCATACGCCAACGCGGGCACAATTTTTCCCACCGGAATCGCCGCGGGATTATTCCACGGCGAAATAATCGCCACCACGCCCAACGGCTGATAGCGCACTATCCCCGCGGCTTCGTGCCGTTCGAATTCAAATGCAGCCGCGCGGCGCAGCACATCGCGCGCGCTTCCCGCCGTGCGGCGCGTTTCCTCTAGGCCGTGCGTCAGTGGCTTGCCGAGTTCAACAGCCATCTGCCGCGCGAGAACCGGTGCCACCGCTTCCAAGCGGTTCGCGGCTTCGTCCAGCAATTGCCGCCGTGTCGCCGGGGCAATCCGGCGCCACTGCTCCCAACCATTTCGCGCCGCAGCGGTGGCTTCAGCAACTCCGCGCGCGCCGTCAATCGGCACTTCGAACAACGCTTCGTCCGTCGCCCGCGGAGAATATTGAATCAGCCCGGGCGCGCGGCCGAGAATCACCGATACCGGCGCAAATTCCACGCATCGCTCAGCCAGCCAGCGGCGCGTGGATGCAGCGTGAATCGGATCGTTGCTCGCGACTGCATCTTCAGCGACACGCACGGCGTAGCCTCGCTCCAGGCATTCCACCGCAGCCGCGCGGACGCATGCATGCAAGTGCACGCCAGCCAGAATGACGGTGTCGCACTGTAGCCGCCGCAACTCGGCGTCGAGCGCTCCATCGGCGAATGCATTGAAGCCGCTCTTGTGAACGATGGCCTCGCCGCTCAATGGTTGCAGGGCTGCCGGCGTCTTGTGCCCCGCAGTACCCGCAACGCACTGCCAGCGATTTTCCCGCCGCCAGTGAGGCAGGCGTTGATCACGCTCGCGATGCACCGTGGTCCAAACGTGAATGACGGGAACGCCAAGCTTGCGGCAGCCCTCCAACAGCGCCGCCGTGCGCGCGATGACGATTTCAGCTGGTGGCTGAAGTCCGGATGCCGCCAGATAGTCGCCCTGCAGATCAATCAGCAGTAGCGCGGGCTTCATACACAATGCCGAGCGGCGACGAATTCAAAACCTGCCGGGCCACGCGGTCAGTCATCTCTTGCGTGCCGAGAATCTTGCAGCCGGGCTCGGCCAAATCGGCGGTGCGCCAGCCTTCACGCCACACGGCTGCGAGAGAATTTTCTATCAGCGCGGCAGCCTCATGCAGTCCGAAGCTCTCGCGCAGCATCATCGCCAGCGACAAAATCTGTCCCGCTGGGTTGGCGATATCGGTACCCGCCAGATCCGAGGCGCATCCATGGTTGGTCTGATAAACGCCGTGGCCATGTTCATTGAAGTTGCCGGAAAACGTCACGCCGCGCGAGGAAACTAAAACACCCGCGATGTCGGCGAGAATATCGCCGAAAAGATTCGGAGCCACAATCACGTCGAAGCGCGTCGGATTCTGAATCAATTCGTACGCCGCCAGATCCACATTCATGAACGCCGCTTCGATGCCCTGTTTCCGTGCCGCGGCCGCGCCGGCTTCGCGCCACAACGCGCTCACAGTGGGGACGCCGCCTTCCTTGACGATGACGTACAGATTGCCTCGGCGGCCACGGGCAGCGCGCGCGGCGACCTCCACCAGGCGATGGATTTCGGCCTCCGTATATCGGAACGAGTGCTCAGCTACGCGCCCTTCGTCGGTCGCGCGCTCGCCCCATTCGCCCTGATAGACGCCGCCCGTGTTATCGCGGACGATCAGAATATCAACGCCCTGCAAATGCTGCGAAGCAATCCGGCCGGCGCGCGCCAGCTCGGCCATCGGCTGGACGGGAACGAATTTGCAGAACAAATCGAAGCGCCGGCGCAGGTCGTAGACGTAGCGTCCGCCGCCCGATCCGTTGAGAACCGCGCCGCCCTGCTGAAAAATTCCCGCGCAAAATTCCGCTACGTCGTCCGGCAGCCAAGGGTTCAGCTGAGCCGCGGATTCTTCGCCGATCTTGCCGCCATACCGCACATCGAACGCCAGACCCGTCGCCTGCTCGACCGCCGCCAGCACCTGCAGCGCTGCGCCAATCACGTGCGGGCCGATTCCGGTGCCTTCGAGCACGCCGATTAACGGCCGTCCAGTGGCCGCGGCCGTCGAATGCGCGCCGGTTAAATAAGCCAGCAGTTTGCCCGGCTGGCCGTTACTGTGTCCATTCCTATTCATTAGCCCTGGTTTGGATGTGTGTCCTTCCAGCATACCCGCGCCGGTTTCAGGTTCCAAATCAATTCTTGGCAGCTGCAGCCAGCATTTTTCCAGGGCGAAGATGCACCTGCAGTTGTTCGGCAATGGCCCTCGCGCTTGCCCCCAGAAAAATGGAGTTGTGATCGCCTTTGAGCCGGCGCACTTCAAGGCCCGCGCGCGCAAATTCCTGCCAGCCCATGCGCGGATCGTTCAGCAATTGCGTGCTTACCGGCTGGTCCGCGGCAATGAAGTGCAGGATGGGTGCCGCAAAATCGCGCGGTACGTATTCCCACATCGCCATGGCATGCAGCTTCTTGATTCCCCGCCCCGCCACCAGCGCGTCCGATCCCACCGCGGTCAGCGCGCGGCTCGCGCGCGCCGTAAACCGCCGGGTCGCCATGTGGCCCAGCACCCGGGCGTGTTCGAGCACCGCGCGAACCGTGAGCCCTTTACCTCCGCGAGCCAGGGAGATGGCGATATCACGCGCGCCCACCGCGTATCGCTTCCACTGCTTGCGAATTTTCGTAGTTCCCGGCGCCGGCACGTCGAACAGAACCAGGTGCTCGATCCGCTCTCCCTGCGCTAGCAGTTGACGCGCGGCTTCGAAAGCGATCACGCCTCCATAACAATGGCCGGCGAGCACGTACGGCCCTTGCGGGCGCGCCCGCCGAATTGCCCCAACCGCAAGGCGAGCCTGCTCCTCCACCGGCAGCAGGAGGCCGTCACGAACCGGTTCGGCGTGGAGAACGATGTAGAAAGGCTGATCACCGCCGAGGTGTTTGGCCAGGTAACGAAAATAATACGGGTTGCGCGAATTTGCCGGAAAACAGAAAATCGGCACGCCCGATCCCTGGCGCTGAAGTCCCAGAATGCCGGCCTCGGATGAATCCTTGCGCTCCCATTCCGCTTCCACCTGCTCGCCGCATTCGGCGATGATCCGCGCGAGCGCCGCGACGGTCGGATGATCGAAGAACTCCACGCGCTCCAGCAGTTCGCCGCTGACGTGCAGACTTTTCTGCGCATCCATCAGCATCACGGCCACGGCCAGCGAGTCGCCGCCGAGGGCAAAGAAATCGTCGTCTGCGCCGATCTGCTCCACCCGCAAGATGCGGCGCCATATCTCGATGAGCGTCGATTCAACCGACGTCCTAGCCTCGCGATGCGGCGCGACCAGATCGCGAAATTGCTCCGCCAGCACGCCACGGCGCGGCTTGCCGGTCGCCGTGCGCGGGATCTGATCGACAACCACCACGCGGCGGGGGATTTTGAACGGAGCAAGGCGCGTCGCCGCAAACTGGCGTAGCTCCCTCTCCGCCACATCGGCGCCCTGGCGCAAAACCACGGCGGCAGCGATCTCTTCGCCCAGCGTGGGATGGGCGAGCGCAAAAGCGGCGGCGTCGGCGAGCGCGGGATGGGAGCGCAGAACGTCGTCCACTTCCTGGGGAAGAATTTTTTCGCCGCCGCGGTTGATCATTTCCTTCAAGCGGCCGGTGATGAATAAAAATCCTTCGCTGTCCAGCCGGCCGAGATCGCCGGTGTGAAACCACCCGCTGCGGAAAGCGATCTCATTGGCTTCCGGATTGTCGAGATATCCCGTCATCACCGAAGGCCCGCGCACTACGATTTCTCCCTCGGCTTCGGCAGGCGCTCGATTCCCGAGCGCATCCAGAATCGCCAGTTCCAGTCCGCTGGTCTTTCCAGTGGACCCTGGCCTGCGCGCACTCGGCGTGTTGCGCGTCACACCGCCCGTCTCCGTCAAGCCGTAGCCATTCAGCACCGCCGCGCCCGTCGCCTGCTCAAGCAACGGAAGCAGTTCCGGCTCCGGCATCGCGCCGCTGGTGAGAATCAGACGCAGCGAAGTGTGCTGGAAAACTTCCGGATGCTCGCGTGCTATGGCCAACAGCGCCCGGTTCAGCGGCGGATTGGATTTAAACCACGTCGGCCGGAATTCGGCGAGCCACGCCAGGAACCCGGCGGGATTGAAGCCCGCCGTGCTGATCACCGTGCCGCCGCAAAACAACTGCGACAGCACCGAGCCTAGCCCGGCCTGGTGAAACAAGGGCGTCATGCTCAGGAATCGGTCGTCCCGGGTCAACTGCAGCGCATCCACCTCGCGAACCGCCATCGCGTGCAGTTGCGCCCAGGTCCGCGGAACCAGCTTGGGAGTGCCGGTCGTGGCGGACGTGAACATCAACAATGCGGCGTCCGTGGTTCGGCCATTCTGCACGGTGGCCGCTTGCCCGGGAGCGGCGACGGTGAAGACACCAGCGGGCCGATCGAGCGCAGGCTGGATTCGCAGCACCCGCAAGCCAAGCTCTTGCGCCGCCTTGGATGCCGATGGCGCGATGCCGTCCTGAACAATGAGCGTGCGCGCGCCCAATCGGGTTAGGTAGAAGCGGTACTCGTCTTCGGTGAGCGTGGGGTCGAGGGGGGCGCAGGCGCCGGTGCCGGAAACCGCCAGGAATGCGGTAATCATCTCCGGCCCGTTGGGCAGAACCAGCGCAGTCACCTCGCTGGGGCGAACGTCCGCCGCACTCAATGCGCGGCGCGCGGCGTTAAGGCACTCCGCCAACTCCCGATAGGTGAGCGGTATGCGCCCCGGAGCCGCCAAAACAAGGGCTTCCGGCGTCTCCACCGCGCGCCTTTCGACCGGCAGAAAATCTTGGAATTGCATTGCTGAATTATTGATTGTATCGCTGCACCGCGGCCGCGAAAAACTCCCACGATTTCAGCGCGCAGGTTTCCCAGCGAAACATTTCCGCGCGCCGGATACCGCGTTCGCGCAACTGGCGCTGCAAATCGGATGAGCCGAGCAGCGTCTGCATAGCCGCGCTCAACGCCGGGACGCTGCGCGGATCGACGTGCAGGGCCGCGTCGCCGGTAATTTCCGGCAACGACGAAATGCTGGAGGTAATCACCGGAACTCCGGCCGCCATTGCCTGCGCCACCGGGATACCGAAGCCTTCATAAAGCGATGGATAAACCAGCATGACCGCCCCGGCCGTTAAGCCCGGCAGATCGCTCTCCGGCACATAACCCAGGTAGTGAATGCCCGCCGCGGGCTTGCGCAAACGGCCAATTGTCGCCTCTTCGTTCCAACCCGGCGGACCGGCTATGACCAGGTCGAAAGCCTCGCGCTCGGCGCGCGGGAAGGCTTCGTAAGCGTCCAGCAAAGCCGCCACGTTCTTGCGCGGCTCGATCGTCCCCACGAAAAGAATGTACGGCTTGGTCAATCCGGCTGGTGGTTTGGCCGCGGCCCCGAAATACTCCGGCGCGACGCCGTTGTAGATCACCGTGATTTTTTCCGGCGCCAGGCCAAGGATGCGGATGGCATCCTGCCGCGTGCTTTCCGAGATGGCGATCACTGCCGTGGCGGGCGCCAGCACGCGCTCGGCAAACTCCTGGTGGCCGCGCGTGGTTGCTTGCGTGTGTAGTTCCGGCATCAGCCATGCGGTGAGATCGTGAATCGTCGTGGTCAGGCAAACGCCGCGCGGCGGATGCAGCATCTGGTGGGAGGCATGAAACACATCGAAACGGCGGGCCATGGCGTCGAGCGGGCTTATGCCGAGCGCGCGGCAGATGCGGTTGTTGAAGCCGAACACGCCCGCCAGGCGCAGCGCGGTCGCTGCGGGTCCGATCACCGACCGGTCAAGCGGGCACTCTTGCGGAAAATCCAGCCAGGGAAATAGCGCGACTTCGTTGCCGCCCGCGGCCGCCCGCAGGTGCCGCGTCCACTGATAGATGTAAGTCTTGATGCCCGCGCCCTGCTGCAGCAGCGCAGTCGCGTCCACGCAGATTCGCACGCTGTTCAGTCCTGGATGCGCAAGAAGTTCCGCTGTTGAATGTAGTGTCACCGTTCGGGCGAGGGGAAGTAGGCCACTTGAGGACCATCTCGATATAGCCTAACCCATCTGTCGAGACTCTTAACCTCGGCGCAAACCTCGGCTCCTCCCGTCAGTGATCCCGATTATCAGATGCGCGATTAGCGGATAAGGGGAGCAAGTCAACCTGTTCCTATTTCCTTTTCCAGCGTTTCCTATCAGTCGCCCTCGACCCACCCAAACGCTCCGTCAAGGATTCTGCAGTGAGAACTTTTTAAAGATGTCCTCTTGCCCGTTTGGACGTTCACGATCTCCAGGGTACCCCCATAGAGATTTAAAGCACAAGATAGCTCCGACTTGGAGATCAATAGATATTTCGAGTCGGGAGACCACACGATCGGGCCTTCACTGGCCTTACCGAGATCCTTTCGCCGGGGTTGTTCGAGCTCATCGATAAGGGCAATCTTCCCGGCTGCCGATTTGGCCGCGATCCAACGACCATTTGGCGACCACACCCCGCCCTTTAGATCCGACCCGAGCAGGCGTATGGCACCGGTGTCCAGTTGGATCTTCGTAAGGCCATTTTTCTTAGAAATTAGCGCATACCTGCCGTCGGGAGATACTGGTCCTGCCGCTCCTCCACATTCTGGATAGGCCCCGACTCGGAGCCTGCGCAGTGTTCCATCTTTGGAGTCAAGCTCGAAGGCACCGCACTCGCCCCCCCGTGTGGACCAGCCGGACAACAGAAGGGCCTCCGAACTCGATGAAATAGTAAGATACCAAATCGTACCTACCTGATCGGAGCCCGGTACTTCGCTCTCTCGAAGCGGCGTAAAATCGATCTTTGTAATTGGAACCGACAGGCCATTAAATCTGGCCTTTTGACCAAACAGAGATCGACCATCCGGCCCAAAAGAAATTATGCGAAAGTTGGTTTTTAGGGCGGTAGGTAGAGGGATCGAGGACTCAGGGCCTACCCAGGGAAACAACGTGAGCATCGGCTCATTGCTAAGCCCCTGCGAGGCTTGAAAATAGGCTGGGCAATATGCCGATTCGCTGGCCGCCGACTTCAGTGATTCTTCACTGCCCATCGCCAAAGCGGTGACGATGGCTATCGTGGCGAAGCATCGTGACCAGCGTCTTGGCTCG
>Ga0070731_10001634_pt1 | contig 22720 bp, 22 predicted proteins | sample Coa_R1_2_FD_66448 | JGI IMG/M metagenome (GOLD analysis project Ga0070731, IMG submission 66448) | Surface soil microbial communities from Centralia Pennsylvania, which are recovering from an underground coalmine fire - Coalmine... | ecosystem: Environmental > Terrestrial > Soil > Unclassified ... | reverse complement strand
TTATAATTTTGATAAGGTAGCAGGCGACCTTCTGATGACGCAGGACAGGAAAACTTATATTGATATAGATCGTGCCAATGTAAAGTCGTTTGCGTTAAAAGGACCAAATGGCGGGTACGTGTTTGAACGCGTTCCACTGTTAGATCCGTCAACTTATTTCGAGGTATTGGGAAAAGGACAGAGATATGCCGCCTACAAGGCCATTAAAACCAAGTTTGTAAAAGCGAACGGCCAGGCCAATGGCCTGACGTCTGTGGGTAATGATTATGACGAGTACGTAGACCAGTTTGATTATTTTTTTATTGATCTCAAAACCAAGGAGGTTCGGCGGTTCGAGTTAAAGAAAAAGTCGATCAGGGACGCAGTGGGCGATGACAGGGACAAGGCAGATAAATACATGGCTGATCACAAGCGTGATGAAATTGATGACAAATTTGTGAATGGACTTGTCAACTTCCTGAATTCTTGAATTTGCAGAGTTCAGGGTTGACATTCGGCTAAATTCAACGTTTATAATTGGAGGCGTTTAGGTGGCGTAAAAAATAGTTGAATTATATTTGTGGTAAAACTGATATGCCTGATCAACAACCCGGTAACCAGCTGAACATCGAACTAAGCGAGCAGGTTGCGGAAGGCGAGTATGCCAATCTTGCCATTATCACCCACTCGCACGCAGAATTTGTGATCGATTTTGTGAATGTGATGCCGGGCACTCCGAAAAGCAAAGTGAAATCCAGGATTATTTTTACGCCACAGCACGCCAAGCGTTTTATGAAAGCATTGACTGAAAATATTTCCAGGTTTGAGTCGGCAAATGGTAAGATCCAAGAGCTGGAAGAAGTACAACTGCCTCTTAATTTCGGTGGGCCGACAGCCCAAGCATGATTTTTTGGTAAGCGGACACGATTTCTTTTAAACACTATGTCAAATGAAATCTCGTTCCATTTTATTCGTTTTATTACTGGCCAGCGCTTTGACGGCGGATGCGCAAAGCGATTTAGGATCACAGTTTGTGCAGAATACTTTTGCGGACCTTATTCCGGCACAAGGCTCCCATATTTACCCTGGTTCTTTTCTGCCTCAAATGCAACGCCAGGTAGACACCAGGGGAAGTCGTTTTCTTTTTAACAATTGGGTCAGTGGTATCGTGACCGACACGGGCAATCATACAGTCGACAATCCAGCCTATTTATACAATTATGATAAGATTGACAAAAGCCTTCTATTAACGCTGGACAAGCGAACGGTATTGGAAATAAACTATGATGCAATCAAATCAGTAATTCTGGATTCAGGCGTTAGAAAGGTTGAGTTTGAAAGTCTGCCTTCTATTGAAAACGGCCATCTTGTCGAGTGCCTGGCAAAGGGCTCACGTTATTGCTTATATAAGGCGCTGAAGACGAAATTTGTTAGATCGGATTACTTTAGCGATGGGTTGGTCGAAAGAGGAGATCCGGACAACTGCTATGTCGATGAAGCGACGTATTACGTTTTCAACAAAGAAAGCGGTGAAATGCGACTTGTCGTGCTCAAAAAAAAAGTATTAAAGGAGGTTTTCGCGAGGGAGAAGCCGAAGCTAAACGGCTATTTTTCTCAGCATAAAGATGAGGAAACAGGCGAGGAGTATCTGCAGGGTTTGGTTGAGTTCCTAAACCAATAAGGGACTACGATGAAATTGAAACACTTTTTCTTCTCGTTATTTATGGTGGTACCAGCGACCACCTGGGGGCAGATTGATTCCGCGGCGCGCGATAACGGGAATATCCCGAGTCACGAAAGTCCGTCAATTGGCAGGCCCCTGCTTCCGGTCAACGCGGTTATTCCGATGGACAATTTTTTTGCAAACAGTCATTATTTATTCGACAAATGGGTCAAGGGAAGCGTCGTGTCCGCAAATAACGAGATGATCAGCAATGATAATTATTATTTCAACTACGACAAAGTATCAAATAACCTGTTACTCACCGCTGATTTGAAGCAAATCATTGAAATTGACAAAAGAGAATTCAAGGCTTTTGCTTTTAAAGATGGAAATGAGGAATTTTTTTTCGAACACATAGCCCTTATTGACAACAAGAAATTTTTGCAGGTTCTCGTCGAAACAAATAAATACTCGCTGTATAAGTGGACGTTTACGAAATTTAGAAGGAACGATAATTATAGCAACCTGGGTGTTTACATCGACATTAATTTTTATTATGTAGTATTCCCCGATGGACGTCTATTCAAAAAGATCGAGCTGAAGAAAAAATCAATCATCAAGAATCTTTTCCTCGAGCCGGAAAAGCTTGATTCATATTTTGAGGCCCATCCTTACAACAAGGTGGACGAGGCGCTGCTCATCGACCTGATTAAATATTTGAACAAATAGCGAATTCTAGAGGATTCCCTCATCAGCAAAGCTAAAGTAACCTTCCTCGCTGACGATGATATGATCAAGTACGTTAATGTCAAAAAGCCTGGCGGCCTCTTTTATTTTTGCGGTCAGCTGTTCATCAGCCTTACTGGGTTTCAAGTTGCCCGAGGGGTGGTTATGGCATAAAATGAGACTGACGGCATCTTCGTCGAGGGCTTTTTTTAAAATTATCCGTGGATCTGCGACAGTGCCGGTGATTCCGCCGCTGCTAATAATTTCGACATGATTGATTTTGTTTGCGCGGTTAAGGAATACGACAAGGAATACTTCATGCCGGTGGTCTCGCAAAAGGCTCTGCAGGTAAGAAGCGATCTCTCCACTGTTTCGAACAATTGTTTTGTCGGATATTTGTCCCGCCTGCCTTCTTCTGCCCAATTCCAGCGCCGCTGCGATCGTTACCGCTTTCGACTCTCCGATACCTTTTACTTTCATCAATTCCCTGACTGACAATTTTGCGACAAGAGCTAATTTGTTCTTTCCCAGGTTCATGACTTCTTTACCAAGGTCCACTGCGCTTTTTTTCCGGGTTCCGGTACGAATAAGGATGGCTACCAGTTCCGAATCACTCAGGGTCATGGGGTTTTTACTAAGCAATTTTTCCCTGGGCCGGTCATCTTTGGCCCAATGTTTTATCGAGTGTTTTTGCTCTTGCACAGGTTCCTCTTTGCAGCTATTTTCAAGGTATAATATTAACGATATTCTATAATATTAAGGATGGATAGTCGTTAATAAATCGTATCTGTGAAAACTAAATCCAAAATCCAATGAAACCAAGAACCTTCTCCGCAATTGGCGGATGGCAATCGCTTATGTTTTGTGTAGGAATTTATTTTGTTTCTCTCTTCTTTTCCATTTTTATTTGCTCTTCAATCTTCTATGTGGTTAATTCGGGCGGCAATCCCGGCAAAGCAACTGTTGTTGCCAAGTCGTCTCACAAGGTCGACAAGCATATGCTGGCTTCGGTGAATCGCTAAGATTGCAGACAACCCTGGTTTTACGATGGCAATTCCGGCCATTTTACCTGGCAACGGGTAAGCTGGCCTTTATCAACATAATCGAGTGAAATTTTTTTTATACGTGTCCTGATTACTCACTCTTTTTGATGCTATCTTCGCGCCACACCCACTATTTATGGACTCCAGCGCTAAGATATTTTCGGGTACAGCTTCACGGTACCTTGCAGAGAAAATTACCCAACAGTATGGCGGAATACCCAGCCGGATCACCATCCAGCGTTTTAGCGACGGGGAAATTCAGCCTGTTTTCAATGAAAGTATTCGGGGAGATATGGTATTCCTCGTGCAGAGTACTTTCGCACCTGCCGACAACCTGTTTGAGCTGCTATTGATGATTGATGCCGCGCGGCGCGCTTCCGCCTATAAGGTTGTTGCCGTAATGCCCTACTATGGGTATGCAAGGCAGGATCGAAAAGATAAACCACGCGTAGCCATTGGTTCTAAGCTTGTTGCAAACATGATCGTGGCCGCCGGTGCAGACAGGGTTATCACGATGGACCTGCATGCACCGCAGATTCAGGGGTATTTCGACATCCCGATGGATCATCTCGATAGTTCAGCCATTTTCGTTCCCTACATTGAACAACTAAGGCTGGAAAACCTTACCTTTGCGGCCCCCGATGTGGGTAGTGCGAACCGTATTCGCGAGATTGCTTCTTATTTTAATGCAGAGATGGTGATTTGCGACAAGCATCGCAAAAGAGCGAATGAAATTGCCAGCATGGTGGTGATCGGCGACGTAGAAGGAAAAGATGTCATTTTGATCGATGACATTTGTGATACGGGCGGCACGCTGGCCAAGGCGGCGAAACTGATCAGGGAAAAAGGTGCGACAAGTGTTCGCGCTTTATGCACCCACCCGGTTTTGAGCGGGAATGCGTATGCGAACATTGAAAATAGTGTACTTGAGGAGCTCGTTGTATGTGACACGATTCCTTTGCGGCAATCAAGTACTAAAATAAAAGTTCTTAGCGTAGCCGAACTTTTTGCTGTTGCTATCAGGAATGCATATGAAAATAAAAGCATAACGAGCCTGTTTATTCATTCACAGCTGCGCAACAAATAGAATCAATTTTCTAAATTAAAACTAAGATGAAAACAATTACAATCGAAGGACAACTCAGGAGCGAATATGGGAAAAAGGCCGCCCGCCAGATTCGCTCTGAGGAAAAAGTGCCAGGTGTAATTTACGGGGGTGCAAAGGAGATTAATTTTTCAGCGCCATCAGTGGCCTTTAAGAATCTAGTCTATACTCCGGACTTTCAGCTGGCCCAGGTCAACCTAGAAGGCAAGGAATACAACTGCATCATGAAGGACGTACAGTTTGACAAGGTCAGCGATGAGTTGATTCATATAGACCTGCTCGAACTTGTTGAAGATAAGAAGGTAATCGCTACGATTCCGTTGAAGTTTTCCGGCAGCCCCGAAGGGGTGAAGGAAGGCGGGAAACTGATCATAAAAATGAAATCGTTGAAGGTTAAGACCTATCCGAAATATCTCCAGGAAAATATTAAAGTCGATCTGACCGATTTAAAGCTAAATGGAAATGTCCGGGTAGAGGATGTGAAGGTTGAACATTATGAAATCCTAAATTCGCCGCGCATTCCAATAGCTTCGGTTGTATTGACGCGTGAGCTGAAACAGGAAGAATCCACGGTGGCAGCGCCTGCAGCATCAGCGGCCCCGGGTGCAGCTGGGGCAGCAGCACCTGCAGCGGGAACGTCTCCGGCTGCAGCGCCAACAGCCAAGAAATAGTCCATCCGGACAGGAAATTTTTGACCCGGCTTTGGTCGGGTTTTTTGTTTGTGAATTTGTCGAATATGAATTTCGATATTTTTACCGCCTATTATGAGTAAGTTCCTGATCGTCGGATTGGGCAATGCGGGTACGGAGTACGAAGGTACCCGGCACAATATCGGCTTTGATGTCGCAAACATGTTTGTGCACAAGCACAACGGTTCATTTAAAGTGAACCGATATGCCGGAGTCGCCAGAATCAGACTTCGAAGCAAGCCAGTCATTTGCATTGTTCCCACCACTTTTATGAATCTTAGCGGGAAAGCTGTTAAATATTGGCTTACCAAGGAAGAAATACAAATCGTCAATTTGCTGGTTATAGTTGACGATATTGCCATACCCATAAACCGGTTGAGGCTGCGGCCGGATGGTAGTGCCGGCGGCCATAATGGGCTTACCAGCATACAACAGGAACTTGGGACTGGAGACTATGCGAGGTTGCGTTTTGGTATCGGGAACAACTATCCCAAGGGGATGCAGTCGGAATTTGTTTTGGGCAAATGGTCCAAATCAGAAATCCCGCTGATTAAACAAAAAATCGAAAAAAGCGTCGAAGCAATTGAAAGCTTTATCCTCTCAGGGGTTGAACAAACGATGAATCTATATAATAATTTAGAGATAACCGCATGATTTTTAAACGGGAATCTTTATTTTCGCAAGAATTAATCAGTAGGACTATCCCATTTTTTTAAACCGATATTCAATTTCCTATCACTAGCCACCTAATCGTTACCCGGTCTGTTTAGTCCAAATGAAAACTTAAAAAGAATTTTCTATTTAAACCCTTATTTGAATATGAAAATATTCTGTATTGGCCGTAACTATGTGGCTCATGCCAAAGAGCTAAACAACGAGATCCCCGACGAACCTATTGTTTTCATGAAGCCGAAAAGCGCCTTGCTTCAGGCCCATACTCCTTTTTATTATCCAGAGTTTACCAATGAACTTCACTATGAGTGCGAACTAGTGCTTCGTATATCAAAGAACGGGAAGTACATACAGGATCGTTTCGCAAATAAATATTATGACGCCATAACGGTGGGGATCGATTTTACCGCCAGGGACGTCCAAAATGAGTTGAAGGAAAAAGGCCTGCCCTGGGAAAAAGCCAAAGCATGGGACAATTCCGCAGCAATCGGAAAGTGGATTCCATTTCAAAATGTCAAGAACAAGAAGGATATTAATTTTTGCCTCTATAAGAATAAAGAGCTCGTTCAACAGGGCAACTCCGCCCTTATGATAAATAGCTTTGATAAGACGCTCGCTTACATCTCGAATTATTTTTCCATTAATATCGGAGACCTTGTGTTTACGGGTACTCCTGCAGGTGTCGGGGAGTGCGTTGTGGGAGACGAAATGGAAGGGTTCATCGAAGACGAAAGCCTGCTAACCCTGGAGATTAAATAATAAAGGCAATTTCTTGGATGCAAACATCCCCGAGAAACGGGCATGATTTGCTTTTTTTTGCGAATTCCTATCGTTTACTTTTGCGACAAAGATTTTTGCTGATGATCAGTTCCGAAATTTTTTTGAAGGCTTACCGATTAATGTGCCAGGCAAAAGCGATGGCAGAAACCTACGAAATCAACAGGACGATCTGCAAATATGTACACTCCACCTCCCGGGGGCACGAAGCGATCCAGTTGGCTGCGGCTTTCCACCTGCTGCCCGATGATTTTGTCAGTCCTTATTACCGTGACGAAAGCCTGCTCCTGGGCCTGGGTTTTACTCCAGGTGAGCTGATGCTGCAACTGCTTGGCAAAAGCGACGATCCGTTTTCGGGGGGCAGAGAATACTATTCTCACCCAAGTTGGCGCGGTGGTGGAAAGCCAACAATTATGCATCAAAGCAGTGCGACTGGCATGCAGGCCATCCCTTCTACGGGTATCGCACAGGGAATAAAGTACCTCGAATCAATTAGGCCTACAACTTTTCAAAAGAGTACTCCTCCCCCGGTGGTGCTTTGCTCTTTGGGTGACGCCAGCCTGACTGAAGGGGAGGTGAGCGAAGCTTTTCAATTTGCCGTTCTGCATGAGCTTCCAATTATTTACCTGGTCCAGGATAACGATTGGGGTATCAGCGTAAGTTCGACCGAGGCTCGGCGAATGGACGCGTTCGAATACGCGGCAGGGTTTAAGGGTATGGAGCGTGTGCGATTCGATGGAAGCGATTTTGAACATAGCTATGAGTTAATGGGAATGGTCTTCCGTTTCGTTCGCGAGCAGTGCAGGCCTTACCTGGTGCAGGCCAGGGTGCCATTGCTCAATCATCATACCAGCGGCGTAAGAAAGGAATCATACCGGAATCAAGGCGATCTTGAAAAACACCAGAAGTTGGACCCGCTGCCTAAACTGAGATTTTTATTACTTTCTCTCGGGGAAACAGAAGAAAGCCTCGCCTCGATGGAACGCAAGGCGGAACTTGACATACGAAAGTATTTTGAGCACGCCGTGAATTCCCCAGAACCCAATCCTGCGACGGTTGCCGACCATATTTTTGCGCCCACCTCTGTGACTTGCGAAATGGGAAATCGAAGCGGATCGGGAGAAAAGGTACTTATGGTAGATGCTGCGCTGCATGCAATCGGCGAAATCATGGAACAGTATCCCGAGGCAGTGGTTTACGGGCAGGATGTAGGAAGGCGTCTAGGGGGAGTTTTTCGCGAAACTGCAAGGCTCGCAGAGAGATTTGGTGATCACCGTGTTTTTAATACGGCGATCCAGGAAGCTTACATTATCGGCTCAACAGTGGGAATGAGCGCGGCGGGCTTAAAGCCGATCGTTGAAATACAATTCGGAGACTATATCTATCCGGGCATTAACCAGCTTGTTTCGGAAGTTGCCAAGTCCTGCTATCTTAGTTGCGGAAAATTCCCAGTTCAGACGCTCATCCGCGTGCCTGTAGGCGCTTACGGCGGGGGAGGGCCTTATCACAGTGCGTGTGTTGAAACGACCCTGCTCTCCATTAAGGGAATCAAGATCGCCTATCCTTCAAACGCGGCCGATATGAAAGGACTGATGAAGGCGGCTTTCCTTGATCCAAACCCGGTAGTGATGCTTGAGCATAAGGGCCTGTATTGGAGCAAGGTCCCCGGTACAGAGGATGCAAAAACGTCAGAGCCTGCAGCCGACTATGTATTGCCGTTAGGTAAAGGTGCCGTTGTTCTTGAGGCTGATCAATTTTATTTAGACGAAGGTGAAACCTGTTGTGTAATCACCTATGGAATGGGGGTCCATTGGGCGAAGTCGGCATCGAGAAATTTCCATGGACGAGTAGAAATTATTGACCTCCGCTCACTTTTACCTCTGGACGAAGACCTCATTTTTGAAACAGTTCTGAGACATGGGAAATGCCTTGTATTAACAGAGGAGCAACAGACCAATTCCTTTGCTGAAGCACTTGCGGCGAGAATTTCCCGCCATTGCTTTTCAAGTCTCGATGCACCTGTCGAAGTGATCGGAGCATTAGACCTTCCGGCTGTTCCCCTCAATATTCATCTGGAGCAAGCGATGCTTCCAAACCCTGATAAAATTGCAGCGAGGATCGAAAGCCTGCTTTCGTTTTAGCAGGCTGGCTTAGAATCTCCCAGGCCAAAAAAACTGGCTAATTTTGATTATAAATCGTACCTTGTTCGCTTCGAAAAACATCGACAATGCCCAGGAAAAGCGATTTCATCTATTCTGCTGAATGTGAACCTCATCGTATCAGGACCAAGCAAATTCTCAAGCAACATCCGGAGATTCGCACGCTCATAGGCAAGAATCCCAAAACGATATTTGCTATCGTCGGTATTGTGGTTCTGCAAGTTGCCATGTCCGGCCTGGTAGCAAGACAACCCTGGTGGGTGGTGTTGCTTGCAGCTTATTTGCTCGGAGCCTTTGCTGATCATGCACTATTTGTCATGATTCATGAGTGCGCTCACAAACTCCTTTTCAAGAGTCAGTCCGCCAATCGCTTGGCGGGAATACTTGCCAATCTTCCTCAACTACTCCCAAGCTCTGTATCGTTTGAACGCTATCATATCAAGCATCATTCGTTTCAAGGCATTCATGAGCTTGATGCCGACTTGCCGAACAGGTGGGAGGCAAGGCTGATTAACAACTATTTCATCGGTAAAGTTATCTGGCTGCTTTTTTATCCTTTATTCCAGGTATTCCGCATTTCGCGTCTCAAAGAGATTAAGCCTTTCGACAAATGGATAGCGCTGAACTTTGCAGCAGAAATTGTTTTCATCGCAGCTATCTGGTTTATTTTTGGGCCCAAAGCCATCATTTACCTGCTGGCCAGTTTTTTCTTTTCCGTGGGGCTTCACCCGCTGGGTGCCCGTTGGGTTCAGGAACATTACCTTACCTATAAGGACCAAGAGACTTATAGCTACTATGGCAACCTCAATACAGTTGCGTTTAATGTAGGCTATCACAACGAACACCATGACTTTCCATCAATTCCATGGAATAGGCTGCCCAAAATAAGAAAAACTGCTCCTGGGTTCTATAACACTCTTTATTATCACACTTCCTGGTTTAAGTTGTTCTTTCGATTCCTATTTGATAAGGAGATATCGTTGTTCTCACGCGTTATCCGCAAAGAGAGAGGTAAAGTCGCTCTCACAGATCAATCAGTTCCTGACATGGACCTGATCAGGAAACCTGAGCCCACTACGGTCTAGTTATCTGCCTCGCAAATCAATCTTGTTTCGTTCCTTGCCTGCAAAGTACGTTGAAGGCAGGAGTGAATCTTCTTTTTGGCTAATTTTAGCAATCTCGTTTTTTTCATAAACATCGACTGCCATGTCCAAGACTAGCATTATCGCGGCGACGCTTTTGATCATTTTCGGAACAACCCATCAAAACTGTGCGGCGCAGGCTCAGGCCGATTTCGTTCCCTGCTCCGAAATGCCAGATATTATGCAGCATTTTTATGCAGATTTTGAAGCTATTCACAGGTTTTATTCTCCTTCTGGTAATGACGGCGCGTCGGGTGGGGAAACGCGAAGTGCCTCGACTCCTGAAACAAAAATAAGAATTGAAAACCTCTGCCAGGATTATTTGAAACAGCTTTCGCTGATGGATTTTAAAACATTGTCGCAGGAGTGCAAGGTCGATTACATCTTGTTCAAACGAGATCTCGACAAGCGTCTGCAGGATCTTGCGATTGAAACGATTGAATTCGACAAAATCCGGTCATGGATTCCATTTGAAACCGGTATCGACAGCGTCGAGAGATTGAGAAGGCGAGGTGTTGTACTTGATGCTGAAAAAATTTCGAGGGAATGGTTTGAAGACGCGAAGTTGGTTAAAACTCTCGAGGGGAAGCTAAATACAGACAAATCAATTGTGTTTACTTCGACGTACTACGCGGCGGACGAGGTCTTTCTCCTAAAGCGCGAGCTGGAAAGCGTTTACCATTTTTATGACGGCTACGATCCCTTGTTCACCTGGTGGGCGCCCAAAACGTTCAAAGTTCTCGACAGCCTGTTGGGCGACTATGCGCAATGGTTTAAGAAGAAACGGGAGACTATGGTCATGCCCGATAAGAGCGGCATAGTTGGACGGCCGGTCGGGCGAGACGAATTAATCCGGCAGCTAAATTATGAGATGATCCCTTATTCGCCCGAGGAGCTAATAGGCATTGCCAATAAGGAATTTGCATGGTGCGATTCGGAAATGTTGAAAGCGTCGCGCGAAATGGGTTTTGGCGATGATTGGAAAGCCGCCGAGGAAAAAGTGAAGAACTCCTATGTGCCGGCCGGAAAACAGCCGGAAATGATATTGGGCTTATATAACGAATCCGTCCAATTTTTAAAAAAGAACGATCTTATCACGATACCTCCACTTGCTGAGGAAACCTGGGGCATGTACATGATGACGCCTGAGCGACAACTCGTCAATCCTTTTTTTCTCGGCGGCGAAGATATTATCATCTCATATCCGACAAATACAATGGATGAAGATGCCAAGTTAATGAGCATGCGGGGAAACAATCCTCATTTTTCGCGGGCAACAGTTCATCATGAGTTGATCGCTGGCCACAACCTTGAGCACTATATGAATCAGCGTTACCGAACATACCGGAATTTCGATACGCCATTTTGGGTGGAGGGGTGGAGTTTATATTGGGAGCTGTTGCTTTGGGACCTTCATTTCCCAAAGAGCCCGGAAGACAAGATCGGGATGTTATTCTGGCATATGCATCGCTGCGCGCGCATCATTTTTTCGCTGAATTATCATCTGGGACGCTGGAGCCCTCAGCAATGCATAGATTTTCTGGTGGAGCGGGTCAACCATGAGCGCGCAAACGCTGAAGGCGAAGTGCGCAGATCATTTGAAGGAGGTTACCCTCCGCTTTACCAGCTTGCATACCTGACAGGAGGAAGGCAATTTTACGCGCTAAAAAATGAGCTCGTGGACAGCGGAAAAATGACCTATAAGCAGTTTCATGATTCGGTGATGCATCTTAATTCTATGCCGATAGAAATGATTCGAGCAATCCTGACAAACCAGCCGCTTAGCAAAGATTATATAACGTCCTGGCGTTTTTACAGCGAAATAAACCATTGAAATTATTCATGCGTCATCTTTCAAGAAGGATGATTTGTGAATACAGGTTGAGATTGTTTTCGTCCAAAACGATGAGGAAATAGGAACCCTGGGCATTTCCACCCGGAATGTTTATGGTTTCTGACTGATTCGCCTGCGTAACTTTCACTTTATGTTCGAGCACTTTTCCACCGAACGCGTCAGTTAGCTGTATTGTATAGTTCGCCGCCCGCAAATTGGAAAACTGGACCGTAAACTGATCATTAAATACAGGGTTCGGGAAAACCCGGATGTTGTTCGAGAATCGTGAAAACGTTTTTATAACAGGATTCGACTGTATATTCAGCGTGTTACCGTTCGCGAGATCGGCCGCACCGTAGTTTTCGTTGGCTGGCTTGTATGTCGAACCTCTCCAGGTTTTCGGATCGACCAGGAAATAGCTTTCAGAAAAGACTGAGCTGCTGACAATCACGTTGCCGTATTCGTCAGCTGCTGCACCGTTTGTTGTAAATCCTTGTGGAAGCCCCGAAATTGTCCCCAGGTATTTTGTATCCCTCGAACTGATATTGACTTCAAATACGCGGTTGCTGGCCGTGAACAGATACAGATTGCCGTTGTCATCGGCAACCAGGTCTCCACCCGCGTTTGCGCATGCATTGTTTTTGGCAGCCTCCGTATTCGCAGGGGACTCCTGCAAAGGACCAAGATCCGTAATGACAATGTTTCCCCGCGTGTTAAAACGCAGTAGGTGTTCGCCGTCATTGGTGACCGTATATCCATATCCGTCAGGTGCTACAACCATTCTTGAAATGGCTCCCGCATAAAACTGGAAATTACCCGCTTTACCGAATGATTGATCAGTCACAGAAAAAACCTTCATGGTGCCCAGATCAATGTAGCGCAGTTCATCTACGAGCATAGGCGTAAAGAAAAGCCGGTTTGTGGTCCTGTCATAGCCGATTGCCGCCACCCCGCTCCCAAATATTGCTTGTGGATTTGCGTTCATTAAGGTATCGTTTACAAAACTTTCTATTTTACGCATATTTCCTGCGTCGTAGATACCAATAGTCCGGTCAGTGCCGTTCTGGATTAGCGTTGACAATTCATTGGTTTGGGTATTTAATCGTCGCAACGAAATCCATTCGGTGCCACCCTTTTGGAGAGAAGTCACAGCGTAAACAAATTGATCCGGCTGTGCTATGGCAATCTCAATGCAAAAAATAGGAAGCGTGATAAAAGCAGCGGGTAAAAATTTTTTCATAACCGTACATTTTTTTGTCATGTTGCAAAAATCAAGCACGAACAACTCCGGGCGTCATGACGACAATTTTCTTTATTTGTAGCTGAGGTATGAAAAAGAAAGTACTCTAAATTATTAAACATTTTGCGGTTCGCCAAGCCACGTCGTAACGATGTGCAGACCATGATTTTAGGAGGTAGGACCCTTCGATTATGACCAGTTGGTTGCCGCCTGTTTTTTGCAGCGAAGACCTCATTATTTATCAACTTTTTTGGCCGACCAGGGACTTTTGGATGTCATTTATCACACCCATCCGTGCACGTAATTTTTTTTCTTCGCTTCCATTCGGGGCCCGACGAATTAATTGGCACGTTTTTCGCTGAAGTAAAAACGGTTCATTATTAATATCCGTTTTACCCAAAATCAAATTTTATGAAAACTAACAAACGTTTCTTCTCGCTCAATGAAAATGGTGTAGTAGCCGTAATGGCAATCGGCCTTCTGAGTGCAATATTCATTATCAATTATTTTACATTCTTTTCTTAATCACGATCAGTGCGTGATTTTTTATCGAAGTGACGCTGCCTTGAAATATAAGCGCAACAACGATGTCATTTCCTAAGGGAATTTCACGTTCATTCGGCAATTCGGCATTTTTTCGCCTGCCGCGAGAATTTGTCCATACCCATGGAAAGGTGGCCAGCGCTTTATTAGTTGGCGATGATAGGCAACTCCATGCTGATTGTACTGCCTTGGATCGGAATGAACTCCGCGTCACTTGCCGATTGAATCACTTATCGTGACCGAATATTCTCCGGTCAGTCTGTTCTTGCCATTAATCCCATGGTCTGTATAACTGGCCGATAGGATGTAAACATTTCGGGAGCCTTTTAATCGGATGGAGTCGAAGGAAATAAAGCCTTCCGTGCCGACATAATATTGCATTTCTCCTTTACCTGCGCGAAACAAAATCCATTCCGCCATTTTTCGAATTTCGTCATCCGATAATTCCGGATGGCTAGGCATTGGCTGATTGCCCCACACGCCACGCGAACCGCTTTGAATTCTCTTTTCCAAGCGGCTAAGAACAGAACGCTGAGCTTTATACTGCTCAAAGATTTGTCGGAAGGAAGGGCCGGTTGACTGCCGATCAAATGAATGGCAGCTCAAACAATTAGACCTCATCATATCGATTAATCCCTTATCGATGCCGTGATCTCCAGCCTTCCGTTTTTCTTGCCCGGCCATGGTAATGTTGGCAATTTGCATCAACACCTCCTTTTTGTTGATTTCACCAAAACGAGATTCCCCATCTTCCCGGTCGGAAACACTAACGATATAGTGCACTCGTTCCGCCGGTGTAAATTCCGAGTTGTCTGCGGGCGATTTAATGATGACCTGGGGCGGATGATTTTGTTGTACTGCTGCCGGCAATATAACAATAAAAATCGCTTGAAGAAGCAATCTTAACAGCATAGATTCCGTTCATTTGATTTGATCGATTTCATTGGCTACCCGCGCAGCGGAACGGACACAGGATTCCATGCCGCGGCTCATCGAATCTGCATAAGTGCCTACAAAATAAATCCGCCCCTCGGGCTGAATGATCTGAGGCCAGAACTTTCGCATTTCACCTGGAGCAAATGGTTCCATCTCACATACGGGAGCGAAATTGTCAGCGGACCAATCCTTTGTAAGCGCTTGTTCAATTGTATCATGTTTCCCAGGATATATTTGGCGGAATGCGGCCAGGACGCGATTGGCGGAAAGACCACTTGGCCCATACGCTTTCAGGATCACCCTATCCGTTTTTATCGAATTTGTTTCAACCCATATTGACGATATGTCGGGGTGGTCAAATTCCATGTTGATGCTTTGAATTCCGTCATCGAGCCAAAAGCGGTTTCTTGCTTCAAAAACGAAAAACGGATGGGAGGAATATGCAAGGTTGTCTACGACATATTGTTTGGAGGCAGAAAATGGCGGATCAACCGGGATATTTCGAAATATCGGAAGACTCATGGCAATGACAAGGTAATCAGCCGCAAGGCTGATTGGCTCCCTGCCGTAAGCATTGTAGGTAACGGAAACCCCGGAGTCTTTCTGCCGGATATCTGTTACTGCATGATTCAATTTCACCCGATCGCCGAGGGCCTTGGCAAAGGCATCTGTTATCCGTTCGTTCCCGCCGGCGAGGTGGAATGTTTCGCCTTCCGAAAGAGGAATCCCGCGAACCTCCATAAGGAAAAGGCGCCATGCTGCATAGAGGGATGACACATTTTTCCCGCCGAGAAATTCAAGTGCAACTGCGGAGGCCCCTTCCTTCCTGAACAAATCAGCTAAGGAGAGCTTGTCCAGTTCTTCAGAGGCAGTAATGTATGGCTGGTCAGGATCCTTAAGATGAGTAGTATATGGTTTGAGGTAAAGACTATACAAAGCGTACCATGGATTGGACGAAAGGAATGTTGCCTCCCTGCTATTGAATCCCAGATGGAGTAACAGAGTTCGGTCGGATAACATTTCGGGCGAATAAAATTTGCCTCCGATCATTTTCAAAAAATGAATGTCGGGAGCAGCCCTCGAACCTTCGGCGTTAGGATAGGGGATGAGCCTCAACCCAAAATCTTCACAGTATTGGCAGAATCGTTCATACCCCGGCTTCGTAATATGGTCGGCTCCAAAATCTGCATAAAGCCCCTCCGAAAGTCCATCCCGGCCGGTAAACACGTGGCCTCCCCATCGCCCACCGGCTTCAAGCACCGTTACCTCATGTCCTTTTCTCATCAATTCGTAAGCGCAACAAAGCCCGCTGATGCCGCCGCCGGCTACTATTACCTTTTTGGAAGAAGCAGCTGTAACCGGGAAAGATGAGTAAATAGGTGACGCAACGACTGAAGCAGTTGCAAGCGCCGCCGAACCGATAAATGATCTTCTTTTCATGAAGCGGAAGCCTAACCGTTAAGTTATCAAAATATTGTTCGCTGGTGGCCCTGGTTTTCCGTCCAGTATTTGCCAATCTTGGTTTTTAAAAACGAAACACTGCGGGAAAGCTGGTCCATGCCCTCAACGCCATCTTCGATGCTAATCCAGCCATTAAATCCCACACGTTTTAACTCTGAAAAAATCGCATCATAATTATTCAGCCCTTTACCAATCTCGCCGTGTGCAAGCCTTCTCGCATATCCTGGCGTTCCGATTTCCTCGCGCCGAAGATCTTCCAAGCTTCCGCTAACCAGGTAGCGATCGCTCGCGTGCATCGTTACCACTCTTGAGGAGATCCGTCCCAGCAAATCAAGGGGATCATCGCCGGCGAGAAAAGCGTTGCTTGGATCATAATTGATACCGAAGTTGGGATCGTGGATGCTGTCAGCCAGTCGGCAGAATATATCAGACTTCTGTGCAAATTCGGGAAAAGTCCAGAAATCATCTTTATAGTGGTTCTCTAAAATCAACACGACACCCATGCCACGAGCATAATCAAGACATTCCCTTATGCTGTCTGCAGCCATCATCAGCCCGTCGTCTATTGAAAGCCCTGGTCGGCGCTGACCAGACAGTACCCGGCAATATGCTCCTCCCAGGCTTTTTGTCATATCGATCCATCTTTTTTGACGGGCAATTTCTTTTTTCCGTGATGCTACGTCAGGGTTTGTGAAATCCGGCGAGCAACACATCATCGGAATTTGAAGACCATATTCTAAGGCCTCTGGTCTAAATTTCGACCAGTTTTTTTCATCCTTCATCTCCAGAAATCCCGCATACCATTCAAGACCTTCTATTTGGAGGGTCGATGCCATCCTTATCCATTCCGAGGCGGACATTGTACCCTTGACACAAAGCTCCTGCATGAACGCTTTAGGAAAAACTGCAAGTTGGGGCATCGTCAATTATTTTTTTGCGATCGTGCTGGCATCCTTCGGTGGATTGCGGCCAATAAATGGATACTGTTCGATATCCATCACCTGTCCGCTTACAGGACCGCTTTCATCTCCCAGCCAATAAACGGCCGCTGTCGCAATTTCAGCAGGCAGCAATATGCGGCCTGAGGGAGCATAAACCGGCGGAATATCCTTGTACCAATTATCATTCAGGCCGTGTTCTCGTTTTCTCGTCATTTCTGTTTCCGTAAGGACCCACCCGGGATTAATTTGATTGACGCGTACTCCATATTCACGGTGAAGCGTATCTCCAAGATTGCGCGTCATGGCCATCAACGCTCCCTTGGACATACTATAAGCAAGGAGATTTGGCTCACCGCAATAAGCATTGACCGACCCAATGTTCAGAATGCATCCATGATGGGTTGCAAGATGCGGAAGGGCTGAGCGGATGAGCATCAAAGGCGCTACCGTATTGATATTGAGTAGTCTTTCGATGAATTTTTTGTCGGTTGTATGAATATTGGAGGAAGCGACGATTGCTGCGTTATTGACAACCGCATCCAATCTCCCAAATCGATCGATGGCCAGATTCACAAGTCGCTCCGGTGTTGACCCCTCGCCAAGATCGGCGATCAGGAGCGCCGCCTTTACCTCACCCAATTCCGCAAGAACATCTCTGCCCCAATCCTCTTCGAGGCCGTGAATAATAACGGACGCGCCTTCGGCGACACATCGACGGGCAATCGCCTTTCCAATACCGGTGGTACTGCCCGTCACTATAATTACTTTTTGATTTAGCCTCATTCAAAAGGGTTTTATGATACTTTTCACCACATCTCCACCGGACATTTTTTCGAAGGCGGATTTCCATTCACCAATTGGCCAGACGCCACCAATTATTGGGCGAACATCGAGCAGCCTGCTGGACAACAGGCTGATCACTTTTTCCCAAATCGGCCAGTTGTGACTGAAACTGCCCTGAAGCCTAACATTTTTCTGGACGAGCTGATCCAATGAAAATCCCATGGGCTGGGGGCCCCAGCCAACTTTGGTAATTTGTCCTTTTGGGCGAACAAGGTCTAAAGCTCTATATAGTGTGGCACTGTTTCCCGCTGCATCAACGACCAGGTCAGCTCCAAGGCCGTCTCGTTCACGTGACCAGCCAAAAGCATCACCAACCAATGCGTTACATCCATATTTTTTTGCGACCGATAAACGCTGCCTATCAGCTTCCAGACCCACTACTGCCACCTCAGCTCCGCAGAGCTTAGCTACCGCTGCACAAAGGATCCCGATTGTTCCTGGCCCGATGACAATTACCCTATCGCCGGGTTTTACTGAGGAGTTCACCGCTACGGCGTGGTAGGCGACGGAGCATGGCTCGGTGAGGCATGCCTCTTCAAACAGGAGACTATCTGGAATCCGATGCAGGCACCTGGAAGGTACTCGAACAAACCTTGTCATGGCACCATCTACGCCGTAGCCGAATCCCTTTCTGTCGGGATCAAGATGATAGTCGCCTGCCCGGGACATCGGACTGCGCTCATTGATGAGAGCTGCGGTCTCGCTGACGGCCCGATCGCCTTCTTTCCATCCGCTTACCCGCGTTCCCACTTCAACGATATTTCCGCCAAATTCGTGGCCGAGAATGACAGGGTAATTGACTGGCCAGCTATGATCCGCCGTCCATTGGTGAAGGTCACTTCCACAAACTCCAACATTGGCGACTTCCAGAAGAACTTCATTCTCGCCGATCGTAGGTTTGGGCACTTCCCTGATCTCTACCGATCCTTTTGCGGGAGCAAAATTAACAACGGCAGCAGCAAGATTTTGAGTAGACATGAATGGTTTATTAATTGACGAGCTCCTTAATCATCCCGGTAGTCCAGACCATGCACTTTTTCGCAAATCAGCCTCAGCGATTCTTCCAAACTCCCGCCTGCTGTCTTAAAGGCGTCAGCGTCTATTACGAGAGGTGCGCCCAATACAACGAGCGGCGCCCCATAGGCCGGGCACTCTATGGCCTGTTCCAGAGACAAGCCTCCAACAGCCTGGACTGGAACACTGACCGCATTTACCACCGCGCGAAGCTGATCTAGCGGGCTGGGCATTCTTTTACCCTGCGCCGCAATCCCTCGGCGTTCATCGAAACCAATGTGATGCACAATGAAGTTGCAACCGAGATCTTCAAGCCGGCGCGCGGCGTCAACCATGTCCGTAGATCCCAAATTGTCACCCATGACCTGAACGCCAAAATCAGCTCCTGCTTTGACGACACATTTAATAGTTTCTTCGTGCGCACGAGCCATCACGACTACATGAGTTGCGCCAGCTTTCGCCATCATTTGTGTTTCCAGGTATCCGCCATCCATTGTCTTAAGGTCAGCGACGATGGGTACGTTGGGAAACGCATGGCGCAAACTGCTCACACTCCGCAGTCCCTCCGCCAGGATCAGGGGAGTTCCGGCTTCCAGCCAATCGACTCCCGCACTCAAGGCAAGCCTAGCGGTCGATAATGCCTCCGCTAAATTTATCAGGTCAAGCGATATTTGGACAATCGGTCGCATAAGTTTCAGATGCCAATCTTTATTAAATGTAATCATGCCTGGCGAATTCGCGCCTCGTGTAAGTATTTTTCTCCCCAAATATAAATCTTAGGTTGGCTGCGAAAGCAAATCAATTCGGCGGTAAGTCTTTGGAGATGCTTTTGGCCAGAAAACAATGAACGAAATCATCGCACGCTTCGCAGGAACCTGTGAACCCAAGAACCCCTGGATAAAATTTGTTGAGTTTCACAGTACAAAGCTAGTATTTTGCTCTAAGGCTTCAGAATTGCTAGGATGGGCTTCTTTGCTTTAGCTAGTGCTAACCCTTATCAATATGTCACCAAAGAGAAAACCCAAAATGGCTGTAGAATTGAGCAATCAGGTTCCGCAACGTCGGAAAACTCGGATAAAGTTATCTTACGAATGGTCGGTCAGTTCGTCTCCCTAATAAAAACACCGACCGACTAAGCTATGCCTAATGGTGTAAGCCATGTCTTTTATTATACTATCATTACCTTTAACGGAGAGGCTTAATAGAATATTTTTCTATGGAAGTTCATCATCACCCCGACATTGATCATAAGAGTAAACGTTTCAAGGAGTATTTTCTGGAATTCCTAATGATATTTCTTGCGGTAACTCTTGGTTTTTTTGCTGAGAACGTAAGGGAATGGCTTACTGAAAACGCCAAAGAAAAAGAGTATATGGGGGCGTTGGTTGAGGATCTTAAAGCAGATACTGCCCAAATGGCTTCCACGATTGCCGATTGGAAGGAGAGCAATTTAAATTTAGATAGTATCTTGATATTCCTGAAAAAAGAATTAGATACCAGCACGATCAGGCATCTCTATCTTTTGTTCAGCGAGGATTATTGGCATTTTGATCTTTTTAAATACAACAATAAAACAATTGAGGAACTAAAGAGCTCTGGCAACTACCGCTTAATCAGAAAAAAACCCATCGCCAACCAGATCATAACTTACGATCTGGACATGAAATATATCCTGATCCAGGAGCAGGATGTGAAAGAATTAATGATCAGCTCAAAAAATGTCGAATCAAAGATTTTTGATTTTTCTCAATTTATGTGGACCGCTCCTCGTACCACAGGTTTACTATTTATAAACAGTGATCAAAAGCCACACCATCTTCTTTCTTATGATAAGCAATTGATTGGCGAATACTTCAATAAGCTTTTAAGTTTCCGTTTCTTAGCATATTCGCACGTAAAACGGTTTGAGAAAACCAAAGAGGAATCCACAAAACTATTAACAATCATTCAAAGGGAATATCATTTAGCAAATGAATGAATACCAAGAATGGAATAAAGGTAGCAGGTGAGAATAGCTGTACCGGGCTAGAATCCAAATTGTCATAAGCCCTTGCTGGATAGGAATTCCAGCATTTTAGGATTCATATACCTTATTAAACAGTTATTACCTTTTCAAGTACCTTGGAACGTTGAGGGGTGAAAGTGGAATTGGTCGTTCGACGCAAAACAAAAGCTGCTCAAAGATGAAATTTGAACAGCTTTACCCAAGATGTAGCGAGGGAGGGAGTTGAACCCTCGACCTCCGGGTTATGAATCCCAACACGTTATGCATTTCTTCTTTTTGTGTGCTATCTTTTTTGGGACCTAATTTGGTCCGTCAGTCAATTTCCTAATAAAACGACCAACCGTCTATGTTACTTTACCTAGATCGCTTCTCAAAACAAATTATTCCGTTCTCAAACTCATCACCGGATTTGCAACTGAAGGATCTTATGAATGAAAATGACGATCCTACAAAGGAAGATTACGAAGATATCAAGAAAGATAGCTTTGCATAAGATAAGAACGCCAATTCATTTAAGAAAGAATAAGCCTTGACAAGGCATAACAGAGAACCTTTACATGGCGAACCAGGTTATTTTTTTGCTTTTTTATAAATTAAGCATTTTCATTTACGATTATTAATTACATTACACCGCAGACTGTCTGTCCCTATAATCTCCTTATGCTTTCTTTTAATCCACTGTTTTATGATTCCCCCCAAAATTAGGACAGGCGATTAAGATAGAATTTTTCATCTTAAATTGTCTGTATTATCGAAAAGAGATCACGTCGCAAATTCAGTGCGGATTTTAAAGCCAAGGTGGTTATTGAAGCCTTGAAGGAGCGCAGCACGATTGAGGAGCTGGCTCGCAAGTACGAACTGCATCCTACCCAGATCAATACCTGGAAGAAGGAGGCGGTGGCCAATATGTCGGCAGTTTTTAAGGGAGGAAGTCCCGAAGGGGAAAAGTCCTGATGAGAAGGGGCGGAGCAGCTGTATGCGAAGATTGGTCAGCTTAAAGTGGAGAACGACTGGTTAAAAAAAAGTTACTTTAAAGTCGCTTGAGGAGCGAAGAGCAATGGTTGAAAAAAATAGTTCTTTAACTATGACGAGGCAATGCGAGCTACTGTGCATCCAGGGGTAGTAATAGTTTAGCGCATAATCATATCTTGTTCAATTTTTTTTAGCTTACTCCCACAAGCAGCAAAGAACTGCTAACGTATAAGCATCGAAAGGCTTTACTAATGTCTTGTCATCTCCGCATGCACATGAAGAAAATGGTTTGAATTTATTGATACCAACTAAAAATGTTTATGAAAACAACTCTACGTTTCTTCCCTGCAATTGCGGTCAGACAATTGCGTGTGATACTTTTGATCATGGTTTTTGGATTCCAGGGACTAACATATTTAATGGCACAGACAACCTGCCCTTCAACTTATACGCTTAGCGGAACTACGCTAAATGCTACAACAGGCACATGGACGGCCCCTTCCGCAGGTACGTCTTATCTTATCAAGATAACAGCAGCAGGTGCACAGGGCGTAACCACAAGTAGTTCATTTGGTGGCGAAGGAGCTTTGATAAGTGGAACTTTCATAATAAATGCAGGTCAGCAATTGGATATCACAGCAGGTGGTACTGGTGGACTTGGCGTAGCTGGGATAGCCTCTGGGGGAGGCGGTGGAGGTGGTTCCGGTGTTAAAGTCGCTGCTTCCGGCCCTATCCTAATTATTGCCGGAGGAGGAGGTGGTGGTGGCGGGTTAAATACTGTCGGCGGCTTTGGGTTGACATCATTTGTAGGACCAAACACTTCAACCGGCGGAAATGGAGGTGCAAGTGGCAATAGCAATGCAGGCGGAGGTGGTGGGTTAAATAGTACCGGCGGTGAAGCTTTCGGCGTTGGCGGCGGTGGCGCTGGATTTAATGGTGCAGGCGGAAGTGGTGTTGGCTCTGGGGGTGCTGGCGG
>Ga0070731_10001633_pt1 | contig 22732 bp, 18 predicted proteins | sample Coa_R1_2_FD_66448 | JGI IMG/M metagenome (GOLD analysis project Ga0070731, IMG submission 66448) | Surface soil microbial communities from Centralia Pennsylvania, which are recovering from an underground coalmine fire - Coalmine... | ecosystem: Environmental > Terrestrial > Soil > Unclassified ... | reverse complement strand
GCATGGCGCAGGACGTCGTCGACATGGCCGCCGAAAAATCAGGCCTGCCGGAATCTGCGTGCCTGACTACATCGCTTAAGATTCATGGCGCACAGGAAACACTTGATTTCACGGCGCCCCTTTATTATTTTGGATCCGATGATGAAGAAATTCGTTCTTTGATAAAGGCGGACCCGACATTGGGCGAGCTGATACATCCCAGGCTTCCGTATGTCAGGGCTGAAGTCGTTTTTTCTGTAATGGAAGAAATGTGCATGACCGTGGACGATGCGCTGGCAAGACGCACACGAGCCCTGTTGCTTGATGCGCAGGCAGCGATCGATTCGGCTGAAACCGTCGCAAGCCTAATCGCCAAACAACGAGGATATGACAGTGAATGGGTCAAAAAAGAGGTGGAAGAATTCAACAGGATCGCCATAAACTATTTGCCGCGCAATATTGCCGCCTCGGCGTCATCGTGATAGTCTTCAAACAACCTTAAAACAATTCATATGAATCCACTGATGGCTGAATTTATTGGAACAATGCTACTCGTCCTTCTGGGGAATGGAGTGGTCGCCAATGTTCTCCTGAACAAATCAAAAGGAAACAACGGCGGATGGATCGTCATTACCTTCGGATGGGCGATGGCGGTATATGTTGGCGTGTTTGTTTCCGCACCTTATAGCGGCGCTCATCTAAACAGTGCAGTTACCATTGCGCTCGCTGCTGCAGGAACCTTTGATTGGGGGTTGGTCGTCGGTTATCTTGCCGCGCAACTGGGTGGCGCCATGGCTGGCGCTATTCTGGTTTGGCTCACTTACCGACAACATTTTACGCAGACCGATGACGTCAACTTAAAACTTGCGGTTTTTGCGACGGGGCCTGCCATTCGAAGCCCGCTAAACAATGTCGTTACAGAACTGGTCGGCACCTTTGTTCTCGTATTTGCCGTGCTTTACATTGCGGCCCCAACCATTCGCCTGAATGAAACGGAAGGGAAGATGGGACTTGGCGCGATCGGGGCTCTTCCCGTTGCCTTTCTAGTGCTCGCAATAGGCCTGTCGCTTGGAGGTCCGACGGGATATGCAATTAATCCCGCCCGTGACCTGGGACCACGGATCATGCATGCCGTTTTACCACTTGGCAAAAAAAGAGACAGTGACTGGCGATATGCACTGGTGCCCATTGTCGGGCCCATTATAGGTGGACTCATCGCTGCCCTGGTGTACAGGGTGACCAAGGTTTGATGGCGGGTGATTCAAAGATGTGCGATCGCGTCAAGCATGACTGCGCATGCTGCGCGAATTTCATCATCAGAGATCGTTAGCGGAGGCGCGAGGCGCATGCAGTGGGGAGCGAACAAAAACCAGTCGGTCAATACACCGTTTCGCAACATGGCATCAATAATTTTTTTATTGATTTCAAAGCTGTCAAATTCCAGCGCCATTAGCAGACCTGACGAACGCAGGGCTCGAATCGCCGGGTGCACAAGAAGGCTGCGGAAAAGATGAGATTTTGCTTCAACCTGGTCATGATATTTTTCTCGAAGCAGTACTTCAAACGCCGCCAAGCCCGCAGCACAACTGAGCGGATGTCCTCCGAAGGTAGTAATATGCCCAAGCGCCGGATTCTCGGACAGGCTCAGCATGATTTTCCTGTCGGCGATAAATGCGCCAAGCGGCAGTCCTCCGCCCAGTGCTTTACCCAGCAATAATATATCGGGAACGAATCCGTGCTGTTCAAAGTTCCATACCGAACCCGTTCGGCCAAACCCAGTCTGCACTTCGTCGATGATGAGCAGCGCTTCCATTTCATCACATCGTTTGCGCAGTGCCTTGAGCCAGGGCGAACTTGCAGCAAATACGCCACGCTCTGCCTGGACAGTCTCTGCGAATACCGCCGCCACGCTTTCCGTGACCAGTTCAAGGCTCGCGTCCGCATTATGCTCAGCATGAATAATTCCGGGCAGCAGGGGACGATAAGCGTTTCGCCAGTATTCGTCGCCCATGATGCTGAGTGCTCCCTGCGTCGATCCGTGGTAGGATTCATTGAAAGCAAGAATGTTTGTGCGGTTGGTGAAACGTTTGGCCAGCTTCATAGCGCCTTCTACCGCCTCGGCACCCGAGTTGGTGAAATAAACTGAATTTAGCGGGGAAGGAAGACATTCGGCAAGTTTCGTCGCGTAATCCACCTGCGGAGACTGGATGAGTTCGCCATAAACGAGAACGTGAAGATATTGATCCGCCTGTCTTTTTATGGCTTCGACAACTTCTGGATGACGATGGCCTACATTGCATACGCTGATTCCGCCAATCAGGTCGATATATTTCCGACCCCCCGCGTCGTAAATGCAGGTACCTTCCGCAAGGGATATTTCGAGACCTATCGGGGACGACGAAGTCTGCGCTATATGCTGGTAAAATAAATCCCGGCGATTCATCCCGCAAATTTCGTTAGGAATTCGGGATATTGAGCCCGAATTTATCCTCAGTAACATAGTTGAACATCCGGTGTCTCTATCGCAATCGCCCGAGAAATCGACGAATAAATTTAGTACCCTCTTGACTTTTCATCCTCATCGCCGGTGGCCCTTTCCCTTTTGCCCTTTACTTTATCAATTCCGAAATTGTGCGTAAAGGAAACCGAAACACCCGTGCGGTCATAAAGAAATCTTTCGGTTAGCAACAGATTTTGCGACGGGATTGCAGCGCTCATAATGGTTTTGTCGTTGTTCAAAATATTGGTCACGTTGAAAGTGAGCGTTGATCTTTTCTTTCCGAACTTTTTTTGCATCCCGGCGTCAAATGAACCCACTCCTTTGAATGTATACAGGCCCCAACCGGAGGCAGAGTTATAGTAGCCGGAGATGCTAACCGAAAAATCCTTCGGCAAAATAAAACTCTGGACCGTATTGAAATAATAGCCAGTACCTCTCGTCGTGACCGGGCTCAGGTAAAAGGCATTTGCCTCTCGCCAGTTAAAGCTGAGCGTATTTTGCATATTCCACCACCTGGCAAGTGTAAAAGGCAGGGTAAGGTCGAGCGATGCATACCGGGCATTCTTCGAATTTTGAGTCGAAGTCACTAATTTATTGGTCGTCGAATCCAGTTTTGGCTGGTTGATCATACTCGGGCTGTAATAACTGTAAGACAACGAAGCGATATAATTTTTCAAAGTATAGGAAAGACCAACGGCATCGGTGAATGATGGCTGTAAAAAAGGATTGCCGGTTTGAAAAGTTTTGGGATCAAGAAAAATCACCCAGGGAGCCAGGTCGCTGAAGCTTGGCCTGTAAATTCGCCTGCTGTAAGTCAAATTGATTGAACTGCCTTCTTTGAACGAATGGAGGAAGTAAAAGCTTGGGAAAAAGCTCCCATATTTCCTGTTAACCAAATCGGGCTCAGACGGAGAACTGAGATTGGTGTGCGTGTATTCATACCTGAGTCCTGCCTTCATAGAATTTTTTTCCGAAAACTTGACAGTAAATGTCGAGTAAGCCGCCGCGATCGTCTCCTTTTCCATATGAATGCCCGAAAGAGATGTGTCGACAATCCAATTGGGTTGCAAGAAATTCGACACGGAAATATCATTGGTCATATCTGAATTCGTAAGCTTAATCCCGGACTCCATATCTGTATTTTTCAGCATTTTCTTTGAAAAATCCGCCGCCAAAATCACAAATCTCAATGGCGTGTTCTTGCTGCTGCGTACATTTTCGCTATATAGGAAATTTCCCTTGGCGTCGTTGTAGTTATTCAGGTAGCTGTTTGGATTCTTGTCGCTGTAGTAGAGGTAATCCGCATTGAATGTAATTTTCTCTTCGTGTTTAAATGTATGTTGAAAGTTCAGGTTTGCCCCGCCATACAAAGTCGTATGCAGCTCAGTGTTTAGAATGGTGAGTGCGGTGTCCTTCACACCATTTACCAAAAGCTGCGCGTTATTGTTCGACGTCATGGTCCACTTGCGGTAATTGCCCGTAAATAGAACACCGACGACCGTTTTATTATTCACCTCGTAGTCCAGGCCAGCGCGAATATTGTTAAACAACATGTTACCGTGACGATCATCGGCAGAATAGTTTTCATTAAAGTTGCCGGCGTTGTACACCGCATGATAGATGTTCCAGCGCTGCTCCAAATGCGCATCCGAAAATGAATAGTTGCCGTACAGGTTTATTTTGCCCTGCCTGTGATTTATATTCATACTGACAGCATTGCGCGAGCCCGTGTTATATCCAGTAGTAAGTGTATAAGATCCATTGGTACCGAATTGGTCATTTGTTTTGAGCACGATATTGATGATTCCCGCATTTCCCTCAGCATCGAATTTGGCGGGAGGCGTCGTGATGATCTCGATTTTCTCTATGCTTCCGGAAGGCATGGCTGCCAGCATTTCCAGGATGGCCGCCATATCCATGTAATTTCTTTTCCCGTTGATCATGATGATCACGCCGTCCTTGCCGTTAATCGCCAATGAATTGTTTATCCTGTTGACGACCACGCCAGGCGAGCGCTGTAGGACATCCAGCACCGAAATGCCTGTGAAGTTTATGGCAGTCGCAACATTAATCACCATCCTGTCAATTTTTACCTCGTATAGAGGCTTTTTTGCGCTGACTGTTACCGTAGCGAGTTCACTGGTAGGGCTTAAACTAATCACGCCAACATCAATTAAGTTTTTGTCGGCCGAAACCTCGACCGGCAGAAGGTATACTGGGTCAAAGCCTGCATAGCTCGCAGAAATCAAATAAGTACCGGGCAATATATTGTCAAAACCAAAGACTCCCGACTGGTCAGTGACGACACCCTTTATGAGCGTCGAGTCGCGCGGATTGAGAAGGAGAACGGAAGCACGGGCAAGCGGCACCCCTTCGGTCGAATGGACACGGCCTGTGATCTTCACCTGGGAGAACGACGAGTTAGCCAGCAGCAAACAAATGATGAAGGCAGTTGCCATTTTTTTCATACAGCAATTAATTAAGGAGGTAAATCTAGATTGGGCGGGCAACGGTTCGCAGCAATAATGAGCGAAATGCATTAAGGACTTGCGGGAAGTTGAGTCCATTGAGAGAAGGCGGGTGCCGGTTCGGGCTCAATTTTCCTTTGCAGGCAAAAGTCTCCTGATTAATTCTTCCTTTTTGTTTCGCGAAACGTAAACTTGGACGCCATCGCTCATGACAACAAAACCGCCATCGGTTTTGACATATTTTTCAATCTCATTGATGTTGACAAGGAACGAACGGTGTATGCGTATGAAACAATGATCTTCGAGGAGCTCTTCAATGACTTTGAGCGTGGAAGAGACAACAACCTTTTTTTTGTTCTTCAGGTACAGGGTAGTGTAGTTATCCTCGGCTTCACAGTGAATGATCGATTCCACAGCAACCATCTGCAAACCCTCCATCGTCGGTAATGCGATTTTGTTGGCAGGGCTCACAGGTTGCTTAAGCTTTTCCAAAATAATATCCAATTGAGCACGTGAAGGTGCCTGCATCCGCAAAATGACTTTTTCTACAGCCAATTTTAACTCATCCCGTTCGACCGGCTTTAGCAGGTAGTCAATGGCGCTAAATCGAATGGCTTTCAGAGCGTAGGCGTCATAGCTGGTGACAAATATGAGATGAAAATCGATCGTCTGAAGTTGTCCCAGCATTTGGAAACCATTCATCCGGGGCATTTCCACGTCAAGAAATACGAGATCAGGGTTCGATGCGTGAATAGACCTGAGCCCTTCTTCGGCGCTGTTGCAGGAAGCGAGGACATTGACAGCGGGGCATTCTTTTTTCAAGAGCGTCTCCAGTGTCCTGCAGCAGTGGATTTCATCGTCGACGATAATTGCAGTTAGCATGTCAGTGGGTTTAGGCGACTTTTTCGATATCGGCTTTGTATGCAATTGTCAGGATCACACGTGTCCCCTTACCTGTGCCGTTTTCGTCTTCAATGTCCTCAATTCTGAAACCGGCTTCTGCTTGGTGTTCCTGGCTAAACAAAGCAAGCCTTTCCCTGGTGATCTCCAGGCCCATGGATCTTTCCCTTCTCAACGACTTGCTCTTAAATATTGCAGCCTGTCTTCTTCCCACGCCGTCATCAGTGATTGTGCATTTTAGCGTATTTTCTTCAGAGCAAATATTGATCGCCAAGTGGCCTTTGCCTTCTTTGTTCATCAACCCATGCCATATCGCGTTTTCGCAAAAAGGCTGCAATAGCATTGGTGGAATCGAAATGGTTCCGGAATCGACGGCGTTGGTAAACGTGAGACTGTAGTCGAAGACGTGATTAAACCGGAGCCTTTCCAAATCGATATATAGTTCCAGCATTTTTAATTCATCCTCCAGTGGGATCATGGGCTTCTGCGCATTCAGCACCATCCGCATCAGCTTTGAAAATCGGGTAAGATAGTCAGAGGCCATTTCCCTGTCGTTCTCCATGATGAACCAGTTGATCGAGCTCAGGCTGTTAAAAATGAAATGTGGGTTCATCTGGACGCGCAGCGCCTGCAATTGGAGCTCAGTTGCCTGCCTCTTTAACTCTGCTTGTTTTTTCTCGCTCTCGAGTTTCAAGATGGCTAACTGGTTTTCCAGTTTGAGCCTTTCATTTTTTCGCTTGAGCGCAATGCTCCTGTAGAGCAAGGCGCCCGTTAAAAACAACGCTGCAACCAGGATCAGCAGGATGTTTCTCTGCTGCGCATTTTCCTTTAGCTGCTGGCTCTTTAATTTGTTGTCCTTATCGAGCAGCAAGATCTGGTCCTGTTTTTTTTGTGTTTCAGCGTCCTTTTTGGCATTGTAAAGACGTAAAATTGCCTGCTTGTTTTCGATGGAATCTTTGATCGCGTGATATTTGACAAGGTAATCGTATGCGCTGTCGTTGTTCCCGAGACCGTGGAAGATAGTCGACAATTGAAGATAAGTGCCCATAACGTTCACAATCCTGGAGTCTTTTATGGCAAAATCTATGGCTTGCCGGGCATAAGCCAGTGCCGTTTTAAAAAGTCCCTGCTCGCTATAGGCCTTTGCAAGTGATTCAGAACAGGTCATCTTGCCATAACCCCCGACATGCTTCCAATTTGCGGTGGCGTATTTCGACAGTGAATCAAAATAGATAAGGTTTGGATTTAGGATTTTGAATGCGCTATCGTATCGTTTTGTAGCAATATAGATGCTGGCCAGTCCGCCCATCGCAAGCAATTTACCAGGTTTCCAGTGTTGCGGGTTGTTCCAGTCGGGTCCGTTGCGCATACGGGTCCAGTAGATCAGCGCCGAATCATATTTGCCCATATTATAGAAAATGCCTGAGATGTCGAGAAGAAATCCGTCTTTATCCAATTCATTACAGATCCGCATGTAAGTAAGTGCCGTTTCGTAGTCGCCGATAACTGAGTAAAGCTCGGAAAGATCCCAATTGCCCCAAATCTTAGCCTGCAAATGGCCCCACGCAAATTCCAGGCTTGAATCGGATTTGAGCAGGTCTAACAATCTTTTTTGCAGGTCAAATGTCTTTTCATATTGCCCCACTTCCCTGAACCCGTCAGCCACCCAGTTTCCCTCTGCCACTTCTCTTAAGATATTACCGCTCTTGTGAAAATGATCGAGAGAGGCCGCAGCGTACCGCTCCATTTCACGTTCATCCGGAGTCAGCTCGGCTCTGGCAAGAAGCTGGCAAGCCCAGCCCATTATTTCTTCATCTCCAGTCTGCTCCCCAATTTTCAAGGCCTCTCTTACATTCGAAGCTCGAATGGATTCCGATTGAGTGGGGGCGGCCATAAGTCCGATTGCCATGCCCTTCCTGTAATTGATTTTCCGCGATTCATCCAGTATCAATTTGCCGTAATAAGGAACACTATCGCGCGGATTAGACCCGGCGACCGGCGCGCCGTCATAAAAATATTCAACAAGGCGGATCATGCAAATGACCCGCCTAATGCCTTTTAACACCGGAAGCATTTTTCGCAGGCTGTCGATTTTCAGGCTGTCTGTAGCGGCAGGATTCGGTTGCGCGTGCATCCCTTTGTCAATGCCGGTTATGAGCAGGGCAATGAGCAGGTATTTTTTCATATGAAAGCAGGTGCCGGTTTGATGAAAAGTTACGGGAAATAATCCAGCGGCTCCCAGGAATAAAAATACAATCGTATGCATTACTTCCTCCCCCCGTTGAGTGATCAGAATTCCTGGCGGGCAGGATGTCTTACTCGATGAGTGAAACCAATGAGGCGAATACATGAAAAATCCGGAAATTTGTGAGAAGTACCATCTCGCCCGAGTCAGATTGTTCAACATAAAACCGCATATCCATGCCAGTAATTTTACCGGTTGAAGGCGTTTTCCCAAAGCTCGGAAATAATGTATTTGTCGCGCCGAACGCGACTATCGTCGGTGATGTCGTTATTGGCGACGATTGCAGCGTATGGTTTAATACGGTGATTCGCGGTGATGTCAACAGTATCCGGATCGGTAACAAGGTGAATATCCAGGATGGCGCAGTACTGCACTGCACCTACCAGAAAACTAAAACGATCATTGGGAATAACGTCTCTATCGGCCATAACGCGATCGTTCATGGCTGCACGCTCCATGATAATGTTTTGATCGGGATGGGTGCTATCGTGATGGACAACGCGGAGGTCGGCTCGAATTCAATTATTGCGGCGGGAGCCGTAGTCCTCGAGGGTACAAAGGTGGAGACCGGTTCGATATACGCCGGGATACCGGCCGTGAAAGTGAAGGATATCCCCCAGGGTTTGATCAGTGGCCAGATTGACCGGATCGCCAATAATTATATCAAATATGCCGGTTGGTTCCGCGACGCGGTCCAAAAAGGCTAAGGGTTTCTCTTCGAATGACTAAATAGTCACCCTTATAAGTCAATCATCCACTTGGGGTTATCATTTCCGCCTGACAAGCTTGCAGTTACAAAATAATATTTGTAAGTTTAATACGTTTATTACCGTACCCATGTTAACCGCTAAACCCATAGCAATCTTCCTGTTGTGTGCATTCATTTCCCTGACCACCAGTTCCTGTGGTTTATTTAATAACCTTTTCGGACCAAAATACGGTTGCCCCAGCAACGGCAAGAATGTAGGCGCAGAACGGATTCTTAGCGGCGAAAAAATCAATGCACCAAAATTCAAATCATGATTCCTATTATAAACACACCTAAATCTCAAACTATGAGCCTCACCCTCCGTACCGATTTCGGGTGCACCGAAGCCGTCATAGACGACGATTGCGGCCTAAAGCGATTCTACGAAGTGGCGAACATCCTTTCCGATGACCTGGAAATCCGCTTCACGCAAAAAACCGACGATTTTGATTCGATGATGTGGGATTTCGCATTTAAAGGTCACACGCTGACGCTGCACTACAACATTTACACTGGCATTTCAATTTACCCCCGTAAGTTCCGTGAAGCGGTGAGAAAAGATAATGATGCGGTGGTGGAGGTTGCAAAATTCCTGGAAACAAAACTGATGATCAACACAGCAAAAAAGTTCCTGTCCTAATCAGTAACTTGAGGTATTGATGGAATCCAGCATATTGCAATAGCTGATGTATCGTTCAACATGAATTTGGCCCTCACCGAGGGCTTTTTTTATGGCGCACCCCGGCTCATTCACATGCAGGCAATTGTTGAACTGGCAATCCTGAATCCGGTCCCGCATTTCCGGGAAATAATGCGAGAGCTCCTGCCTGGAAATGTCTACCAGGCCAAACTCCCTCAGGCCCGGTGTATCGATAATCCTTCCCCCCTGCTCAAGGTCATACATCTCAGCGAAGGTGGTTGTGTGTATTCCTTTGCCGCTCCAGCCGCTCACCCCCTGCGTTTTGAGTAACAAACTTGGCAAAAGGATATTGATCAATGAAGACTTGCCCACGCCGGAGTGTCCGCTGAACAGGGTTGTTTTCCCCATAAGCAATTCTGTCACTTGAGCGAGGCCGGTATTTTCTTTTATGCTGGCGGTAAGAACGCTGTAGCCGACCGATCTATACATTCGGCGCCACTCATCTGCCCGCTCGTGCTCCCTTGTGCGAAAAAGGTCGGACTTATTGAGAAGTATTACCGCAGGAATATGATAGGATTCGCAGGCTACGAGAAAGCGATCAATAAAGCCCTGCGACGTTTTTGGCTCCCTGAGAGTGGCAATCAGCAGGCATTGGTCCAGATTCGCCGCTACAATCTGGTAATTGACTTTGTGGGAGGGAGCCTGCCGGATAATATAATTTCGACGCGGGAAGATTTCGGTAATCATCGCTGAACTTTCCGTTTCGTGTTCAGGTTCAAGCATGACCTCGTCGCCCACAGCGACCGGGTTGGTTGATCCCATGCCTTCGGTCTTGAAGATACCCTTCATACGGGCATTCCAGCGTTCGCCAGTCTCTGTCCGAACCAGGTACCAACTGCCCGTCGATTTGTATACTAGTGCTTTCATGAAGTGTGGAGGAGATCTCGGGTCGAAGGTCAGGGAAATTTCCGGAAGATGGTGAAACGAAGGAGAAGCTCGAAGAACAAAAAGCCCGCGGCCGCAATAGCAAATGGGAAGAATTGCTCGCTATAACGTTTGATTGCGGTGATTTCCACCTTGGATTTTTCAAGTTTGTCGATATCGGCGTAAATATTATGCAAGCTTTCATTGTCGGTAGCGCGGTAGTATCGTCCGCCAGTCTCATTGGCGATCTGGGTCAGTAGTTTCTCGTCGATGCTCACCTTCTCTTTCTGCATCACTACCCCGGCAGCGGTTTGAACCGGCACCTGCGCAAAGCCTTCGGTGCCCATGCCAATGGTGTACACGCGGATACCATATGCTTTAGCCATTTCCTTTGCCGTATTCGGATCGATGAGGCCTCCATTATTTTCACCGTCAGTCAGCAGGATGATGACCTTGCTCTTGGACTGCGACGAACGAAGCCTGTCTACACAGGTCGCAAGACCCGAACCGATGGCAGTGCCATCTTCGAGAAGGCCGCTCTGAACATTGTAGAGCTGAGATTTTAGTACTGCCCGGTCCGATGTAAGCGGGCACATGGTAAAGCTTTCGCCGGAAAAGATTACCAGGCCAATGCGGTCCGTCGGACGATTATCGATGAATTCGGAAGCTACATTTTTTGCCGCTTCCATCCGACTTGGCGTGAAGTCCTGGGCGAGCATGCTTCCGCTGATATCAAGACATAGCATGATATCAATGCCTTCGCCGTTGACCTGCTGCTCGTCATTCCTGATCTGCGGGCGTGCCAAAGCGAAGATGATGCTTGAGATGCATAACAAACGGAGGATGAAAAGCAGATGGCGAAACGTGTTCTTCCACGACCTTGTCCTGTCAAACGAGCTGACGCTCGAGACCATCACCGAACCCTGGCCTTTTTCTCCCTGCTGCAGGTACCAGAAAATTAGAAACGGTATCAGCGCGAAGAGCAGGAAAAAAGCCGGGTAGGCAAATGTGATATGTTGAAACCAGTTATACAGCACTTCTTTCCAATTCGTTTAAGATATCGATCGATGAACGGATAACGGTAAAACTCCTGTCGTGCCCGCTTTGTTCGGGCACATATTTCGCAAATTTCACAAAATCACTCATTCTTAACATTTCGGCCAGTTCGGAGAACTTGTCCCGCGGCATCAGCGTACTCCTCAATTGCAGGATCAGCTCGTCGTTGGTTTTGGCCATGCTCGCGATTTGCAGCTTTCGAAATACAAAACGGCGGAATATGTCGTTGAGCTGCGTATAATAAGCCTTGACCTGGCCGCCTTTGGCGAGTTCCTGGTTCTTGAGGTTATTGAGTGCCATCATCGCTTCATCATAGGCTGAAAGCGGCGGGGGGGCCTCGACCGGGATCTCGACAACCACTTCCTTTTTCTTCCGCACAAAATAGATCGTCAAAATGATTGAAAGGATCGTGCCCGCGATCATACACCAGATTGCATATCTTACGGACGACGTTTCGACATCGATGATGTCCTTGATATCATGGTAATCCTGTCCCGGGTTGATCTTGGAAAAGCTGACCTGGACCTGTATGGAGTCGGTCAGGTACCGACGGTTGTCAATGGTCATGACAAAAGGCCGTATATAAAAAGCTCCTGAATCAAAACTGGTGACTGTAATATCCTGCCGGTAATTTCTTCCATCGACATCCACCACCGAATCCACGTTTCCCTTTTCGATGTATTCGAAGTGTGGTATTGAATCAAGAGGGAACCAGGTCATCTGCCTGCCAAGCGGCAACTTCGCCTCCAGCGTGATCTGGACTGGTTCGCCAATCAGGATCTGGTTTCGGTTAGCCGTAGCGGTCACAGAAATCGGGTTCTGCGAATACGCGGTTAGCACAACACACAGAAAAGGGGCAATCCAGGTTATGATTTTGATCGCGCGCATTAGGTCGGCCGGTTTCTTCCGATAAAAAACTTTTGCAGGACTTTGACATAGTCCTCATCCGTGCGAATGTGGAGGAGGTCGCTGCCCGCTTTAAGAAAAATGGATTTGCAGGCTTCAGTGGTGGCAAAAAAGCGTTGCTGGTAATTGCCGCGGACAAGGTAGTCATCGGTGTCCACCCAGCGAATTTTGCCAGTCTCTGCGTCCTGCACTTCGAGCATTCCGGCCTGTGGGAGCTGCATATCCATCTTATCGTAAACCTTTATACCGATGACGTCGTGCTTTCTGGCCGCGACCTTGAGGGCGTCGTCAAACTTTTCGTCAAGAAAATCGCTAAGGATAAAGGCGATGCTTTTCTGCCTTGTAGTTTTGTTAAAAAACCGAATCGCGGCTCCGATATTGGTGCCACGGCGCTGGGTTTGCGCCGTGAGTAGCTCGCGGACGATATAAAGGACATGATCTCTACCTTTTTTTGGCGGGATGTATCGCTCAATGCGATCGCTGAAAAGCAGAATGCCCACCTTATCATTGTTATTGATCGCAGAAAAAGCGAGCACAGCGCACACTTCGGTGATCATGTCTTTTTTGGTGGCATAGATCGTCCCGAAAAGCGAACTACCGCTGATATCTACCATGAGCATCACCGTGAGTTCGCGCTCTTCCTCGAAAACTTTGCTGAAGGGGTGGCCAAATCGCGCCGAAACGTTCCAGTCGATAAATCTGACGTCGTCGCCCGGGTAGTATTCGCGGACTTCGCGAAAGCTCATTCCGCGGCCCTTAAAAGCGCTGTGGTATTTGCCGGTGAATATATGGCGCGTCAGGCGCTTGCTTTTTATTTCAAGCTCCCGAACTTTTTTCAATATTTCGGCGGTAGTCGGCATGAAACATGGTCTTACGGGACCGGGATGGCTTTAAGTACATCGTCAATGACGCGTTCTACGTTGATGTTCTCTGACTCGGCTTCGTAAGTCAGGCCGATCCGGTGGCGTAACACATCTTTTGATACGCTACGCACATCTTCCGGTACGACGTAGCCCCTTTTATTGAGAAATGCGTTTGCTTTTGCCGCGAGCGCAAGATTGATGCTTGCCCGGGGAGACCCGCCATAAGCGATCAATGGTCTTAATCTGTCCAGTTTATATTTTTCAGGATATCGCGTGGCGAATACAATATCGAGAATATAGAATTCCACTTTTTCATCCATGTATATTTGGCGCGTGAGTTCCCTTGCCTGCAGGATTTCCTGTATGGAAACCACGTGTTCCGTTTGCGGTTGCACCATGGCCTGCACATTCTGGCGGATAATCTGTTGCTCTTCCTGGCGTCCAGGATAGTCGACGATAATTTTCATGATGAAACGATCCTGCTGCGCTTCGGGCAAAGGGTAAGTTCCTTCCTGTTCGAGCGGGTTCTGGGTGGCAAGGACGAGAAAAGGTTCGTCGAGTTTATAGCTCGTATCGCCGATCGTAACCTGACGCTCCTGCATCGCTTCCAGCAAGGCGCTTTGCACTTTGGCCGGAGCCCTATTAATTTCATCAGCCAAAATAAAATTGGCGAAAATGGGTCCCTTGCGCACCACGAATTCGTTTTTTTGCTGGTTGTAGATCATCGTGCCGATCACATCAGCAGGCAACAGGTCAGGCGTAAACTGGATGCGGCTGAATTTCGCGCGGATGGTTTGGGCAAGGGATTTGATCGCGAGGGTCTTTGCAAGTCCCGGTACGCCTTCGAGCAGGACATGCCCGTTGCTGAGCAAGCCAATGAGCAGCCGGTCGATCATATAATGTTGTCCCACGATCACCCTGCTGATCTCATCGCGAAGCCTGTCCAGAAAAGCTCCCTGGTATTGTATCCTGTCATTGAGCTGACGGATATCTTCCGCCGTGTAGATCATATTAAAAAGTTATCATTGCAAAATACAACTTGATTGGCAAGTAGTTTGCCAACTTTGACTAACCGGCTGCAAATTATGATGTTAATTGAAAAAACTCATGGATTATGGCGACCGTTCCAAAAATATTCGAATACTGCATGCCGTTTAGTAATTAATTTGATCATTGATTGGTTGGCGCGGTACGGATATTGCAGGGGGAAATGTAACGAATCAAACGACTGGTTCTTCATTTAAAAAAAAGTATATATGAAACCATTTCTTATTCTGTGCTCCTTCATTTGCGGAATGATCGTACTAAATAGCTGCAGCAAAAAGAGCTCCAGCTCAAATAATGCAAACAACAAACTTACACTGCTGACTTCGGGAGCGTGGAAAATTGACACGATTGGAATCGACGTTGACGGCAACGGTACCATTGACGAGGCACTCCCTGGCGGTGTACCGGCCTGTATAAAAGACAATACCATTACTTTTAATGCTGATAGTACCGGTGTAGAAAATGAAGGAGCAATAAAATGCGATTCCTCCTCACCGCAAACCACCAATTTCCAATGGAGTTTTAATTCAACCCAGACTGCGATCAATTTTCCCGATTCGCTGGTTGGAAGCTTTGGGGGAACGGCAACCATCGAAGTGCTGACTTCCACGCAGCTTCACCTGGAGCAGGCAGTCACCGAGAGTGGCGTCACCGTCAATGTAGCGATATACCTGTCACATTAGAACGTGGATTTTCAAGTCAGGTATTTGCCGACGATCGGCACCCTCCTCCCGACGCCGAAAGCCTTGCAACTGACACGGATGATCGGGCAGAACTGGTTTCTTTTGTATTCATTGGCATTGACCAGCCTCAGAATTCTTTTTACCAGGACCGGGTCTATGCCCATGGAGACGATCTCTTTGGGTCCCTGTCTTTTTTCGATATACTGGTATAGCACTTTGTCGAGTATTTCATATGACGGCAAGCTGTCGCTGTCTTTCTGCTCAGGCCGCAATTCGGCGGACGGCGCTTTGGTCAGGATATTCTGGGGAATAACCCGGCGATGGAGGTTCAGGTAACGCGCCAACGCGTAGACTTGCATTTTATAAAGGTCTCCAACAACACTGAGGCCCCCGGCCATGTCGCCGTAGAGCGTGCCATAGCCGGTGGCAAGTTCGCTTTTGTTCGACGTATTGAGGAGTATATACCCGAATTTGTTGGCGATGGCCATCAGCAGGTTTCCACGTGCGCGGCTTTGAATGTTTTCTTCAGCAATGCCGAACGGCGAATCCTTGAAAACAGGTTTCAGAGTGGAAAGAAAGGACTCGTAAATATTTTTGATCGGTATGATTTCATAGGGATTGCCGAGGTTTTTTGAAAGCGTCTCGGCATCTTCCACGGAATGAGAAGTGGAATATGGAGAGGGCATCAGTATCGCATGAACATTTTCCTTTCCCAGCGCTTCGCAGGCCAGAACAAGTGTCACCGCGCTGTCGATGCCGCCGCTGCTTCCCAGGATCGCCTGGGAAAATCCCATCTTGGCAAAATAGTCCTTTATCCCAACGATTAGGGCTTTATGAATCTGCCGAATATTCCCTTCGGCGGTGAGGTATTCAATAATTCTTTCCGGGTCGTTAACCTTGGCCACACGCATTTCCTTATCGAGCGGCACCAGCGCATCGGCAGCATCCTTGGCTATGCTTTTCTTTGCGAAAGCCGCTTCAAGTTCAACGATGGCAAAATCTTCCTCGAAATATTTTAATCCCCGGGTAACATTTCCTGCGGAATCAAAGACCAGGCTGCCGCCGTCAAAAACAATTTCGGTCTGGGAGCCCACGGCGTTGCAATAGAACATGGGCAGCTTATATTTCAATACGTTTCGGCGGATTACCTCGACGCGGTCTTCGTCATGGTCATAGTCAAACGGCGAAGCGGAAATATTGATCATCAGGTCAGGCGACTGTTTGATCAGTTCGTCCATGGGGCAACTCCGGTAAAGCGGGTTATCGCCGAGATTCCAGATATCCTCGCAGATCGTCAGCGCAATTTTTTTTCCTTTGAATTCAATCGTGCTCCATTGGTAACCGGGTTCGAAGTAACGGTACTCGTCAAAAACGTCATAGGTCGGAAGACAGGTCTTGTGCGAGACTCCGCGGACTTTTTTTTCGTACAAAAGCCACGCGGCATTAAATAGGCTCTTACCCCGCGGAGCGTCGTTGCGCATGGGAGAACCCACGATGACGCCGATCCCATCAGCGTGGGCAGCGACGCGCTCAATGGCCAAGTAGCATTCGGCTATAAAGTCTTCGAATTCCACGAAATCACGGGGTGGGTAACCGCAAATACACAACTCGGAAAAGACGACAAGGTCCGCACCCAGCCTTTTCGCCTCCCCGATCGCGCCAATGATCTTTTCTGTATTTTTTTCAAAATTTCCGATATGATAATTCTGCTGAGCAAGAGCGATTTTCATGGTGCAAATTTAGGTTAAAGCGCAGTTATGGGAATGAACACTAATTTGCACAATACCAACGTTTGTAAATCCATGAAAAGAAACGCTTTATTCTTGGTTGTCGTTGTTCTGCTCTACAGTTGCGGCAACGGTACGAAAACGCCCGATGTCTCTGGGATTACAGTGACGCTTCCCGTCGAGCGTTTCGACCAGGCTTTTTTTGCCGTCGACACAAACAATATCGCACCATCGCTGCACAACCTCGCGGAAAGGTATCCCTATTTCACCAACGATTTCGTTGTTAACATTCTCGGGGTCGAGCCACTCAATGACACCAGCTTTAGCTCATTTGTCGCCTGTCGGAATTTTATTTCCACCTATGCATCACTGAAAGATTCGCTGGAACCTAAATTCAGGGACTTATCATGGTTGCAGGATCAGCTCCAGCAGAGTTTTCGATTCATCAAATACTATTTTCCCAATTACCAGCTTCCAAAGCGGGCCGTCACCTATATCGGACCGTTCGATGCGCCGGCTGTGGCACTGACACCGGCCGTCATGGCCATCGGGCTTCAGCTTTTTGCGGGGAGAAATTTTTCATTTTACACGAGTTTGCAGGGACAGGAGATTTATCCCAAATACATCTCCAGAAGATTTGAACCGGATTACATGGCCGCAGATTGCATTAAAACGATTTCCGAAGATATTTTTCCCGATAGCAGTGAAGGGAGGCCGCTGATCGAACAAATGGTCGATAAAGGGAAATACTGGTGGCTGCTGGAGAAACTGATGCCCGCAACACCCGACAGCATCTGGTCAGGATTCTCGCAAAAGCAACTTGACTGGTGCCAGGCAAATGAAGGCCTCATCTGGAATTTTTTCCTGCAAACCAGCGATGAGCTTTATACCATCGACCCCGACATCATTAAAAATTATATTGGCGAGGCTCCGAATACGCCGGGCATGCCCGATATTTCCCCGGGGAATATCGGCCAGTGGGTCGGCTTCCAGATTGTAAAGAAATGGGCGCAGAATAATTCCGGCATTAGCCCGCTGAACCTGATGAGAACAGATCCAAAAAGAATCTTCGAGGAAGCGAAATACAAACCACGCTGATCTATTTCAGATGTTTTTCTTCAGCATATCGCGCGCCGATTGCAGTTCAAGCAAATCTTTAAATGAATCTTTTGGAACCATAAAAAATGCCCTGGGGTTAAAATAAAGCAGGAAGAAATCCAGAGTTTCCCTGTATTCGCTGAATTTATCCCAGGTCCAGCGCTGGTTTCCGCGATCAGTTTCCAACAGCACGCCTTGATCATCCATTTCGAGTGTGAACTCATCGCGAAAAGTCTGGGACCGCCTGTAGATGCTGAGCGGAAGAATTCGTCGAATGGTGACCCAAAGCACGAGCCAGAGCATCGAAAAAATCAGGAAAGAAAACGGCTGGATCTTATGCAAATAAAAAAGCACGGCAGACAGTATGGCAAAAACGTTTACCAGAATTGCCAGTATTCTGATTTCGATTCGTCCGAAAAAGTGGCTGCGTAACCCGGCCAGAACCTGCTTTTTTTTATAGCCAAACCTGCCAGTCTTTATAAGCATCTATAAAAATAGGATAGTTCCATTTACGGTTATCTTAACATATACAGACTTAGGCGGGGGATTAAATCGTGGTCGGTCGCTTATTTGACGTCCCTGCAATGGCTAAAATGATGGTTAGCCGCTTCGTAAGGCGTCACTGCGCGGCTGCAGGCGGCAACGCAAGCAGCAAAAACTAATGCAAAGATGATCTTCGTGGTTGTTTTCATATATGAGAGGTTTGGGCACATAAAAATAGCTTCCCCCGGATACCCTGCAAGTTATTCACATTATTTTTTCAAAAAACGTTGAAAATGAATAAACTACTTAGTAAAACTACGGTGTAGGTGGCGCCAGGATCAGCGGGTGATGCATACGAAAAATCCGCTCCATGGAAATGGGCGGATTATGGTTTGGATTGTACCGTCCTAAGAATAATTTGGTCCCGGCAGGCTAGCTGCAGCCCATACTGTTTCCACAGTTGAGGCATTTATAGCAGGTGCCACTCCGGATGGTAATATGCCCGCAGGTATTGCAGGCGGGGGCATCACTTTGCATGCTTTTGGCCGCCGCATTTACCGCGTCCATGCTCGATTCTGCCCTGGTGGATTGTTTCATGGCCCGTACCTGTTGCGGAGAGGGGCTCGAGCTGGCCTTGGCCACAATATGCACGTCGCTCAACTCAGGTTTTTTTTTATCATATTCCAGCGAAACAGGGATTTCGTCCCAGTCGTCCTGGCCAGTGTTCATCACTTCCGGTTTGTCGAGCACGTGGACCAAGTCAGTTCTACCGAGATATTCATAAGCCATCGCACGGAATATAAAGTCGACGATCGAGGTCGTGCTCTTGATGTTGGGATGGTCGACCATGCCGGAGGGCTCAAACCGTGTAAAGACAAATTTTTCCACGAATTCCTCAAGCGGCACGCCGTATTGCAGTCCGATTGAAATGGCGATTGCAAAACAGTTCAGCATGCTCCGCATCGTTGCCCCTTCCTTGGCCATGTCGATAAAGATCTCGCCCACCGTCCCGTCAGCATACTCGCCGGTGCGAAGGAAGATAGCCTGGCCGTTGATCTTGGCCTTTTGCGTGAATCCCCTTCTCTTGGCCGGGAGTGTCCTCCGCTCGACGATTCTGGCGAGTTCACGCTTGAGCTTGGTATCTGGAGATGCCTGCACCCGCTTGGTCACTTCGTCAAGTAAGTCCTGGACTGTAAGCTTGCTCAGATCGACGATATTCGATTCGAGAACGCTGGGGGCAGCCGGTTCCGTTGAGCTCTCCGTTTCAGCCAATTTCTTTTTCTTGTCGGATTTGTTGCTCAGAGGCTGCGAAAGCTTGGACCCGTCGCGGTAGAGCGCACATGCTTTGAGAGCCAGCTGCCAACTTAACATGTAGGAGTCGGCAATTTCCTCCACGGTCGCTTCATTGGGCAAGTTGATCGTCTTGGAAATGGCGCCGCTGATAAACGGCTGGGTAGCAGCCATCATGCGTATATGGCCATGAGCATGAATAAAGCGTTGTCCCTTCTTTCCACATTTGTTGGCACAGTCAAAAACGGGCAGGTGTTCCTTTTTCAAAAAAGGAGCAGCCTCAATGGTCATGGTGCCGCAGATAAAATTGTTAGCGGCATCTATTTCCCCTTCGGTGAAGCCCAGCGCTTCAAGCAGGCTCCACTCGAAGTTGAAATATTGCTCGGGTTTGAATCCCAGGCGTTGCAGGCACTCTTCGCCGAGCGTGTAAACATTGAATACGAATCCGATCTCAAAGGCTGAAGTCACGGCCGAATCGAGCTTTTTAATCTCATCCGCTATGAATCCCTTTTCGCTCAGAGTCTGATAGTTGATAAAGGGCGCGCCGGCAAAGCTGCCGGAGCCTACTGCATATTTAACTATGGCATCAATTTCTTTTTCGGAATAGTTCAGGTTCCTTAGAGCAGCGGGAACCGACTGGTTGATAATCTTGAAATAGCCGCCTCCCGAAAGTTTTTTGAATTTCACGAGCGCAAAATCAGGTTCTACGCCGGTAGTATCGCAATCCATGATCAGGCCGATCGTTCCCGTGGGCGCAATGACCGTTGTCTGGGCGTTGCGGTATCCGAATTTTTCACCAAGTTGCAACGCATCATCCCAGGCTTTGGTTGCAGCCTTCAGGAGATAATCGGGACAATACTGGACCTTGATGCCCTGCGGTTTTGTCTGCAGCCCTTCATATTCATCGGCGTCATATGCCGCGAGACGGTGGTTACGCATGACGCGCAACATGGCATCTTTGTTTTCCGCATATTTGGGAAAAGGTCCGAGCACCTCAGCAAGTTCTGCCGAAGTTTTGTAAGCAATTCCGGTCATAATTGCAGTGATCGCCCCTGCAATACCGCGGGCCTCCTCGCTGTCATACGGAATTCCCATGACCATCAACATCGAGCCCAGGTTGGCATAACCCAAGCCAAGCGTGCGATAGTCATATGATAACTGGGCAACCTCCTTACTCGGGAATTGCGCCATCAGCACCGACACCTCCAGGACTACCGTCCACAACGAGCAGGTGTATTCAAATCCTTCGACGTCGAACGTGTTCGTCGCTTCGTCGTAAAACTGGCGCAAATTTACGGACGCCAGGTTGCATGCCGTGTTGTCCAGGAACATGTATTCAGAGCAAGGGTTGGAAGCCCGGATGCGGCCACCACTTGGGCAGGTATGCCACTCGTTAATGGTAGTATCGTATTGGGTACCCGGGTCAGCACAACGCCATGCTGCATATGCAATCTGGTTCCACACTTCCTTCGCCGGAATTCGTTTCATGATCCTCCCGTCGCTCCTGGCCTTTAATTCCCAGTCTTCGCCGCCGGATAATTTTGCAAAAAAATCATTCGGAATGCGTATTGAATTATTTGAGTTTTGGCCGCTGACGGTGCGATATGCTTCTCCTTCATAATCAGAAGGGTATCCAGCAGCAATCAAGGCACCCACCTTTTTTTCCTCCTCTACTTTCCAATTGATGAACTCCAGCACCTCCGGATGATCCAGGTCAAGACAGACCATCTTGGCTGCACGGCGAGTCGTTCCGCCGGATTTGATCGCGCCTGCGGCGCGGTCGCCAATCTTTAGAAAACTCATCAGGCCGCTGGATGTCCCGCCACCGCTTAGCTTTTCTCCTTCGCCGCGGATGCTGGAAAAATTGGTACCAACCCCCGACCCGTATTTGAATATGCGGGCCTCGCGGATCCATAGATCCATGATACCGCCGTCATTCACGAGGTCATCTTCCACGCTGAGGATAAAGCATGCATGCGGCTGTGGGCGCTCATAGGCCGACGTGGATTTCTTGAGACTGCCGTCAACAGGGTCAACAAAATAGTGCCCCTGGGGTTTTCCCTTGATACCATAGCTCTCATGCAGGCCCGTATTGAACCACTGGGGACTATTCGGCACGCATGCCTGGTTCAGAATACAATAGACCAGTTCCTCATAAAAAACCTGGGCGTCCTTGGGGCTCGAAAAATAGCCGTAGCGCTCGCCCCACAGCCGCCAGCAGTTGGCCAGGCGGTGTGCTACCTGTCTGATCGAAGTTTCGCGGCCCGTGGTGCCGTCCTTTTGGGGTACGCCGGCCTTGCGAAAGTATTTTTGGGCAAGTATATCGGTAGCGATCTGGCTCCATTGTCTCGGCACCTCGACATTGGTCATTTCAAATACCACTTCCCCGCTTGGGTTGCGGATGACAGACGTCCGGTAATCGTATTCGAACTGATCGAAAACGTCTATTCCGTCCTTGGTAAAGCGACGGGTGAACTGCAAGCCGCTTACATGCTTTTTATTTGTCATAAGGTTAGTAAACTAATATTTTTGAATGTTAAGGAATTATTACCAGGGGAAGACGAAAGTATTGGGAACGAATGATATTTCTGTTGGCGAAATATTAACAAATTGTGGAAAAAGCTGTGCATTTTTTTTGAATTGCAGCGTGGCATTGGGTTCCTTGATTTTTGCACACCTTTTTCCCGTTTTTCGATTAAGTTTTTTTGGGTGAATCAGAAAAAAAAATTATCCAATAAGAGCCACCGTATTTTTACGCACGCGTGTCACCAATATAACAACCGCGCGGGCCTTTGGTTGTGCGCGTTTTTCGTGCAGTCTGGATAAAGCCAAAACTTTTTTGCATTTTTGTATAATGCCAACGGCAATGAAATGAAGCAAACCATCTACCAGTCACTCACCGAGAAAAAGAAAGCCCAGCAAAAGTCTTTTGCCGTTCTGGTTGACCCCGACAAGGTAAACGCTCCCCAAATCGACGAGCTCGCCCGGATGGTGATGGATGCCCATGTCGACTATCTGCTGGTCGGCGGCAGCCTGGTCATCTCCAACCACCTCGACGAAGTCGTCCAGCAGATCAAAAAAAACTGCCAAATACCTGTCATACTCTTCCCCGGAACCCCTTCGCAGGTTTCGCGCTTTGCCGACGCCCTGCTCTATCTATCGCTGATCTCGGGGA
>Ga0070731_10001632_pt1 | contig 22749 bp, 15 predicted proteins | sample Coa_R1_2_FD_66448 | JGI IMG/M metagenome (GOLD analysis project Ga0070731, IMG submission 66448) | Surface soil microbial communities from Centralia Pennsylvania, which are recovering from an underground coalmine fire - Coalmine... | ecosystem: Environmental > Terrestrial > Soil > Unclassified ... | reverse complement strand
CCGGCGTGCTATTTCCCCCGAGCGCAGCGCGGTGCCAGACCGGAAGATATCCGGCTGACGGAAGCCGGTTACCGGTCGGGGGGAGTGTACAAGTCCGCCACCCGGTTACTCCGGTAAGTGGATGCCCCCGGAGTCTCCAGCACGTACACGATTTTTCCCTCCGGCGTCACTTCGATGGTCTTCGATCTGAAGGTGTCGTCAGTCTTGACGAATCCCACCGTGAAGTGATAATTGCCATCGCTCAACCGCTGCGCCGCTCCCATCACCGGCGCGTACCCGCCGAGGTCGGCATTCACCATCAGGGTTGCGGTGCGGGACTTCTCGTCAATCTTCCAGACCTGCCCGCGTGAATTCGGATCCTTATCCGTCTCTTTGCCGTCTTTGTCTTTCACCTTCTCCACCCGCCTCTTGCCGTTGTCCAAGAGCACCAACATGTTGGATCCGGGCGGCTCAAACGCGGCATCGTGCTGATAGGAAAACCAGGGTTTAGGTTCTTTGGAGTCGGTTTTGAAGTCTCCGTCCTGGCCCAGCCGCCAGAGCACCTTCCCGCTGCCCTTGCCATGGTCGTAGTCGATTTTGATGATCCAATCCTGTTCCGGCATGGAAAGCGTCAAATTGCCATCCTCGCGCGTATAGGACACGGCGTTGCCGTGCAGCCAGTCATTGGCAGTGTCGGTCAGGTACACGGGCGCGCACGCCATGTTGCCGCCCGGCGCGTGGCAATGGCTGTCGCCTTTGGCCTTGCGTGCCAGATCCAGGTGGTCGAAAGCGTTCCAGGCCCACTTCAACTGCATGTCTTCGTCCAGGTCGATGATTATGGTTCCGGCGATATTCACGGGATCGTCCGAGTCCTGGGCGCCAGACGGAATCACGCGCTCCAGTGTCCCGATGGCGATGATATGCCCGTTCGCCAGTCCGATCGCGTCGTGGTGAAAGCCGGCCACGCACTGCTGCCCGTTCGGTTTACAGATCGACTTGATCCCCATCATCGGCTCGAGCTGCTCGGCGATGCGCGGCATGTCGGTCTCCCGCAGCGTGTGTCCCACCATATCGACCACGGCGAGGGTGGTGTTCTCCGGGCCGTTACCGAAAACCAGGAACCTCCCGCCCGGGAGCATCCGGGTAGCCGATCGGTCCGCTGCGGGAAGGTACCAGACCACATTCCCCTCGGTATCGGTCGCAAATGAAGCCAGCTTCGCCCTGGCCGGTCCAAGTTGCGGTGATAGGAACACAACGAACGGTTCGTACTGGCTTGCCGCGTCGCCATGCGGAACCGCGACGCTGAACTCCCCGAAAGCCTCATCCAACAGGCCCGTGTGGAAGGGAACTGTCGGTCCAGCCGTCACGTTGCCGCCATTCAGAACCTCGGCGTGAAGACTGTATTCTGAGTCGGCGCGCATGCCGGCAATGTATAAGTTGTTTGTCCGCGATGCCAGGCACGGACTCGGCCCGGTGTGCCGCACGGTCGCCTCGCCCTGCCGCTGGAAAGCGACCCGGAACTGGCTGTTCTCCGGGCACGCCGGAAAGCTGAACAGCGCAATTAGGGGATTGGAAGTGTGGGCCACGACAGGTGTCTGCCCGGTTGCCCGCGGAGTGATCAAGAATGGCATTTCCGCTTCACTGGTCTGCTTGGTCTTGGTATTGAGCACGGTAACTTTGATGCGCGCCTCATGCTCGAACAATTCGGGCTGCCAGGCGAAAGCGGACTGCCGGCCGAAGTCGTGAACAATGTGGAAACGGCCATCTCCACCGGCCACACTGAAGCGATATCGCAGCAAGGGGGCGTATTTCTCTCGCTGGCCCTCGTCCTTCGCGACAGCCGAGATGCCGATCACCGTCCCGACAGGCTGGGGAGAGGAGCGATCGGTGGAGATCTGAACGCTGGGGACGGCCCAGCAGGCACTAACGGCGGCAGCGATCCAGCACAGCAACTGGGTTGTTCGGTGCATATTGGCAAAGTATGACACACGTGTAAAACCGTTCGTGCGTGACGATTCCACGATTCCAGAACTCAGCGCGCTAGCAGTCTCTGGCCGCGGGCCCGGCGGACTCAGGCTTCCACTCTCGAGCCACGCGGTCCTTTGGCTTCAACGCAACAAACTTGTATATACAGATCTCGCCGCGATGCCGCCAGTGCTGGCGTTATCGCGCCAGCACACGCGGTTTTCGGGAGATTTGAGGATGCGCGTCCCAGGGGTGAAGCTTTTTGAAAGCCTGGCAACCGGATAAAGCCCCAGCCAGAATCACACAACACAGTACCGAGAAGACTAGCAATCGTCGCATTTTGGTTAGGCTCCCAAGTATACAGTCATTTCAGATTAACTTTGGATATCTGCGACAGAATCATCACCGGTTCCGCGCTGTGGAACCGCCTGCGGTGACGGCGGGATGTCACGATTTCTGGCTTCCTGTTGACGGCTCTTTCGGGTCGTCGCGGCGATCCGGGATCGCTACCTCGATAACCGTGCGACGCGCTTGCATCAACTCCTCCAGATCTTCCGGACGCATGGGGGCTCCCATCAGAGCGGCGAACTCCAACATCGCGCAGAGTAAGATTTTGGACAACCTGTAAGGTAAAGGCATGGATCCTCCCAATCGTTGTTTTGTTGCGGCAAACTGCGCCGGAACTAACGGGAACGACTACGCGATGGGAGGCGCCCGGCCGATGGCGGGCCGAAGAAAAACCGGCCGGGGTGCGGCAGAAACTTCGCCGGCTGAAAACACTCGGCACACATTCGCGAGGACCAGAAATCCGAGCGGAACAAGGACGGCCAGGAGAAGGCCCGAGCCGGCAGGGACTGCGACGGCAAGCAGGAGGGCCACCACGCAAAGCAGCGCGAGGCTGCGTCGCAACTGAGTGTTGCCTGTCACTACGCCTATTGTAGACAGTACGGAACCACTGTGCAATTCGGTCACCCGGAGAGTGACCACAACGGCATCATGTCCACGGTTATCGGTAGCGTTCTTTGGTTCCTACTGTGCCGATTTGCGCCTTCCTTTCTCTCGGCCCGGCAACGGTGCTTTCGTTGGGGCGGCGATCCCAGTCGCACGCAGCTTCGCAATCCGGCTGATGAGCTTCACCGGAACCGGTTTGGTGAGTGGGAAATGGACCGTCCCCTTTCGCAGCTCATAGCCCCCGAGCTCATCTTCGAGCGACGCGAAGAACGTCCCCGATGCGGCAAACAGCGAATAGTGTTCCTTGAAGGCGGCGAAATACAGCATCGGCTTTCCGTACAGCTTGTATCCGGGCATGCGATACCCGATGCCCTCCACTGCGTCCGGAACCGCTCTCCTAATCGCGGCGCGAACCTGTTCGAGCTTCGGCCGCACCGCCTCGGGTTGCGCGGCAATGTACTCGTCAATCGACCGGGGAACGCTTTGCTTCATACCCTCATATTAAGCTCGCGGCGCTAACGAGCCTTCGGTTTGCTGCAAATGCGCCCACTTGGCTACCGCCTGCCCCGGTCACTTGGTAAGTACCGCCCTTTAACGTTCCGGGCGTCAAAGTTGCCTGGTAGATCATTCTCCCAGGTTCGAGCCAGAAAGCATTAGGGTGGCCTGCGTGCGCGTTATTTCAAGCATCGACTACCCAAGATCGACCACCCATTGGCTTGCGGAGCGGCTGGGAGTATACTGACCCAGAAGCCGGGAGCCACAGCGGACCTCCCGCTTCATGAGGAGGGCGTATGGTTGCATCGCTTTCATTCCGAGGCTCCACCCTGCTCCTAATACTGGTACTCTCCTGTGCCGTTCCCGTCCCGGTGCGTGGCCAATGCAACTCATGCCTTTCCTTACCCACCGACACCTGGGGCGGCGGCACAGGCAATTGGAGCAGTTGCAACTGGTCCACCGGATGCCCGCCCTCAAGCACCCAGGATTGTATCTTTACCGGCGGTTCCGTCGTGACAGACGACACCGCCGGTCTCTGCAATAACTTCACCTTGGCCTCGGGCGATACCCTGACCATCGGCACGCCCAGCGCGACGACCGCTTATTTGGATCTCTTCGGCACGAACATTGGCAACAGCGGCGTGATCACCTTGACGCAACTGTCGTATATCAGCCTGATCTCGGGTGCCCTCGTGCAACTAAGCGGCGGCGGGACCATCACGCTGACGACCAGCAACAATAGCATCGGAGGGTCGCCCGGATTGGGGCCAACTCTTCAGAACGTGGACAATACCATCCAGGGCCAAGGCTCCATCGGAACCGGCATGGCCTTAATCAACCAGAAGACGATCACTGCCAGCGGAGGAACGCTCATAATAGAACCGACCGGGATGACAAACTCCGGCCTGGTGCAGGCAGCCTCTGGCGCCACACTGGAGTTCGCCGGCGCATTCACGATCAACAACAGCGGTGCAACCATCCAGGCCTTGAACGGCTCGACCGTGATGTTCGGCAGCGAAGCCATTTCCGGCGGAACCGTCACCTCGATCGGAACTGGGTTTTTCGAAACGCTGCCGGGTGGGGCAAGTCCCACGCTCAGCGGGTTGACTTTCTCGGGCAAGTACACCATTCCATCCGGCGCCGGGATTTTTCTCCTCGGCACGATTAACAACATCGGGGTCTTCCAGACGCAAGGACAACTGTCGATGGCTGGCGTCACAACCCTCCAGGGGAGCGGCTCGGTGAACATACAGCCGGGCGGCTCCCTGCAAGCATCCAACGGCGGGACACTCACGAATCAACAGCTAATACATGGAGCCGGAACGATCTCTGCCCTTCCGCTCGTCAATCAGGGGACTATTCGGGCCGATAACAGCTCGGCTCCACTTTTCCTTTCCCAAGGCACCACTACGAACACGGCGACACTGGAGGCCACCTCGGGCGGCACGCTGGAGATCGCGAACACCCTCAACAATACCGGCGGCACGGTACTCGCTGCAAACGGCTCCACAGTCATTCTGTCCGGCACTCTGAACGGAGGCATGCTCAAGACGAACGGTACGGGCGTGCTTGAATGTGAGGGTGGAACCCTGGATGGCACGGTGAACGTTCCGACCAACGCCGGATTATTAAGCGTCCCAAATAACTATGATCTGTATGCGAAGGGCACTATCCGCAACACCGGCACGATCGCGCTCGGCGGCAACAGCTCTCTGATCAACCAGCAGCCGCTCACGCTGACTGGCTCGGGGAAACTCACCATGAGCTCAAGCACTATTTTTGGACAGGGCAACACTTTCACGAATCAGAGCACTATCGAGGGTTCGGGAACGATCGGAGACTCCAATCCGATGCCCATCACGAACTCCGGAACGATCATGGCCAACCAGACGACTCCCCTCTACATCGTGTCCAATTCGACCGGTTTCACGAATAACGGTAAGCTGGTGGTCGCGAGCGGCAGCACGCTGATCGTCCAGGGCGTGTTCAACACTCTCTCCAACGGCACGTTGACCGGAGGAACTTACTCGGTCACAGGCACATTGGAAGTTCCGAACGCCATCACCACCAATGAAGCAAATATTACTCTAACCGGTGCGCCGGCCCAGATTCTGAACAGTTTGACCAACACCAGTGCCCTCGCTACGCTGGGCGTGAACGGGGCGAAAGGCACACTCGCGCTGCAGAGCGGGCAAAGCCTGTCCACCTCCACGAGCTTCCGAAACACCGGTACGGTTAGCGTTGCGGCCGGTTGCGCATTTCAGGTTGGTGGAACTTTCACCCAGGCCGGTGGAACCACCACCGCGACCGGCGCCCTCACCGCGGCTTCGGGGCTGCGCATCAATGGCGGAACGATGCAGGGTCAGGGCACGCTGACGGGCGCCGTGACTTCCGGCGGAACGATCATCGCCGGAGATTCCACCACCACGGCCGGCTTGCTGACCGTCGTCGGCAGCTACACGCAGAAGGCCGCCGGATCCCTCGACGTCGCGATCGGAAGTACGGCGCCCGGAACCGGGTACAGCCAATTGGCGGTTTCTCACGGAGTCAGCCTGGGCGGCACTCTCAATATCGCGCTCACTGGAGGCTTCGTTCCAGCCATCGGTGATACCTTCACGATTGTGAGCGGGAAGGCGATAACGGGACAGTTCTCTACCGTCAACGGAACGAGCATCAACTCTGGTGAACACTTCCAGGTCAACTACGGCGGAGCAACGGTGACGCTCACGGTCGTCTCCGGAGCAGCGTAGCCCTGATGACCAAGACGTCTCCGGTTGTGCCCAAAGCGGCGCTCCCGGAGATGGCGGAAGCAGCGAACTCACACATTGACTGGCCCGGATTTCGCGGACCCCGACGTGGCTTACATTGCGCCTGACCGAAAAGTGCAAGGCTCCCTGGACCTCACCGCTGCGGCTGTGAACGCCGGAGCTTCGGCGAATTACAATCTCGATGGCACCGGAATTGGCATTGCCATTCTGGACAGCGGGGTAAACCTGGTAACGGATCTGAAGAGGCCACGCTCGGCGTATTTTTCCACGGTTGGGACGATCAGTTCCGCCGCACGCAGACCATGGTGATGTCGTCGGATTGCGGTGCTCCGGCGGTAAAGGCCAACAAGCGAGCGTTCATTGTATCGACGATTTGACGGGGTGATAGCCGCGCCGCGCCCGACAGGATTTCCACCACCCGCTCATCATTGAACTGTTCCTCTTCCTGGTTATTGGCTTCGGGGACGCCATCGGTGAAGAGGAGCAGCCCGTCGCCGGCGCCGAGTTGCGCCGTCGCGCCATCGTACTTGTTCCACGGGAGAAGGCCGAGCGGTGTGCCGCCCCTGGCCTCCAGCGGTGTAACCTCGCCGGTGGCCGCGATCCGGAATGGCGCATTGTGCCCGGCATTTGAGTAGCGTAATTCCCCGGTTCGCGTGTTCAGGATTCCGTAAAAGCAGGTCGCGAACATGGAAGACGAGTTATCACTTCTGAGGATGCGGTTCACTTCCGCCATGCAGTCCTCAGGCGCCAGGCCCCGCAGCGCAACCGACTTGACATGGGTGTGAGTCATGGCCATATAGAGCGCAGCGGGTGTTCCCTTGCCGGAGACGTCGCCGATCACGATTCCCAACTCGTGCTCGTCGATCAGGAAGAAATCGAAAAAATCTCCACCCACCGCCCGCGCTGACGTCATTTGCGCGTGGATATCGAAATCCGCCCGGCCAGGGAATGGAGGGAACTCGCGCGGCAGCAGGGATTGCTGAATTTTTCGCGCGGTGTCCAACTCTCTCTCAATGGCGGTCAACTGCTCGCGATAGCGCGCCGCATCCACCATCTCCGCGCACATCAGGGAATTCTCGATCGCCGCGGCGGTCTGCAGGGCAATAGTGTTGAGCAACTTCAGATCCGCCGCCGTGTACGGAACGCCCGCGTCATTAATGAGCACGATCACGCCGTGCGTGCGTTGTTTGGCGCGGAGAGGTGCGAGAATCAGGCATCGGAACGGGGACGCGCCGCTGATTGGGGCCTCGCTTGAACCGCCCCCCACCATGGCCCCGACATTGAGAATCTCGGCGACCCCGCGCTCCATAACGGAATCCGCGTAGGTCGAATCTGCCTCCGGCAGGGCGTCCTCCTCGCCGAATTTCGCAGTGTAATGCAGCGGATCGCTGGCCTTGTCCCTGACCAGAACTCCGCCGGACGTGGCGGCGATCAGCCGGTGGGCTTGGGCCAGCGCCGAGCGGCTGACGGCCGACAACTCCAGCAGGGCTGTCAATTCCTCGGAAAGTTCGTCGATCAGGTGAATCTCGCGGTAGAGATGCAGCACCTCACCGGCGAGTGCCCGCCGTTCCACCTCCTTTGCCACCAAATGCCGCAACAGGGACCCAAGCGCCTCGGCGCTCGCCCGCGGACCGGTGACGCATCCCAGCGTGCCGCCGTTGGATGCGATCGGAACGCGGCTCAGGCCGTCGCGTGCCCCCATTAACAGGTTTCCCGCAGCGTCTTCGATACCCAGGGGACCTTCCATCGCGCTCATCAGCGCGGTTACGGACGCCACCGCGCCAGACTTCGCGCCCAACATTGTTTTTAGACTCAAGCTGGCCATTTTAGCCCTCAGATTCGGAGTACCGAGCGCGCCTTTTCGAGCAACGCGTCCGGATCGAACGGTTTGGTCATGTACGTGTCGGCGCCTGCTTCCCGGCCCCGCTGGCGGTCGAATTCCTGGCCTTTCGCGGTCAGGAGCACGATGTAGGTGCCGTTCAACCGATCCTCGTGCTTGACCGCGCGGCACACATCGAAGCCGTTCTTCTTCGGCATCATCGCATCGAGCAGGACCAGCTCAGGCCGTTCCTCGCGGATGGTCTCTAAGGCCTGCTCGCCATCCACCGCCGTGAGCAGTTCCACGCCCTCGTCCTCCAGTTCCTCGAGCGTCTGCTGGATCAACGTTCGCAAATGTGGCTCATCGTCAACGATCAAAACTTTCATATCTTCACTGGTGATAGATCAGAAACAGCACGTTTTCGAGACCCTTTTCGAACCGCAGCGAGCGAACGGCCTCCTGCCGGCCGGAGAGCAAAGAGTTCAGAATAATCACGTCGGGCTTGGCGGCGACTGCACTGGCTACCAGTTCGGAGCCATTGGATTCGACGACCTGATAGCCGCCCTCATTCAGCACCTGCGTGAGCGTGCGCACGGCGGAGGCGTCTTCATCCACAATCATGACCTTCTTGTGCGACTTGCCCTGATCGAGAAGCTGGCCGACCTCGTGGAACAGCGTCGGGGTGTCGATCGGCTTGGTGAGATAGCGGTCCACGCCGATCCGGTAGCCGCGCTCCTTGTCCTCCACGATGGAGAGGATGATGATCGGGATGTCCATGGTGGCGGGATCGTTCTTCAGCACGGCGGCCACATCGAAGCCGTTCATCTCCGGCATCATCACGTCCAGCACCACCAGGCCGGGCTTCTCCTCCCGAATCCGGTCCAGCGCCTCGCGGCCGTCCGCGGCCAGGCGCACGGTGTAGCCCGCCTCCGTGAACTCCTGGTGCAATAGCGAGCGGATATTCGCGTCGTCATCCACCACCAGAATGGATCTTGCGTTGGGCTTCTGGCTGGCGACCCTGTCGCGCAACTGCCGCACCAATGATTCGAGGCTCTGCGGGCGCTCATCGGTCTTCGCGGCGGCCTGCGCCGGGATCGTGAAAAAGAACGTGCTGCCTTTGCCCAACTCGCTTTCCACCCGCATCCGGCCGCCGTGATGCTCGACGATTTCCTTGCAGATCGGCAGGCCGAGGCCCGTGCCGCGCGGCTTGTCGGTCAGCGTGTCGCCCACCTGCTTGAATTTCTCAAAGACCTTTTCATGATCCGCAGCCGCAATGCCGATACCGGAATCTTTCACGGCGACGATGACCTCCCCGTCGCCGGCCCGCGCCGCAACCGTAACGGCCCCGGCCGGCGTAAACTTCACCGCATTCGAAATCAGGTTGATCACCACCTGGATCAGCCGGTCTTTGTCCCCGGTGATAGCGGGCAGGTCGCCCTCCACGTTCTTCACCAGTTGCACGGGCTTGCCCTCGAACAGCGACGTCGTGGCCGCAACCGCGCGGTCGATCAATTCCGAGACCGAGAGCGTCCCCATGTTCCAGGTGAACTTGCCCGCCTCGATCTTGGCGAGATCCAGCACGTCGTCGATCAGTTGGGTGAGGCGCTGGCCCTCCGCGACCACCACGCTCAGGTTTTCGAGAACCTGCTGCTTGGCCTGGTCGATCTTGCGATCCCCACCGGGAATCAGCGGCAAGAGACGCTCTTCGAGCCGACGCCGGATGATCTTGGCGAACCCGAGCACGGAGGTGAGCGGCGTGCGCAACTCGTGGCTGACCGTAGAGAGGAAGGAGCTCTTGGCGGCGTCGGCTTCTTCCGCCTGCATGCGGGCCTGCCGCGTTTCCTCGAAAAGACGCGCATTGTGGATGGCGACGCCCACCGCGGAAGCGATCGTCGAAAGCAGCTTCTGATCCGCCTCCGAGAAGCGGCCCGCTTCTTCGGTGGTCTGGACGCTCAAAACGCCGATCGTCTCGCCGCCCGCAGGAATCGGCACGCCCAGATACGACGCGGAGGGTCGCCCCATGCGCTGGACTCCGAGGCTCGCGATCTTACCGCCCACATCTTCATTGATCAGCAACGGCTGGCCGGTGCGAATGATTTGCGAGGTCAATCCCGGGCCGAGCGGCCTCGGCTTGATAACGTCCCCGTGCGCAAACGGGAAGTTGATCGTCATCGCGTCGCGATCGAGCAGCGCCACGTAGGCCATGGGCGCCTGGAACAGGTCGCGCATCTGCTCACCGACCAACTGGATCACGCTATCCAGGTCCAGCTTGGCGGAGATCGCCTGCGAGATGCGGTTGATGGTGGCCAGCTCCGCGGCGCGCTCGCGCGCCATCCTGTAGGCGCCCGCATTATCCAGCGCGATAGTCGTATAGGAGGCCAGGCTCTGCAACAGGTTCAGGTGCTGTTCGGTATACGCGTTCTTCCGGAAGCTCTGCACGCTGATGACGCCCAGCACCCGGTCCTGGGCGATCAACGGCAGGTAGATCAGAGACTCGGGCGGCTGGGCCATGGTGCCATCCTCGAGCTTCCCGCCGCCATGCTCATAGGACTGGATGTACTTCGAATATTCCCGCTCCACGTCGTTCACCAGCACCGGCTTGCGATTTTCGATGCACCACACCGCGAACTGGTTCTTGTCCTTCATATCGCGGGTATACGGGGCGTAGCGCTTGCCGTTTTCGACGGCGAGCGTGTACTCAACGAGCTGCTTTTCGGGCCGGTACAGGCCCACGCCGAAGATTCCGGCATCGAGCATCTGGTTCACCCGCTCGTAAAGCTTGAACAGGATCGTCTCCAGGTCCAGCGATGCAGTAATCTCGCGGCCGATATCGCTCAAATCGCTGATTTCGCGGGTCCGCTCGGCAACGGTCGCTTCCAGCGCTTTCGCCTGCGCGGCGAGCTTCTCCATGTTGCGCCGGGACTTTTCGCGCTCGTGCAAGACCAGGCCGCGTCGCGCGCCGATACCTGTAAATAGGAGCAACAGCCCATAGAGCGCGTAGGCCAGATTACTCCGGTACCAGGGAGGCAGGATGGAAAAAGCGTAAGCGCCTTCCTCACTCATCTGCCCTTCAAAGCTGCGCGCCCGCACGCGGAAGCGGTAGGAGCCTGGCGAAAGGCTGCTGAAGTTGGCTTCGTGCTGCTTGCTCCAATCCCGCCAATCCCTGTCCGCGCCTTCCAAAAAATATTGGTACTCGGTCTGATCCTCATCGCCGAGCAAGGGAGCAGCGAAGGCAAACAGCAGCGAATTGCTGGCCCAAGGCAAACGCGGCCGCTCCTGAGGAGGCGCCGCATCGCCCTCGAACACTGCGGCGCCGGAAAACGGGCGCACGCTGCGTACCAGGGCCGGAAAGGGCAGACGGGCTGTGTTCCTGGACCGCGGATCGAACAGGAACAGACCATTGCTGCCGGAAACCAGAACCCCGCCGGCGTTTGCAGCGCTTACGCTGGTGAAATCGAACCTGGTAAGGCCTCGGGGGCTCTCCTCGTCCAGGCGGTAGCTGCCGTCCGGATTGCGCCGGAAGATGCCCACGCGGCTCCCGTGCGGCGGCGCTTCGTTGATCGACCAGATATCGCCATTGGGAAGTTCCCAAAGATGCGTTTCTTTATGGCCTAGCCCGGCCTCTACGGGCAGATAGAATCGGTCGTCGCGGACGAATTTCCCAGCTTTGCTATCCCACCGGAAAATGCCGCCGTGGCTGAATGCTGTGGCGAAAATCTGGCCGGCAGCCCACGTCGTCTGCATGTCTTCTTGAGGAACTCCCTCGTTCGCGGAAAGCACTTGCATCCGAGCGCCACGAACTCCGGACTCCGTTGGTTCAAAGCGCAGGATGACGCCCGTCGAGGCGGTGGCGGCCCACAGCGCTCCAGAGGCGTCCTCCGCGAGGAAACCCACGGTATGCGGCTTGGTTTCCACGCGGCCTTCATCGATCCACTTACCCGTCTCCCACCGCATGGAGGACAGAAAGTTTGGATGGCCAACGTATACCCGGTTTGGATACTTGCGCGACTGCATGAGGACACGAGCGGACTCGTCCGGGCCAGTCAGCGCGGGGAGTGCGGGCGTTACGGTATCGCCCTTGATGCTCATCACGCCATAGTCAGTGGCGGCCAGCGGTTGGTCCGGTCTTTGAGCGGTGGGATCATGGAAGACCCACAGGCTGGTGCTTCTAGTCGCCGGGGTGGCCAACGCGTGACCCTCTAAGATTCCGGTCGCGGCGTTCGGTGCGAATCGTAGCAGTGGGGTGCCGCCCCCATCAACGGCGCCATACACCGCTCCGGGCACCAGAGCGGCATCCCCGATATATCCGCGGGACAGAACCGATACCGGTGAGTTCAGCCCAATCCGGCTAAGTTGGATTGGGAACACAAGCCACAAAGCGCCATCCGGATCCTCATAGGCCCGGCGCGGGCCGTTGTCTGGCAGCCCGGACTCCTTGTCGAGAATGCGGCGCAGCCGCCCATTATGATCAATGATCACGGCGCCGCCGCGCGCCGTGGTGATCGCGTAGCCGCCGTCTGCGAGTGCGATGGCGCCAGAAGTGGTGTTCTTTTTCAGGTAATCGTCCGCTTCAGTGGGAAACGCCGTAACCGTGCGGCCGTCGTAGAGCCTCAGGCCCTGGCCGGGCGCGACGATGAGCAGGTGCGTGTCATCCCAACCATAAAGATTCGCGTGCCCTGGCTCGTTAAATCCTTGGCCGCCGGGCAGGCTCCGCAATTCCTCACCCACCACCTCCTCAAGCCCCGCTCCTCTCTGGCAGGTGTAGACACGCCCTTGAATGGCCGCCAGAGCCGAGAATTCGGTCTGGGTTGTCCACACATGCATGTGCGTACCGTCCCAGCGCCACAGTTGCTCCGCCGATTGAAAGAAAGTCCCTTGCGGCGTGAAAACAATCTCCCAGACGATGCCGAAGCTGCGGCGGCCGTTGGGAAGGCGGTCCTTCAGCGACACATACTTCAATGTGCCGGCCGAATCCGGTTCGAGATAGCCGAAGTCTCCCCGCTCGCCAACCCAGATCTTCCCCTGGCCGTCCATGACGAGGGCACCAACCCCCGATGCGGAGGTCGCAATGCCGCGCCAGGTCGATCCATCGTACTGCTGGATTTCAGGAGTAGCGCCAGCGAGGTAGAGCAGTCCCCGCCGGTCCCGCAACATGAGGGAGGAGGTGCCGCCGGTGAAGTCCGTGTTGTAATTCCGGATCAGCGGGATACCGGAGATTTCACGCGGCTCCGCCGGGACCACCGGGGCGGCCGCCAGAACGGCCAGCCCCAGCGCGAACCATCGCAGCGCGCGGTTCCTCATCTTTGCTCAGATCCCCAGCACCGAGCGCGCTTTCTCCAGCAGCGCGTCCGGATCGAACGGCTTGGTCATATACGTATCGGCGCCCACTTCCTGCCCCCGCTGACGGTCGAATTCCTGGCCTTTGGCGGTCAGCAGAATGACATAGGTGCCGCTCAACCCGTCTTCGTGCTTCACCGCGTGGCACACATCGAAGCCGTTCTTCTTCGGCATCATCACGTCGAGCAGAACCAGGTCAGGATGTTCCTCGCGGATGCTCTCCAAGGCCTGTTCGCCATCCGCCGCGGTGAGCAGTTCCACGCCCTCGTCTTCCAACTCCTCGAGCGTCTGCTGGATCAGCGTCCGCAGATGCGGCTCATCGTCCACAATCAGGATCTTCATAAGTCACTTGTCGTAGATTAAGAATAGAACGTTCTCCAAGCCCTTTTCAAAACGCACCGAGCGAACGTCGTCCTGGCGAGAGGACAGCATCGAATTCAGAATAATAATGTCGGGCTTCGCGGAAACAGCGGTGGCCACCGCTCCGGCGCCATTGGATTCGACCACCTGGTAGCCGCCCTCTGTCAATACCTGTGTGAGCGTGCGCACCGCGGAAGCATCCTCATCCACGATCATGACCTTCTTATGCGACTTGCCCTGATCGAGCAGCTCGCCGACTTCGTGGAAGAGCATGGCGGTATCGATCGGCTTGGTGAGGTAACGGTCCACGCCGATCCGGAATCCGCGCTCCTTGTCCTCCACGATGGATAGAATGATGATGGGAATGTCCATGGTGGTGGGATCGTTCTTCAGCACGGCGGCCACGTCGAAGCCGTTCATCTCCGGCATCATCACGTCCAGCACCACCAGGCCGGGCTTCTCTTCGCGGATGCGCTCCAGCGCCTCGCGTCCGTCGGCGGCCTCGCGCACGCTGTAGCCGGCGTCGGTGAATTCCTGGTGCAGCAGCGAGCGGATATTCGCGTCGTCGTCGACCACCAGAACCGATTTGGTGCGCGGCTTGTGGCTCGAGACTTTCTCGCGCAAGCGGCGCACCAGCGATTCCAGGCTCATGGGGCCGGATGCCGCCTCCGCCTTCACCAGCGCGGGCAGCGCGAACGAGAATGTGCTGCCTTTGCCCAGCTCGCTGTCCACCCAAATCCTTCCGCCATGATGCTCCACGATTTCCTTGCAGATCGGCAGGCCCAGGCCGGTGCCGCGAGGCTTGTCGGTTAGGGTATCGCCGACCTGTTTGAATTTCTCGAAGACCTTTTCGTGATCCGCCGGCGCAATGCCGATGCCGGAGTCCGTAACGCTCACCGTGATCTCGTCGCGGCCAGCGCGCCCGGTCACCGTCACCGCGCCGGTAGGGGTGAACTTGGACGCATTAGAGATCAGGTTGATCACCACCTGGATCAGCCGGTCCTTATCGCCGTTGATGACGGGCAGATCGTCTTCCACGTTCTTCACCAGTTGCACGGGCTTGCCCTCGAACAGAGAACTGGTGGCCATCACCGCGCGGTCGATCAGCTCGGCAACCGAAACCGTCGCCATATTCCAGGTGAACTTGCCCGCCTCGATCTTGGCGAGATCCAGCACGTCGTCGATCAGTTGCGTGAGCCGCTGGCCCTCCGCTACGACCACGCCAAGGTTTTCCAAAACCTGCTGCTTGGCCTGGTCCACCTTGCGGTCCCCGGCGGGAATCTGCGGCAGGAGGCGCTCTTCCAGGCGCCGCCGGATGATCTTGGCGAATCCGAGCACGGAGGTGAGCGGCGTGCGCAGCTCGTGGCTGACCGTCGAGAGGAAGGAACTCTTCGCCGCGTCGGCTTCTTCTGCCTGCAGGCGGGCCTGCCGCGTTTCCTCAAAAAGGCGCGCATTGTGAATCGCGACGCCCACGGCTGAAGCGATGGTCGAAAGCAGCTTCTGGTCAGCCTCGGTGAATCGGCCAGACTCCTCGGTCGTCTGGACGCTCAAAACGCCGATGTTCTCGCCGCCTGCGGGGATCGGCACGCCCAGGTAGGATTCGGCGCGAAGCCCGAGGCGCTGGATTCCCATGCGTGCGCTCGATTCGTCGACATCCTCATTGATCAGAAGCGGCTGCCCGGTGCGGATGATCTGCGACGTGAGGCCCTCGCCGTACGGTAGGGATTGTGTCGTTTCTCCGTGCGTATAGGGAAAATTCACTGTCATCGTCGCGCGATCGAGCAGCGCCACGTAAGCGATGGGCGCCTTGAACAGCTCGCGCACCTGGTCGCCCACCAATTGGATCACGCTATCCAGATCCAGCTTGGCGGAGATGGCCTGCGTGATGCGGTTGATGGTCGCCAGTTCCGCGGCCCGCTCCCGCACTTCTTCCTCCCGCTCCTTCACCATCCGGTAAGCGCCGGCGTTGTCCAGCGCGATCGTGGTGTAGGAGGCCAGGTTCTGCAGCAGGTTCAGATGCTCTTCGGTATACGCGTTCTTCCGGAAGCTCTGCACGCTGATGATGCCCAGCACCCGGTCCTGGGCGATCAAAGGCAGGTAGATCAGGGACTCCGGCGGTTGCGCGATGGTGCCGTCTTCGAGCTTCCAGCCGATATGCTCATAGGACTGGATGTACTTCGCATATTCCCGCTCGACATCGTTCACCAGCACCGGCTGGCGGTTCTCCACGCACCACACCGCGAACTGGTTCTTGTCTTTCATATCGCGGGTGAATGGCGCGTAGCGCTTGCCGTTCTCGATGGCGAGCGTATACTCGATGAGCTGCTTTTCCGGCCGGTATAAGCCCACGCCGAAGATTCCGGCGTCCAGCATCTGGTTCACGCGCTCGTAGAGCTTGAACAGGATCGTCTCCAGATCCAGCGATGCCGTGATGTCGCGGCCGATATCGCTCAAATCGCGGATCTCGCGGGTCCGCTCGGCAACTGTGGTTTCGAGCGCCTTCGCCTGCGCGGCGAGCTTGTCCATATTGCGCCGGGCCTTTTCGCGCTCGTGCAGCACCAACCCGCGCCGCGCGCTGATTCCCGTAAACAGCAATAGGAGCGCATAGAGCGCGTAGGCCAGATTGCTCCGGTACCAGGGAGGCAGGATGGTGAAAGCGTAATCGCCTTCTTCACTCATCTTCCCTTCAAAGCCGCGCGCCCGGACACGGAAGCGGTAAGAGCCAGGGGAAAGGCTGCTGAAGTTGGCTTCGTGCTGCTTGCTCCAATCCCGCCAATCCTTGTCCGCGCCTTCCAGAAAATACTGGTACTCGGTCTGATCCTCGTTGCCGAACAACGGAGCGGCGAAAGCAAACAGCAGCGAATTGCTGGCCCAAGGCAAACGCGGCCGCTCCTGAGGGGGCGCGGCGTCGCCGCCGAACACCGCGGCGCCGGAAAATGGTTGGACGCTGCGAATCAGCGCCGGAAAAGGCAGCGGGGCGGTTGAGCTCGATTGCGGGGCCGATAAGAACAAGCCATCGCCGCTCGCCACCAACACGCTGCCGGCGTCCCCGGCGTGCGCATTCGTGAAATCGTACCGGGTAAGGCTCCGGGCACTCTCCTCGTCCAGGCGGTAGCTCCCGTCCGGGTTGTGGCGGAAGATGCCCACGCGGCGCCCGTGCGGCGGCGATTCAGTTACCGACCAGATATCTCCATTGGGAAACTCCACAAGGTGTACCTCAATAACGCCTCGTGCACCCTCAACCGGTAGATAGAATCGGCTGTCAGGGACGAATTTTCCCGCTTTTTCATCCCACCGGAAAATCCCTCCATGCTGGCCCCCCGGCGCGAAGACCTGGCCCGCGGCCCACGTTATGTACACGATGTCGCGGGGGACACCGTCCTTCACCGACAGCGTCTGCATCCTGGCGCCGCGAAGTCCCGACACCGGCGATTCGAAGCGCAGGATAACGCCCGGCGTTCCCGTGCCCACCCACAGCGTACCATTCGCATCTTCTGCGAGGCCGCCCTGCGCGCCACGGGAATTGGTTTCCGCGCGGCCTTCATCGATCCACTTGCCTCCCTCCCACCGCATGGAGGACATGCAGTCCACCTGGCCTATGTATACCCGGTTGGGAAACTTGCGCGACTGGATGACCACATAGGTGCTCTCTGCCTCGCCAGTCCGCCCGGGGAGCGCTGGTGTTACGGCATCGCCCCGAACGCTCATGACGCCGAGATTGGTGGCGGCCAGCAGTTGGTCAATCCCTCGAGCATCGGGATCGTGAAAGACCAGGAGGCCAAACCCCTGGGTCGCGGTGCTGGGCAACGGGTGAACCTCGGGAACACCAGTCGCGTCGTTCCGCGCAATACGCACCACCGCCGCGCCGCCCCCAAAAGGTGTGGCGTACACCGCTCCGTTGAAGAGCGCGGCATCGTTGACCGAGACGCGGCTCAGAACCGACACCGGTGAGTTCAGCCCAACCCGGCTAATGGTCCGCGTGAGCCCGAGCCACAAAGCGCCATCCCCATCCTGATAAGCCGAAATCGGGCCGTCTTCCACCAGCCCCGATTCCTTGCCGATGATGCGGCGCAACCGCCCGTCATGATCGATGATGATGGCGCCGCCGCGCAGGGTTATGATGCAGAAGCCGCCATCCGCGAGCGGGAAGGCCGAGCGCACCCTGTTCGTCTTCAAGTAGTCTTCCGCACCGGTGGAAAACGGGGAAACCGTGTGGCCGTCGTACAACCTCAGCCCTTCGTCCTGCGCGGCGATGAAAACGTGGGTGTCATCCCACGAATAGAGCCGTACCAACCTGGAATGGCTCAGAGCATCGCCCCCCGCGAGCGGCCGCAGTTGGCCGCCGGCGAGTTCTTCGAGGCCAATGCCTAGCTGGCTGGTATAGATGCGCCCGTGGACCTCCGCTAATGCCTGGAACTGATTGGGCGATGCCCAGACCTCGAAGCGCTTGCCATCCCAGCGGAACAGTTGCTGCGGCGACTGGAAGAGAGTCCCTTGCGGCGTGAAAACGATCCGGTGGACCTGTGTGAAGTTGCGGTGCTCCGGAGGAAGCTGGTCCTTCAGCGACACATATTTCAACGTGCCGGCCGCGTCCGGTTCGAGATACCCGAATTCCCCCTCCCCTCCCACCCAGATCCTCCCCTGGCCGTCCATGGCAAGGCTGCGGATAGCCGACGAAGGAGTCGCAATACCGCGCCAGGACGTGCCGTCGTACTGTTCGACGTCCGGGCTGGTCAGGCCCGCGTACAGCATTCCGCGACGGTCCCGCAGCAAGGTCCAGACTTGTCCGGCGCCCATTTCGAGGGTTTCGTAATGCCGGGTCAGTGGGATACCGGAGATTTCACGCGGCTCCGCCGGGGCCGCGGGGCCGGCCGCCAGAAGGGCCAGCACGAACAATCGACAAAGAGAGGTCCTCATTATGGCACAGTGGGGCAGACCATCGTTTTGTGTGGTCTGCCTCAAAACTGGCTAACTATATCACAGAAAACGCAAAACCTATGAACTCGATTAAGAATTCGCCTGTTCCGCGAAGCTGCTGATCGCGGCACTCTCGTCGTCGAATGTCTCCAGCACCGAATCCAGCTTCGTAATTGCGAGTACCTTTTTCACCGGAGCGTTCGGCTTCAGCAATTTCACCGACCCCGAGCTTCTGCGCGCGTGGCAGTAGCAGTTCATCAGTACGCCGAGACCGGCGCTGTCGATGCGGCTCACCGTGCTCAAATCAATCAGCACGCGGCTCTCATTCTGAAGCCGGACGGCATCGAGCACGGCCTGCAGCTCGACCGAGTCCCGCAGAAGCTGCGCAGGCGCCAGAAATCGCAGGACCGCGACGCCGGCTTCGCGGCTGGAGGCGACCGCAGGCAGGCTCAGAGCTTCGATCAACAGCCGCGTTGCGCCCAGTTCCTCGAAGCAATCGTCGCAAGTCAGATAATGGCTTTCGAATTCGCCGGCATCCGGCAGCCTGCGCCGGAGATAGCGCACGATAGTCTCGTCACGGGTTACAGCATCCCTGTGCAGGTCCAAGTTCATACCCTTGAATGACCCGAAACCGCGCGTTGTTTCACTTGCCCGGTGTAAATCGCGCGGAACCTTTCTTTCGCCCGGCACAGAACCACGCGAAACTGTTCATAGCTGAGTCCGAAGTCTTCCAGGATCTCCTGCCTCGACCTTTCTTCGATGTAATAGGCGCGCAGGACCTCGCGGTCGCGGGAGGAGAGCTGCGCCAGGCCCAGCGAAATGGCGTCGCGCATTTCGAACTGTTCGGCGCCGGAGAGCCTGCTGTCGGCCGGCTCCTGGATGGGTTCCGGCATCGCTTCGCCGCGGAAAAGACGCCGGCGGTACTCATATATAATGTTGCGGCAGATGGTGTTCAGGTAGCTGCCCACGGCCGCCGCGTCGCGAACCTTTTCTTCGCGCAGCGCTACCAGAAAACGCTGGAGCGCGTCCTGCACGATGTCATCCAGATCCGCGCAGGCGAACCCTACCTCGTGCGCGACGCGAAAACGAACCTTAGGCCGGAGTGTCTCAATCTCATCTTCTCTGAGAACAGGCATCCGGCCGCATCCTGTAGAATCCGGTAATCTACCAACCGGCTGATTATTATACACGGTACAGATTACCCGAAGCGCCGATGACCAAGCCTTCGTAGGGATTGGCGCCGTCCGGCCCGCACTGAAACTCGCAGAGCGGTATATACATCCACATGGTCATCCCGCCCTTGTTCATGGTCTTCAACTCGTAAACCGTTCCGCTATTGCCCGCGCCGCCGAACGCCGCTGTGCCGTAAAGGTTACCGTTGGCGTCCTGGATCACGGCGGCGAAGGGAAATGCGCCGTCCGACCCCCCGCCCGTGAAACTATGGAGGGTGCTGAAAGTCAATGCCGCTGGTTGCGCGGCTCCATTCGTCTGGGCTTGCGCCCGGGCCGCGGTCACAATCGCCAGTGCCAGCGCCAGTGCCGGCGCGATACTGACTTCACGCAGGCTCGTTCCGAAGGTGCATTCGATGCCCGTCACGTTGGGATCAACTGTAGCGGAAATTGCCGCATTCATACGCTCTCTCCTTGTTCTCCCAGGCCCCGAGTGTTTCTATGGTGGATCGCATCCCCTACTGGTGCAAATATTCTACCAGCCTCGGGCTGGTCGGGCTGCTTAGCGTAAGTCCATGACAATCCTGCCTATTCCACCGTAGCCGGGACGCGCGAGCGCTACTGGAGAGGCTCGAAGTCTATCCGATCGGGTGCTGTCTATCCGATCGGATAGGAATGGGGCATGCTGCCTGGCGCCCAAAAAGCAGCGGAGGCGCGCGTGCGCGACGCGGAAACGGGCCTTAGGCCGGAGTTTCTCAACCCCATCTTCTTGAGAATGGGCACCCGACTGCATCCTGTTGTATGCTGTAATCTGCCAACGGGCTGATAATGATACACGTTCTATGACGATCGAGTCAATTAAAATCGAAAAGGCTGTCTTGCTCAAGGTGAGTGGGCGCATGGACGCCGAGAATGCCGACGAGTTTCGGATTGCGTGCGAAGCTCCGCTAGAGGAAGGCGTGCGGCATGTGATCGCCGACCTGAAGGAACTCCGCTATGTCAGCAGCATGGGGCTGCGTGCCTTCCTGACGGCGGCGCAGTCGCTCCAGGCCCGCTCCGGATCGCTCTCCCTCTGCGGCTTGAGCGGAGTACCCCGGCAGGTCTTTGAAATGACGAACCTGCTCCCCTTGTTCGCGGTATTCGAAACCAGCCAGGAGGCGCTCGCCGCGCTCTAATGCCGCCAGCCCCGGAACGCCTTACACTGCCGGCGCGAATCGAATCTGTCAGGCCGTTTTGCGAGTTCGCCCGCAGCGTCGCGTCCGGGGCGAACTTCAGCGCGGAGGAGTTGGACCGGCTGGATCTGTTGATTGAAGAGATCGTGGTCAACATCGCCCGGTACGCCTATGACCGGCCGGAGACCGGGGAGGCGGAGCTGGCGTGCGCCGTGGTGGGGCCGGGCCGGCTCAGTCTGGAAATCGCCGACAGCGGGCGAGCCTTCAACCCTCTGCAGAGAAATCCGCCGGACCTGAGCCAGGGGTTAGCCGACCGGATACCGGGTGGTCTGGGTATCTTCCTGGTTCAGAACATAGCCGAATCGCTGGCGTACAGGCGCGAGGGAGAACGCAACATGCTTTCGTTTTATTTTTGCGCCGGTGCAACAACCGGGGCGCCTCGCTCATTTAATCAGTGACACCGGGTAACAAATCAGCAACCGAAAGGACAGGAGAATGACACTTCGCAAACTAAGATACCCGATCCTGATTGGCGCCGGCATCGTCGCGGCCCTGGGTCTCGTCTATTTTTCACGCTCTCGCGTCGTATCGCAACAGACGCAGGGCGCAATCGGGAAGCGCGACGTGTATCGCGACACGCAGGGGAACGGCAGCGACATCCCGCAGCCGGGCACCGCGCCGGTGGCCGTGACCGCGGTTCTTGAGAGCCGGGAATTCCGCACACTGGCGAAGAACCAGGCGTTCCAGAACTTGCTGGCCAGCCAGGCGTTCCAGTCCCTGGCCCGGAATCAGGCGTTTTCGAACGTGCTGGCCAACGCGTCCTTCCAGGGACTCGCCACGAATCCGGCATTCTTTCGGCTCCTCCAGACCGGCGCCTTTCAGCAAGCTGCCGCGGCCGCGATGCAGAGGATGGACGCCGGCTCCGCGCAGCAGGCGAACGCGGGCTCCGCGCAGCAGGCGAACGCGGGCTCCATGCAGCGAGCAAGCGCGGAATCCATGCAGCGAGCAAATGCGGAATCCATGCAGCGAAGCGCGGAGTCCATGCAGCAGGTTAATTCCGGCCTGCAACAGCGAATGCAGTCCCAACTCGCCACAAACTTGCGTGCCGATTCGAACTACCAGGCGTTAGCCAATAACGCGGCCTTCAACAGTCTGCTTGCGAACGCGGCATTCATGCGGATGGCTTCCAATCAGGCTTTCGCGAATCTGGTCTCCGCGGCATCGTTCCAGAGTCTGGTGCAGAACCAGTCATTCGCCGCGCTGATGAACCAGTCACAGTTCCAGAACGCCCTCATGCAGGGCAGTGCTGCCAATCTCTTTCACGCCGCGCGGGAACAGTAGGAAGCGTTGCATCAGTCTTCGATCAAACGAGGAGTCCCGGCCTGCCTGGCGGGACTCCTTTTGCTTTCCGCGCCCGCGCCGGCGGCTAAAGGGCCGAAGATCTTCATTCAATCCTCCGCTCACATCGAGGTTCTGTACTACAGCCCATCGCACGAGTACCTGGTAACCCACCTGATCCGCGCCTACGAAAACGCTCTGAACTTCGAACACAATCTCTTCCACTTCACCCCCTCCCGGTGCGTATCCGTCCTGCTCGAGGATTTCGGCGACTCCGGCCACGGCGCGGCGGGGACCGTTCCGTCGAATTTTATCGATGTCGGCATCGCTCCTTTCAGTTACACTTACGAAACCCTTCCGGCCAACGAGCGCATGACCTGGATCATGAATCACGAGTCGATCCACGTGGTCATGGGCGACAACGCCAACTCGCTGGACCGCCGTTTCCGGTCGCTCTTTTTCGGCAAGGTGGCGCCCAC